>Ga0209507_1000869_pt1 | contig 27604 bp, 21 predicted proteins | sample AD_UKC028_MetaG_FD_184414 | JGI IMG/M metagenome (GOLD analysis project Ga0209507, IMG submission 184414) | Active sludge microbial communities of municipal wastewater-treating anaerobic digesters from USA - AD_UKC028_MetaG (SPAdes) (version 2) | ecosystem: Engineered > Bioreactor > Anaerobic >...
CCACTGCCTTCATTGAAGTCTCATAAGTCGGATTAGGCTCAATGCCTCCGAATTCTGTAAGGTCAAATCCTTTAAGTGAGGATTTAACACTGTCATACACACCGTTCTTAAATATGCTTCCACCACCGTAGATAAGAATGACCCTGCTTCCGGCAGGTATCAGCTCATTTAACTTTGTTACTTGTCCCTTGCCGAAGAGCACCTTCACCGGATTATAAAATTCAAATTCTTTCATATCATTTCATGTTATTAGATCAGTTCCGAAAAATACCAAATAAATAAACCACAAAACACAAAACATGTTTAACACATCGAATAATTCCTGGTGATTTCTTTGTGACTTTGTGCCCTGGTGGCAAAAAAATGCCACTAAGACACCAAGTCACCAGGGTTCACTAAGAAAATATCAATAGATTTATTTTTTCGGATCAGAATGAAGTGTTTCAATAATCACTCCGAGTGCATCCTTTGTATCGTGGTAAATGTATGTTCCGTCAAGTGAATCATATTTACCCTTATGGAAAACGGGGTACCCTGCCTTTTCAAGAGCCTCAGTTGTTTTATCCTGATCGACAACCTGGAAGCCCAGATGCTGTACTCCTTCGCCATTTGTATCCAGCCATTCTTTCCAGCTTGTGCCCTCACTTACCGGCTGAAGAAGTTCAATAACAACCTGTCCGAGGTTAAAGAAGGTAAGCTTTACCTGTCCTTCTGAAGGTTTTCCGCGGTAGAACTCATTTACCTCATGACCCGGCCTTGTTGTGCTTATTTTCGGAACAGGCATACCGAGTAATTCTGCCCACATTTTATTGCTTGCTTCAATGTCCTTAACTACAAGGGCCACCTGGACAATTTTTTTAAATCCCGGATCATTATATTCCATCTTTTTCGGAGCATTCTGCGACCAGGCTGGCATTGCCAGGGAGAAAAGAATAATAAAGGTCAGGGCTGAAGTTAATGTTTTCATAGCTTAAGGGTTTAATTGTTAAAACATTATAAATATCATAAAAATCGGAAAATAATACCAGCTCTTTGCAGGAAGTAAGGGTCAAATTTGCTTAATTTAACACATTGTACCGACCAGCATGGCATTTTATGAAACTGAAACTTACAAGAGGAGAGGCTATAAAAACGATGGGATCGATTGCCGCCGGTCTGCCTTTCATTAATACAAGCCTTAATAATATGGAACAGCCGGTTAATATGACTGATGAACAGGTATTGCAGAAAGCAATAAGTGAGCTGGAATATCTTACTCCGGCAGAAAAATTCATTGTCCAGAGAAGGGGAAATCCCGTATTGTCAGAACTGCCTGAAGAAAAACTTTCCTCAATAGGGCTGACAAGGGAAACATGGAAGCTTGAAATAGCTGCTGATGAAGAAAGCAATCCGGAGCTTGGAAACCCGATGACTTCAGAACGCGGCAATGCCTTTACATGGAATGATCTTATGAAGCTTGCAGAAACCAGGGCTGTCAGATATCTTCATGTGCTTTCGTGCACAAATGCGAAGAAGCTTTACGGAATGGGCTTGTGGGAAGGAGTGCCTTTGAGGGATGTATTATGGAAAGCCGGACCAAAGAACAATATCAGAAGAATATATTATTACGGCTATCACAATAATGAACCTTCACAGATCTTTAAAAGCTCAATTCATATAAGCCGCGTTCTTGAAGAAGCTCCCGGTGAATTGCCTGTCATTCTTTGCTACAAGCTTAACGGGAAATGGATCTCACATGCAAACGGTGGTCCTGTAAGGCTTTTTGTCCCCGGCTATTACAGCAACCGTTCAGTAAAATGGCTGCAGAAAATATTAGTCACAAACAGTTTTCAAGCAAATGACACCTATGCAGAAGGCAATAATGACGTTGAAGGACCACTGAAGACAACTGCGAAATTCATCAGGGTACCTGAAAAAGTCAGCGCGGGCAACTCATTTGCCTTTACCGGACTTGCCCAGGTGGGCCCCTCAGGATTAGCCAGGGTTCAATACTGGGTAAAGCCTGCCGATCAGCCTTTGCCCGAAAATGACCCCTACCTGGCAACTGTTGAATGGAAGGATGCCAGGATACTCCCTCCTCCAGAAAATTGGGGCAGTGATCTTCCCGGTGGAAAGCTTCCTCCTGTAATGCAATCTGACAGCAAAACCGGCAAACCACTTTCCTGGCCAATTACAAATTGCATAGTTCACTGGGCCGCTCTGGGAAAAGTGCCTTCTGCAGGTGAGTATGAAGTCCGGTGCCGGACAATAGACTCAAACGGTATTGCCCAACCAATGCCCAGACCATTCGGCAGATCGGGAATGAATATAATTGAAACTGTCAAGTTCATTGCAGAATAATCTGTTTACTGTTAATCAATTAACAATACCTGAAAATGAAAGCTTATCGTTTTTTTCTCTTTCCTGCAGCTTTAATAATTTCGTTTTTTGTTCTTTTTGCCTGTTCCTCAGGTCCTTCTGAAGAAAATAAAACCAGGGGGTTTATTGATCACGGAGTGCTTAAGGTTGATAAAAACGGCCGGTATTTCGAATTTGCTGACGGAACTCCGTTTGTGCCGGTGGGGCTGAATCATTTTCTTATCTACAGGAAAGGTCATGATATTGATTCGATGATGAGTTTATGGTCGCAGAATGGAGTGAATTATCTCAGAATCTGGGCAGGTCTCGGAGCAGATCCCGAAATTGAAGTGGGAGTGTATGATGAAAAACAGATGCAGGCACTTGACACTGTAATTTTCTATTGTACAAAATACGGCATTCATCTGAATATTAGCTTCTGGAATGAGAACTGCATAAGGGAACAGAAGGGCGACTGGGGCTGGAACGGGAAGGATCAGATTTACAACAAAGACCACAGCAAATCCGGAACGACAACAAATGCCGATGATATGAGGGATACCCTTCATACTGCAACCTGGAATGCTATGAAGAACAGGTATGCATATTTTGTGAACCGCTGGAAGGATAAACCAATAATAATAATGTGGGACCTTGCCAACGATTCAAAGAAAACCGATGCCTGGAAAGCAGGGATGTACGATTATGTTAAGAAACTTGATGGAACCGGTCGCCTTGTAACATTCCAGTACAATACCGGCATTGATCCGAAAGGTGAGATGGATTGCGGTTCTGTGCGCATATATGGGTATAATCCTGCAGGGAACGATCCTGAAGTGATGATGACAGCTCTTGTTACTCGTATAAAAGAGGCAATTGCTCATGGCGATCCTGTTTATGTCGGTGAAGGAGGCATGGATTATCCCGATAATACTGAGTACAATTTTGAAAGAGGCTTCCTGCATTTTCTTTGGGCTCCGGTTGCTGTTGGAGCTGCGGGTAACCTTCACCCATGGGTTTCACCGCCGACCTGGCCTGAACTGACCGAACAAAAACTCAATTGGATTAAAAACTTCAGCGCCTTCTGCCAGACAGTTAAATGGAATGAATTCAACAGCAGGAATATTGATGATAAAGTAAAACCCTCTGATAAAAATGTAAAAGTCTTTGCCTGTGCTGACAGTAAAGAGATGCTCCTTTATCTGATGAATGATGACCCGCAGGATAAGTTTGAACCACTGAAAACCACACTCGCAGTTACGTCAGATATGGAAGCCGGTAAATACAGGATTGAATGGATTGATATACGCACAGGTAAAATATTGAACAACAAAAAGATATCTTCATTCCCTGCTGAAATCACAACACCTGAATTCCGGGATGGCATTTTTGGTCATATCCGGAAGGTAGAATGAAATAACAACTAATTCCAATTCACAGTCTGTCTCCTGTTCTTCGCTCCCCTTGGGGCAGGGGTAAATGAAGAACAGGAGACAGAATGTGGTATAACCTTTTATGGAGAAAACAACTATAGTACTTATTGTTTGTGCGGTTTACTTTTCAGTTCTGATAGTATCCGGTCTTATTCTTTCATCAAGAAATAAAAAGACATCCGATTACCTTGTGGCGGGACGAAAGCTTAATCTGCCCTTTACAGTTGCAACTCTTTCCGCCGTGCAGATTGGTGCAGGCATAATACTTGGAGGATCCTCAAACGGCGCTGAGATGGGTGTCTGGCCGGGAATGTGGTATGCAATAGGATGCGGCGGAGGGCTGATACTTGCCGGACTTCTTGTTGCAGGTAAGCTCAGGCAGAAGGAGAGTTTTGTACCTCTTGATTTTTACGAAACACGCTACGGAGCTAATAAATGGGTGAGGATCTGGGCCTGGCTGAGCAATGTCCCCAGCCTTCTTGGCATTTTCATTGCTCAGCTGCTGGCATGTGGAAATATCCTTTCAGGTTTCGGCATTTCATACACAACAGGTATTATAATCTGTGCTTCAGTTATTCTTATTTACGCAACATTTGGCGGGATGTGGGGTATTGTAATGACTGATGTTGTGCAGACATCGATTATCATAATAAGCATTCCGCTCATCGCATTTGCTTCCCTGTCGTTGCTCCATGCAGGAGGATATTCAGCAGGAAGCATATATTCGACACCTTTCATCCCTTCCGGTACTTTTGTGAAATTCATTTACCTTGTTGTACCGTTTCTTCTGGCGATATCAGTTTCGTATGATGCCTATATCCGCTACCAGTCGGCAAAAGATGCTTCAACTGCAAAATGGGGATGCATAATTGCAGGCATTGTGGTAATAGTTATCGGCATACTGACTTCAACAGTTGGTGCAGTTACTAGGACACTTTATCCTGAAGTGAAGGATGGCGTTTTCTCTTTTATGGTCATGCAGTCACTGCATCCTGTTGTTGCAGGAATCGTTATAGCAGCAATACTTGGCGCCTCAATGTCGAGTGCATCAGGACTTCTTATTTCTCTCGGTGCGACTTTCTCGCGCGATTTCTACAACAGGTTCCTGCATCCCGAATCAAAGCTCGACGATCTGCCATTTTCAAAGACTGTTTCACGGCTTGCAATAGGTCTGTGTGCCCTGGCGGGTATCCTGCTCTCATTTAAGGTCACCAGCATCCTTGATGCAATAATAATTTTTAATTACCCATATATGGGCAGTCTCCTTGTTCCCCTGCTTGCCGGTGTGCTGTGGAAGGGAGCCACAAAAAAGGGAGCAGTTGCTGCAATGTTCACAGGTGGCGCAATAGGAGTGGGAGCATTTTTTGGAGGAATACCGGGGCCGCTTAACGGCTGGGTAAAACCCGATCTCGGGCTGTTCTTTGCTTATACAGTGTCCCTGTTGGTTTTGGTAATTGTAAGTAAATCAGATAAAAGCAAAATAGTTTAAGATATGCATAATTTCAAATGGCCTTACCCGCTTGAGTACGATAAGGAAGAGATAATCACTGCCGATGTGCTTGTGCTGGGTGGTGGCGTTGCCGGCTGCATGGCTGCAATTTCTGCTGCCAGGAGAGGGCAAAAGGTGGTTCTTGTTGAAAAAGGGGCAACTAAAATGAGCGGGGCAGGCGGCTCCGGAAGTGACCACTGGGAGTCAGCTGCAACAAATCCGTGCTCTGGTGTCAGTCCAGAAGAACTGACGCAGGCCATGCTCGATGACAACGGAGGATACAATAACGGTATTAGCCATTACATAGAATGCCGTGAAGGATATGACCGTCTTCTCGATATTGAGAGAATGGGAGGAAAGATAAGAGATACCGAAGATGAGTTTAAGGGAGCTGCCTTCAGGGATGAGAAAACGAAATTCCTCTTTGCTTATGATTACAGGAGCAGGATCACTTTCCGCGTATGGGGAACGACATTCAAACCGGCTATGTACAGGGAGCTGAAAAAACTCGGCGTTAAAATAGTTGACAGGGTCATGGCCACATCACTGCTTACTGAAAATGGCAGGAATGGGGCTAAATGTGTTGGTGCAACAGGCATTCATACACGTACGGGCAAATTCTTTATATTCAGGTCAAAAGCCACGATAATGTGCCTCTCGCGGCCTGCAAGGATATGGCTCTTTTCTTCTGACCATACAGGTCTGTGCGAGTTCAGGCCGCCCCAGTGCATTGGCGATGGTCACGCAATGGGCTGGAGAGCAGGAGCAGAATTCGCAATGATGGAAAAGTCGGTAGGCGCTGAATTCTCTGCATCAGGACGTAGCTACCCTCCTTATGGGGCAGGGAACAATCATAATACCTGGTATGGAGCTTCAATAATCGATTCAACAGGAAAGGAAATTCCTTATGCCGACAGGGACGGCAGGATACTGAATTCAGTCGAAGAAAGGTTTCTCCCATCTGAAAACCAGGCATTTTTTCTTAAAGGAGGAGCAATTGATGATCCTTCATACAAAATAGCAGGGCCCGAAACACTTCCTTTCTCAAAAATGCTGGAGCAGGGATATAAGCTTCCTTTCTATGCCGACCTTTCAGAAATGCCTGAAATGGAGAGGAAGGCCATCTGGGGTCTTATGGTCGGGGAGGAGGGCAAAACCCGTGTGCCTGTTTATGAAAACTATAAGAAGGCCGGATTTGACCCTGAGAGACACGTTCTCCAGTGTTATGGCACCGGATGGACCTCGGCAAGCTTTCTGCCTCAGGAAAGGCAGCTTTTTGGCCTTCCCGGGGGTTTTATGAACGATTGGCACCTGGCTACAAATATTGAAGGATTATTTGCGGCAGGAGATGCTCTCTATGCATCGAACTGTTTCGGACATGCTGCAGCAACAGGCTATTATGCTGCACGACATGCCTCCCGGTATGCATCATCTTCAGTTCTCGTTGATTTTGACAGGTCGCAGGCTGAAACGGAGAAAAAACGGATCTATGCCCCGCTGGGAAACAGGCCCGAGAACTCAATCGGATGGAAGGAGCTTAACCAGGGTATCTCAAAGACAATGCAGAACTATTGCGGTGAGATCAAATATGCCGATCTCTTAAAAACAGGTCTGCAAAGACTTAAGGAATACGAAGAGGACATTGTTCCAAACACCTTTGCATATAATCCGCATGAGCTGACACGACTGCTTGAGGTCTTTGATATTCTTACCGTATCAAAAATAATACTGCATGCCAGCCTGGCCAGAGAAGCCAGCTCCAAGGCACTCTCATTTAAAAGGGGGGATTTTCCCGTTGAGGAACAAGCTGAGAATAAAAAGCTTATTATTATCAGGCAGCTTGACGGGCAGATCATTCTTTCCGAAAAACCTGCAGATTTTTTCGGAGATCTGAAAATGAATTACCTGGAACATAACAGTGATTACAAGGGAGGATTTTAACATGGACAAGAATATAAGAATTCAGTTTCCCGAGATGCCTGCATCAAAGCCCATAATGTTTGATGAGGAGAAATGCATCGGCTGCAACAGATGTGTTGAGATATGCCAGGTTGATCTTTTCATTCCGAATCCTGTAAAAGGCAGGGTACCGCTTGTTCTTTACCCGGGTGAATGCTGGTATTGTGGCTGCTGTGTTGTTGTATGTCCTGCTGAAGGTGCAATTACAATGCGACACCCCCTTATGAACCAGGTTCACTGGATTGAGAAGAGTGAGCTTTTGAAGAAGAAGGAATAATTTTTCCCGGATTACATCACTTTGGTTCGTTTTTTGATTTTATTCCTGTGTAGTGCATTACAGGTTTCTAAACATTAAAAATCAATATCATGGAAAATGAACTAAAGAAGACTCCGGGTTTCGATGATATAGTATTTGAAATCAGGAACAAGGATTACGGCGCCTATACTCTCAGGAAAGACTATAACCGTAATGTAATAATATCACTTACGATAGCTCTTTTTATAATGTCGGCTGGCGTAATTGCTCCCTTTCTTTCTGCGAAAGCCGGTGGGCATGGAACTGACGGACAGGGACAGGACGTGCTGATAGTACTGGAACAGATTGACATGCCTGATGGCGCTGTTGTTCCTCCGCCACCGCCACCTCCGCCTGTGCAGGAAGTGACTCAGCAGGTTAAATATATACCGCCTGTTGTTGTTGACTCATTAAAACCTGAGGATCAGGGACAGCTGATGGCAGCCGTTGAGGCGCAGGCAATAATTCAGGATGACCAGGTTATTGAAGTTATTCCTGAGACCGGAACTGAAGTTCAGGTGCCAGATACACCTTCCGAACCTTTCATTTATGTTGAAGAAATGCCTGAACCACCGGGAGGTGATGCCGGTTTGCTGAGTTATATCGCAGAAAATATTGTTTATCCCGATGTTGCCAGGGAGAATAATATACAGGGAAAGGTAATTGTCAAGTTCTGTGTCACTTCAAAGGGAGGCATCGATATGGTAAGCGTTCTCAAGGGAGTTGATGCATCTCTCGATGAGGAGGCAGTAAGAGTCGTTAAGACCCTTCCGGCTTTCAAACCCGGCAAACAGGGTGGCAAGGCTGTTCCGGTATGGTTCACTGTCCCCATTGTGTTTAAGCTGAATAATTAAGGTACGGCGCAAGATGCACGGCGCAAGACGCACGATGAACATTTTCCCCCTGTTCTGCCTTTTTTCTGTTTCCGTTTCTTAAATTTGGTTATGCAATGGAATTAGTTTCAGATCAGAAAAAACCATTCTGCAAAACAAAATTTACAATTATGGAAACACAGAATCAGGAATGCTGTCCGGAGTTCAATCCCGGAAAATGGAACAAAAAAACCTTCAACTGGGAAAAGAAGCTTTTCCTTAAAGAATCTATGGGCACTTTTTTTCATATCCCCTTCCCGCCATCAATAGGGAAGAAGGTGACTAAAATGCACAACCTTGCTCAAAATGCAGGAGCTGCTATTCCGGATACATCCGAGGCGCTGATATTATTCCGCGATCCTTCAGCATTTAAATCAGAAATTTATTATGCAGTCACAAAGGAGGTTGAGGGAGCAGAGAACTCTGCAATCTCCGGAACATTTGTCGCCGGTGTATTTGACGGACCATTTAACAGCGTTCCGGAGCATATTAAAGAGATGAACAACTATCTCGGTGAAAGCGGCAGGAAAGCAAAGGATTATTATATCCATTATGCCTACTGTCCGAAATGTGCAAAGGAGAAAGGCCATAACTATATGATTTTGTTCGCACTTGTATAGAGTGTTATGCCTTAATGTTTCATGGGAAGAATTCGAATTAAGATTTGCTGCATAAGCAGCATAGAAGAGGCCGGAACCGCAATAGAACTTGGGGCTGACGCAATAGGGCTGGTAGGAAGAATGCCAAGCGGACCGGGACCCATATCGGATGAGCTGATAAGGAAAATTGCCCGGTCTGTGCCACCCTTGACCGGAACTTTTCTTTTAACAAGCGAGGTCTCTGCCGGGAAGATAATAGAACATCATAAACGGACTCAGACAAGTACAATCCAGATCGTTGATATTCTCTCGGATGGAACCTATTCACAGATAAAAGAGGCTCTTCCCCCGGTAAAGATAGTCCAGGTAATTCACGTGATCGACTCAGCATCGGTGGAGCAGGCGATAAGACTCTCAGAGAATGTTGATGCCCTATTGCTTGACAGTGGTAATCCAAACCTTAAAATTAAGGAGCTTGGAGGAACAGGCAGGGTGCACAACTGGACATTAAGCCGGCAGATCAGGGATAATGCAAAATGCCCTGTAATACTTGCAGGCGGATTAAATCCGGAGAATGTCAGTCAGGCAATCGAAGCAGTCGATCCTTTCGGAATAGACGTCTGCAGCGGAGTAAGGACTGATGGCCGTTTAGACCGGGAAAAGCTCAGCAGGTTCATCCGGAATGCCACAAACAAAGGTTAATTATTTCGGCATCTGCCCTGCGCCTTGCATCCTGTGTCGTCAAAGTATGTATTAATCCCCTTATTCAGCCACCTCCGGGGCTGATGGAGAATTTCGTTCTCCACCACGGGTGTTGCCGTGCTTATTGGAATTGCAGCCCTCCGGGCTGATACCTTCCATAAATCCCTGCATAAATTCCCTCTGAAACTCCATCATCTAAACTGCTACCAGCTAAACTGCTATCATCTTCCCTGCGACCTGACATCCAGTTCATAGATCTCAATGGACTGAATAAAGCATCTATAGATTCGAATAATTATCTATCTTGGTTGTACGAATACAGATAAATTACAATTACACAGCGGTTTTAATGGAAAATGTTAAAAAGACAATAGAGAGAAAAATATCAGAGACGCCATTCATTGATACTCATGAGCATTTAATCGATGAATCTGAACGATTGAGTTGCATAGAACCAATTATTCCATGTGATGACTGGGCACTACTTCTGAATCAATATTTCAGATTTGATCTGATTTCATCCGGAATGAAAAAAGACAGGATTGAAAAACTGTTTTCAAGACAAATTAATCCACTTGAGAAATGGGTAATTGTCAGGGACTTCTGGCCATATTTAAAAAATACTGCTTCCGGATTAGTGTTTCGGAATACTATTAAAGTTCTATATGATGTTGATGATGTTTCAGATGCCACTATTGCAAAACTGCAGGATGGCTATGTGCAAACCAGGGAAAAAGGCTTCTACAAATACATAATCCGGGATATAGCCAATATTAAACATTGTCATGTTCATTCCCCGGTTCGCGCGTTCCGAAAAAGTGAATTCCCGGATTTGTTGTTTCAGGATATTGCTCTGAATGGGCTGATACAGGTTTCAAACATTCCTTTTTATGTTCCGGAACATATAAAACCAAACTCATTATCAGACTGGCATTCAATCATAGATTGGTGGTTTGAAGAGTATAATAAAATTGCAAAGGGAGTAAAGATAGGTAATGCCTATTTTAGAAGACTTGATTTTGAAAAAGTGCAGGCGGAAGAGGCAGATAAAATATTTCAGAAAAAAATTAAATCACAGGAAATAGGTTTTAGTGATGAGAAATTGCTTCAGGACCATTTGTTCTGGTACTGTGTTGACAAAGCTACTGAATATGGATTGCCTGTAAAAATGCATACGGGCCAATGGGCAATGAATAATTTAATGAACATGCAATGGGTTAAAGAAAATCCTTCAGATTGTGCCTCATTGTGCCGGAAATCTCCAGATACAGAATTTATCTTTTACCATTTATGTTATCCTCATTATGAGGAATTGCTTTCACTGGTAAAGAATTATTCTAATGCATATATTGATATGTGCTGGTCATGGTCATTAAATCCTCTGGCAGCCAAAGATTTTTTGAAAAAGTTTATTCTGACAGCACCAAACAACAAGATATTTACGTTTGGTGGTGACGATGTAATTGTTGAGAATTTAATTGGGCATGCATCAATTGCACGAAAAGGAATTACACAGGCATTGAGCGAGTTGGTATCAGATGGATGGTTAAACCTGGATGATGCATTGGATTTGACTGAAAATTTAATGTATAAAAATGCGGAAAAGATGTTTGTACGGCATGTTGCTGATGAGTCCGGGCAATAATCTTATAATTAGTATGATAATCAGAAACAGATTTGATAAATCATTCGGGCCATTCGGTTCTTCAGCGGGATTTTTTATGATGACCGGAGGAATACTTGCAGCCTTTTTTTCGCCTTATGCTATAATAATTGCAGTTGCCGGTGCTTTTATTGCTTTTACAACAACAAGCACTTATATTGATACTGAAAACAGGAGAATAAAGCATTCAGATGATCTCTTTGGAATAATCCCGGCGGGGAAATGGATCGATATTAAACCTGACATGAAACTTGGACTGGAAAGATTTCACAGAGGGTATGTCGGATATACAAGAGCTAATCAGCCTTCAGAAATTCACTACAGGGAAGTCAGGATCTTTTTATTTGATGCCGCTAATAAAAAGATAATGCCGGTAAAAAAGTGTTCCTCCATGGAAACAGCAAAAAGCGAACTTGAAGAGCTGCGAAACTTACCTGGACTGCAGCTGTCATGACTGTACAAATATGAAAGTTCATAATTGCCTTATAGTGCCGGGAAGTCAGATGGCTGACTAAGTAACACTTCACAGGTTTTTTCAGCGATTCCTGATAAAGAGCTTAAATCATATACAGATCATTGTTGTATACCGGCTGTGAAATTATTGTAACTTGCTGTCTGTATCCCTGTTCAGGGGATTCAGAATAAGGAAAATAGTTTCAGACCATGACAAATCAATTAAATATATCATGAAAACAATTAAGATTATTCTGAAGAATCTTGCTCTTGCACTTTTCTTTTTTCTGGCTTTGTTTCTCAGTGCCGGTCGGATTACTTACCGGCAGGGGTGGCTTTATGTGGCAATGTATCTGATTATGACCGCGATGACACTACTTTCAATGAGAGGAAATACAGAGCTGATGAATGAACGTGTAAATCCGGGCAAAGGGATAAAGAAATGGGATAAGATCCTGTTGGGAATATCAGCTCCTGTCTACTTAATCATGCTTGTTGTCGCCGGTCTCGATTCAGGACGCTTCAGCTGGTCACCGGACCTTCACTGGAGCCTGTACATTTTAGCGGTTATGCTGACACTTTCCGGACATTCATTTTTTCTAATTGCAAAGAGGCAGAATAAATTCTTTTCAACTGTAGTCAGGATCCAGACAGAGAGGGGTCATACGGTTTGTGATACCGGACTTTATAAGATTATCCGTCATCCGGGGTATTCAGGGATGATGATCTCAACACTTGGATTTCCATTATTGACAGGTTCATTATGGAGTTTTATACCTGTGCTTACTTCAGTTTTAATACTATTGATAAGGACCCATCTTGAAGATGCAACCCTTATAAATGAACTGGAAGGTTATCGGGAATACACCCTGAAAACCCGCTACAGGCTGATCCCCGGAGTCTGGTGATCCTCAGTATAAATACACAAAACAAAAGCTAAGGCGCCCTTCTTCCTTCCGCCCAGCGTCCAGCTCCCTCCGCCCTCTGCCCTTCGCCCTTCGCTCTATGCCCTGCGCCCTCCGCCCTCCGCCCTCCGCCCTGCGCTCTTCTTCCTTTGCCATCCATTGCATTTCTCCAATCCTTTTCATAAATTTGATACAGCAATGCAATTTTTAGAGGATAAAGTACGGTTGAGCATCGCATCATTTGTGGGTTTCATACTCATTGTCGGTTGTTGTTATTCCTGTGACTGACCAGGCGGAAGTTTGATGAAACAGAAAGAACAGGGTAAAAGAGAGCTCTCTCTTTAAGAACGTAAATACTTTTTCGGAACCAGGATGAGATATAGAGGGAAGGAAATTTATTACTAAAGGTAAGTTATTTGCAAGCTGTAAAAAAATGACAGTTTTTCAATGCGAGACAACAAGACAGATTCTTCTCATTTACCAACTTATATCTTGACGTGACAAATCCTGCCCATCCATCAGGACTAAGACATCTGGACAACTTCATCATAAAAAGAAAATTCTCATCCATCTATCGGAACTTTTCCCAAGCGAAAAAAATTTAAAATTTAGATATACCAAATAGCACACATTTGCAAGCCCACACTAGCCTTCTCACAAATCCGAAGACATGCAAAAGAGTGCAATTTAGCTTTCCTCAGATTTGACCTATAAATATCAGATGAATTGGATTTGTAGATCTTCTACTTAATAATATATTGAAATATTTTTGGTAGATTGGAATATTTTACTTATCTTTGTAGCCGTATTACTTAAATATATATTTTGAGAGTAGCATTAAAACATATCGCTTCTATTCAAACGGGGGTTTTTGCTAAACCAGTTAAGGAAGGTCAAATTGTGTACTTGCAGTCAAAGCACTTTGATGAAAACGGAATCCTAAAAAGCTCTTTGTACCCTGATTTAAAAGCCGAAAGCATCTCTGAAAAACATTTATTACTGAATGGGGATATAATATTTGCCGCCAAAGGAACAAAAAATTTTGCGGCTCACTACGAAAGTAAAAACAAACCTGCAGTAGCTTCAACTTCGTTCTTTGTGATTCGTTTAAATGAGGATTTCCAAGCCAAAGTACTGCCGGAGTATTTGACATGGTATCTCAACAGCGCGCCATCTCAGAATTATCTGAAAAGTAAGGCAGTAGGAAGTTCTATTGTTTCTATCTCAAAATCTGTATTAGATGAATTGGAATTATCTATTCCGGATTTGGATACTCAAAAGGCGATTCTAATAATTACCCATCTCAGAAACTCAGAAAGAAAACTTCAACAGCAAATTGAGATGCTGCGGGAAAAGCAAATTCAACAACAAATAATCAACGCTCTAAAATAATTAGCATGACAAAAAAAATAACACAAAAAGATATTAACGATGCAGTATGGAAAGCATGTGACACGTTCCGTGGAAGCATTGATCCCAGTGTTTACAAGGATTATGTTCTCACCATGCTTTTTGTAAAATATCTGAGTGATGTGCATGATGATAAATATGAATCTCATTTAAAAAAATATAGCGGTGACAAAGAACGTGCTGACAGGGCAATGAAGCACGAACGCTTTGTGGTACCAGAACACAGCCATTTTAACTATTTGTTCGACCACCGGAACGAACTTAATATTGGCGAGTTGATAGATATTGCATTGGAAGATTTGGTGGAAGCCAACCGCGACAAACTATATAGTGAAGATGGTGCCGGAATATTTCAGAACATCAGTTTCAACAGCAGTGTATTAGGAGATACCAGGGATAAGAACACCAGGCTTAAAAACCTTTTACTCGATTTTAATAAAGAAACATTAAACCTGAAACCATCGCATCTTGAAGGCACTGATATTATTGGCGGTGCGTACATGTTTCTGATTGAGAATTTTGCAAGCGATGCCGGGAAAAAAGCCGGAGAGTTCTTTACTCCAAAAGAGGTATCTACTTTAATTGCAAAACTTACCAAATCCTTACCTGGTTCACGTATCTGCGACCCTACCTGTGGTTCAGCCTCTTTGCTGATTAAAGCCGGAGAAGAAGTCGGTTCTGATAATTTTTCACTCTACGGACAGGAAGCTAATGGAAGCACCTGGGCGCTGGCAGTTATGAATATGTTTTTACATGGCTTTGATAATGCCACAATCCGATGGGGAGATACAATCCGAAACCCGAAACTCAAAGAAGGCGATGCTCTGATGAAGTTTGATACAGTTGTTGCTAATCCTCCTTTCTCATTAGACAAGTGGGGAAAAAGTGACGACAAAGAGGAAAATAAATCTAGTGATAGCTTTGACCCTGAAACTGACAAATACAATCGCTTTTGGAGAGGTACGCCACCAAAAAGTAAAGGAGATTGGGCATTTATCAGTCACATGATTGAAACAGCCTACGAAGGCAAAGGAAAAGTTGGCGTTGTTGTACCTCATGGAGTTTTATTCCGTGGTGCTAGCGAGGGTAAGATCAGGCAGAAAACAATTGAAGAAAATCTCCTGGAAGCAGTTATTGGATTACCTGCAAACTTGTTCTTTGGAACAGGTATTCCGGCCGCAATTATGATTTTCAACCGGGCCAGAAAAGATAAGGGACAAGGCCCTGTTCTTTTCATCGATGCCAGTAAACACTATGAATCGGCTAAGAACCAAAACAGACTGCGGCCTGCAGATATTGATCATATTGTGGATACATACCGGACATTCAATGAGGGAAAGTTGACTGCAGGAATTGTCGAGGATAAATTCAGTTTTGTAGCAACATTCGCAGAAATAAAAGAGAACGAATTCAACTTAAACATTCCGAGGTATGTTGACACCTTTGAAGAAGAGCCTGAAGTCGATATTGCTGCTGTTCAGGTTGAAATCGGGAAGCTTGAAGTAGAATTAAAGAAGGTGCAGGCGGAATTGAATAGATATTTAAACGAACTGGGAGCAACTAAATTATAGAATCAGATGGACAATAAACTTTCAAAGAGTAACCAGACCATTTTTGAACAAATAAAAAGAAGTGGCCGGGATAAAATTGAATACTGGACTGCCAGGGATTTAAGTAAAGTTCTGGAATATTCGGAATACAGACATTTCAAACCCGTTATAGACAGGGCAAAAGAAGCTTGCAAGAACAGTGGCTATCTGGTTGCCGACCATTTCGAGGATATCCTCGGTATGGTATCAATCGGTTCGCAGGCTGAAAGAGAGATTGAAGATATTAAATTATCCCGGTATGCCTGCTACCTGATTGTTCAAAATGCTGATCCGGCCAAAGAAATTGTTGCTCTCGGGCAAACCTATTTTGCTGTGCAAACCCGCTTGCAGGAAATACAGCAGATGCAGGCTTATCAGCAATTGAAAACTGAAGAAGAGAAACGAGTTTTTCTCAGGAAAGAAATGGCCGACCATAATAAACACCTTGCTGAAGCAGCCAAAAGAGCAGGTGTAATATTACCAATTGATTATGCAATATTTCAGAATCACGGCTATATGGGTTTATACGGAGGTCTTGATGCAAAGGGTATTCACAGACGCAAAGGATTGAAGAAAAGTGAAAACATTCTTGACCATATGGGAAGCACGGAGTTAGCTGCAAACCTTTTCCGGGCTACTCAAACAGAAGAAAAGTTGAAAAGAGAAAACATTACAGGAAAACAAAAAGCTAACCAGACACATTTTGAAGTCGGAAAAAAAGTAAGGAAAACCATTCAGGAGCTTGGTGGCACTATGCCGGAAAATTTGCCTGTTGCCGGAAGTGTCAAAAAGCTGGAAAAGAAGGATGTACCTAAAAAGTTAACAAGCAAAAAGAAAAAATGAAACTTCAGTACGCCTCCGACTTACACCTGGAATTCCCTGAAAACAAAGAATTCTTAAACAGGAATCCTTTGCTTCCCGGAGGTGATATTCTATTATTGGCTGGGGATATCGTTCCATTTGCAGTAATGGATAAACATGTTGATTTTTTTAGTTATATATCAGATAATTTCGAAACAACATTCTGGATTCCGGGTAATCATGAATATTATAATTCAGATATCTTGGACCGGGCCGGTTCTTTTAGAGAGAAAATAGCGGACAATCTGTTCCTTGTTAACAATGTTTCTGTAATACATGAGAATGTAAAGCTTGTTTTCTCAACTCTATGGACACAAATCAGCCCTGGTAAACAATTTGAAATAAGACAAAGACTTTCTGATTTTCATGCAATTAAATACAATCGAAAAGGATTAACTCCTGATCATTACAATTTCCTCCATAACCAATGTCTTTCTTTTTTGAACGAGGAAATATCCAAGCCCGGTACAGAGAGGAAAGTAATAGTTACCCATCACGTTCCTACATTAATGAATTATCCGGAAAAGTATAAAGGTGATAGTCTTAATGAAGCTTTTGCCGTGGAGATCTATAATGATATTTTCAGATCAAATGCTGACTTCTGGATATTCGGACATCATCATTGTGAAACTATTGATTTTCAGATCGGATCAACCACACTTACAACCAATCAGCTTGGTTATGTAAAATATAATGAATGCCCTGGTTTTGATGCAAAAAAGGTAATTAATATAGATAATGATTAAATGGATAGAAAATCAGCATGATAGCATAATTCTTGCACGATATCATAACCGATGCAATCGTGCATTATTAATGATATTTTGTTAACTTACAGGCAGATGAACAATAACAGCACAATATATAAAGACTCACCTCTTGGCAAAATTCCGGATGATTGGGAAGTGAAGAGAGTAGATGAATTTGCTCCCCTGCAAAGAGGCTTTGACCTTCCTGTTGAAAAGATAATTACAGGGGAGTATCCAGTTGTATTCTCAAATGGAATTTTAAAATTTCACAACGAATTTAAATCGATGGCTCCTGGAGTTGTAACCGGTCGTTCTGGGACAATTGGTAAAGTGACATTCGTAGAAAAAGAATATTGGCCACATAATACTGCACTTTGGGTTACTGATTTTAAAGGTAATGAGCCAAAGTTTGTTTATTATTTCTATGTGCATTTTGATTTGGCAAGGTTTAGTAGCGGTTCTGGTGTGCCGACCTTAAATAGAAATGATGTTCATCAGCAAAAAATCATACTCCCTCCTCTCCCCGAGCAAAAAGCCATAGCCCATGTCCTTGGTCTGATGGACTTAGTAATCAACACCAACAACCAACTTATTGCCCAAAAAGAATTGCAGAAAAAATGGCTGATGCAAAATTTGTTGACAGGAAAGAGGAGGTTAAAAGGATTTGAAAGTGAGAAATGGAAAACAAAATTATTAGAAGATATTTTGATTCCTGTTACAAGACCTGTAGATAAACCTACATCGTCATTTCTTGCATTAGGCATTAGAAGTCATGGAAAGGGAACTTTCCTAAAACATGAATTTGAGCCAGCGAAAATTGATATGGATACTCTATTTGTTGTTAGCGAAAATGATTTAATTGTAAATATTACATTCGCATGGGAAGGTGCTATTGCAATTGTGGGAAAGCAAGATGAGGGTGCCTTAGTTTCTCATCGGTTTCCAACATATACTTTTAATGCGGAAAATGGTATAATTGATTATTTCAGGCATTATATTCTTCAACCTAGGTTTAAGTACCTTCTTGATTTGATCTCTCCAGGAGGTGCTGGAAGAAATAGAGTACTTAGTAAAAAGGATTTCTTAAAACTTGAAGTCAGAATACCTTCTCCTCAAGAACAAAACGCTATTGGTCAAGTACTTCAAGCTGCTGACAAAGAAATTCAAATGCTCAAAGCTAAGGCAGAAAAATTAAGGGAGCAGAAAAAAGGGTTGATGCAGGTGTTACTAACGGGGAAGAAGAGATTAAAAGTATAGACCTAAATAATTTTTATGACAAATTCTGATCTGGAAAAAACACTTCAGGAGCTCAGGGATCTGGCAGCCGAGACAGAAGTAGTGGAGTTTAAAGAAGCCAAAAACGGGTATGATTTTTCGAAGCTTGGAAAATACTTTTCAGCTTTAAGCAACGAAGCCAATCTCAAAGGTAAAAATTATGCCTGGTTGGTATTTGGAATAGAGAACAAACATCATAATATTGTAAATAGTAACTTTCGTGTCAACCGGAAAGATCTTGACAGCCTGAAAGGTGAAGTTGCAAATAAGACAACAAACCGTATCACATTTCTTGAAATCTTTGAACTGAAAATGCCCGAGGGACGGGTGGTTATGTTTCAGATTCCTGCTGCTCCAAAGGGATTTCCTATAGCTTTTGACGGACACTATTATGGAAGGGATGGAGAAGAACTGGTTGCTTTAAACCTTGAAGAAATTGAAAGGATAAGAAACCAGTCAGTTACTGATGACTGGAGTTCTTTGGTAATTCCTGATGCTACAATTGCAGATCTGGATAAGGAGGCTATCGCAATTGCAAGAAAAAATTTCAAGAATAAATTTCCTGAAAAGGGCATTGAAACAGAAAGCTGGGATGATATTACTTTTCTTAACAAAGCCAAGATTACTGCCAAAGGAAAAATAACCCGGACAGCAATCATTCTGCTTGGAAAAGAAGAATCTGAACATTTTATTAATCCTGCCGAAGCGAAAATCCGGTGGTTACTTAAAGATTCTCAGGGCAACGATAAAGACTATGCAATTTTTAGCTGCCCGATGATTCTGGCAGTAGATAAAGTATACGCAAAAATCAGGAATCTTAAATATAGGTATATCAAAGAGGGGACCTTGTTTCCTGATGAAGTAAACCAATACGAACCCTATTCAATCAGGGAAGCTTTAAATAATTGTATTGCCCACCAGGATTACACAATGCATGGGAGAATCAATGTTGTGGAGATGGATGATCAATTGATATTTACCAATTTAGGCTCCTTTATTCCGGGAAGTGTTGAAAAAGTAGTCAAAGATGATGCACCTGAAGAGTTTTACCGTAACAGGTTTCTGGCAACGGCTATGTTCAATCTTAAAATGGTAGATACCGCCGGTGGGGGAATAAGAAAAATATTCAACTTTCAGAGGGAACGCTACTTTCCTATGCCTGATTATATTTTATCCGATGGAAAAGTTAAAGTGTCCATCTCAGGAAAAATCATTGATATGGAATACGCCCGGTTGTTGGCAAAAAACAAAGAGCTTACACTGGAAGAAATCATAATGCTGGACAAGGTCCAGAAGAAACAGACATTATCTTCTTTTGAAGAAAAGTACCTTAAGAACAAAAAATTAATTGAAGGTCGAAAACCAAACTATTATATAGGTATCAGGATAGCACAGAAAACAGGAAAGAGAGCAGAATACTCAAAAAACAAAGGTTTTGATAAATGCTATTATATGGATTTTATTAAAATGGCTATTAAAGAACATTCCTCTCTGGATAGAAGGGATGTGGATGAATTGCTCTGGAAAAAACTTCCTGACTGGATGAGTGATAAACAAAAGAAAACCAAAATAAACCATTTACTTACGGAATTGAGTACAAAGAAAATAATAAAGAACGATGGGAATGATGCCAAACCTAAGTGGGTTCTAACCGGAAAATGATGTAAGTAATTTTGTTAGAGATCAAGTTAGAGGTATAGATGGTGATTTAGTTAGAAAGGCAGTTAGAGATTTTGTTAGAGACCAAGTTAGGGGTATAGATGGTGATTTAGTTAGAAAGACAGTTAGAGATTTTGTTAGAGATCAAGTTAGAGGTATAGATGGTGATTTAGTTAGAAAGACAGTTAGAGATTTTGTTAGAGATCAGGTTAGAGAAATGACAAGTAATGAATACGCCAAGTTTTAAAGAAGACCACATCAGTCAGATCCCTGCTTTACAAATGCTGCAAAAGTTGGGTTACTATTATCTGAGTCCCGCAGAAACTGAAAATCTGCGTGGCGGGAAAACCAGCAATGTTTTGCTTGATGATATTCTGCGTAAACAGTTAAAGGAGATCAACTCAGATAAAAGAATAAGTTCAACAAAGACAACCTATATCAGCGATGCCAATATTGAAAATGGCATTCGTGCATTAAAAGAATTACCGATGAACGAGGGCTACATTGCTGCCTGTGAAGCATTGTATAACCTTATTACATTAGGAAAAGCATTTGAACAGAATATTGATGGCGATAAAAAAAGTATTACTCTTCAGTATATCGACTGGAGTCCGGAAACCTTTTTAACAAATAATGTTTTCCATGTAGCAGAAGAATACAGTGTTATGCGAAGCGCCAGCAAAGAGCATTATCGTCCCGATCTGGTTTTATTTGTTAATGGTATTCCTGTCTGTGTAATTGAGTGCAAACGGCCTGATATGAAAGAACCATTGGCGCAGGCAATAAGTCAGCATCTTCGCAGCCAGCAGGAAGATGGAATCCGCTCTTTATATGTTTACGCACAGGTGATTATGAGTGTCGCATCCCAGGAAGCTGCCTATGCAACAAACGCTACTCCTGAGAAATTCTGGTCGAAGTGGGACGAAAAATTTGCATCAGAAGAGGAAGAAGAAAAATACAATAAAGATCTGTTGGAACTTAAAAACAAGCCATTAAGCATTGCACAAAAAGATAAATTGTTCGGCGAGCGATTCAAATATGTAAGGCAATACTTTGATGATCTTGAAACAGAAAATATTCTTCCGACTGTTCAGGATAAATATCTGTTCGGATTATGCCGTCAGGAAAGGTTGATGGATATTATTTTCAATTTCATTCTATTCGATAATGGCGAAAAGAAGATTGCACGATATCAGCAGTTTTTCGCGATTAAAAAATCAATGAAACGCATCCTTCAGTTTAAAGGAGGGCGACGTCAGGGAGGCGTTATCTGGCATACACAGGGCAGCGGAAAATCTCTAACTATGGTCATGCTAGCCCAAGCTATTGCATTGGAAAAATCTATTCGCAATCCCAAAATAGTATTGGTAACTGACCGGACTGATCTGGATAATCAGATAACAGGCACATTCAGGAAGTGCGGAAAGTTTGTTGAAAATGCTACAACCGGTCAAAGACTGGTTGAACTGCTGGAGAGCAAAAGTGATGCAGTAGTTACCACAATCATAAACAAGTTTGTGGCGGCTATGAAAAAAATAACCAGACCATTAGAAAGTACTGATATTTTTGTCTTAGTGGATGAAGGTCACAGGACACAGTACGGAACTTTCAATATTGAGATGCAAAAAACATTACCTAACGCATGTTTTATTGCAATGACAGGAACTCCTCTTTTCAAAAGAGATAAAAGCACAGCTGCAAAATTCGGAGGTATTATTGATGCTTACACTGTCGATCAGGCAGTTAATGATAAAGCAGTTGTCCCATTGTTATATGAAGGGAGATTGCCCAGACAAATTGTAAATGCAAGTCCGCTTGACACTTTCTTTGAGATGGTTTCAGAACCTTTAACTGAATATCAGAAAGCAGATTTTAAGAAGAAATTCAGCCGTGCTGATCAGCTGAATGGAGCTGAACAAAAAATATATGCCATTGCCTGGAACATTAGCAGACATTTTCGTGATAACTGGCAAGGAACTCCATTCAAAGCCCAGTTGGTTTGTGATAAAAAAATAAATGCGATCCGTTACAAAGAATTTCTTGATGAAATAGGTCTTGTCTCCTCCGAGGTCTTAATTTCTGCATTGGATGAAAGAGAGGGAGAGGAAAGTGCTTATGAAAAATCAACTGAAAAAGAAAATCGTTTCTGGAAGAAAATGATGGATGAACATGGAAATTCAAAAACTTATGAAAAGAATATTATCAGCCGGTTCAAAAATCAAAAGGATCCTGAAATTATAATAGTTGTTGATAAGTTACTCACCGGTTTTGACGAACCAAGGAATACTGTTTTATATCTCACCAGAAATTTAAGAGGACATAAGCTATTGCAGGCAATTGCCAGGGTGAACAGGATCTATTCAGACAAAGAATTTGGATACATAGTAGACTATTACGGAGTGATTGAAAATCTGGATGATGCAATGCAGATGTATTCCTCTTTTGAAGAATTTGATGACGATGATCTGATTGGAACTCTGACTAATATCAATGATGAAATAAGAAAACTACCTCAGAAACATTCGGAGTTGTGGGATCTGTTTAAAACAGTCGCGAATAAACGAGATGCTGAAGCATATCAGCTCTTGCTGAAAGATGTAGCTATTAGGGTTTTGTTTTACGATAAACTGGCTTCATTCGCAAAAGCTTTGAAGCTCGCCCTCTCCTCTATTCAGTTCTATAAAGAGGTTGATGAGAAGACTATTAAACGGTACAAGGAAGATCTTACAATGTTCCTGAAACTTCGTATTGCGGTTGTTGAAAGGTATTCTGATGAAATTGACTACAAACAATATGAAGGGCAGATTCAAAAACTAATTGATATACACATAACTACTGATAAAGTAGAAGTTATAACGGAATTAGTAAACATATTCGAAAAAGATAAATTTCAGGAAGAAGTTGAGAAAACAATAGGCAAAGCTGCAAAAGCAGACAAGATTGCGAGCAGAACTGCGAAACACATTTCTGAGAAAATGGAGGAAGATCCTGCCTTTTATAAAAAGTTTTCCCAAATGTTGCAGGATACTATTTCCGAGTATGAAGCCAATCGAATTAATGAAACGATCTATCTGAACAGGGTAAAGGAAATAATGAACAATGTACTGGCACATACCGACAGTGATATTCCCGGGGAATTAAAAGATAAAGATGTAGCAAAAGCATTTTATGGTTTATGCATTGAGTCTTTGAGTAAAAATATTCAGGATGATATTGTGAGACGAAAAATTTCAACTCAGGCAGCCATTAGTATTGATGAGATGATCCAAAAAGCTGTCCTTGATACAAATAAACCAATAATTGACTGGCAGTACAAAACAAACATTACAGGAAAGCTTCAAATTGAAATCGGTGATTATCTAATTGATGAAGTGAGGGATAAATATCATCTCAACCTTTCATTTGGTGATATGGATGAAATTGCAAACAAGTGCATTGAAGTTGCTAAAATCCGATACAGGTAATGACATCGTCTATTCAGTTTGGCTCGAAACAAATTGTTTTTCATTTGGAATATTCCAATCGGAAATCTTTAGGTATTACAGTTAAACCAGACTTATCTGTATTAGTAAAAGCCCCTGTTGACACTTCTCTTGAAAAGGTTAACGAAAAACTCAGGAAGAAAGCGCCATGGATAATCAGACAGCAAAGTTTCTTTCTGTATTTTCACCCCAAGACGCCGGCAAGAAAATATATTTCCGGTGAAACTCACTTATATCTTGGAAAGCAGTACAAGCTTAAAATTGTTCAGAATAATCTTGAATCTATAAAGTTGAAAGGAAAGTATATTGAAGCAACTGCAACCGACAAGTCAAGTGTTAAACAATTAGTTGATGATTGGTATTTACAAAATGCAAAATCGAAGTTCAGAACAATTGCACTACCACTTATAGATAACTTTAAAAAGTACAATATTGAACCATCATCGATAGTCCTGAGAAATATGCCAACCAGATGGGGAAGTTGCACACCAAATGGTAAAATTATTTTGAACCCTGAATTGATTAAAGCGCCAAGAGGATGCATCGAATACGTAATTATTCATGAACTCTGTCATTTAGTTCATCACGATCACACCCAGAAGTTTATAGACCTACAAACGAAGGAAATGAAGGACTGGGAAAAATGGAAAATGAAGTTGGAGAAACTTCTTGCTTAAGAATCCTAATCTCAGAGCTTTACAGGCTAATACATTATTTATGAAAGGTTTAAAACGTATTAATTTATAAATTTATACAAATGATAAACGCCACTAAAGAAACATTAAACTCATTTTTTACAGGAGGATTGCAATATGTAGTCCCTTTCTACCAAAGGTCATATGTTTGGAATGAAGAAAACTGGGAGATACTTTGGGAACATTTGACAAAGGTAGTGGAGAGAACAGGACAAAGCATAAAAACTGAACATTTCATTGGAACCCTTATTACAAAACAGCAACAGTCAGAGCGAATTGGTGAAGTGAAATTAGATATTATTGATGGGCAGCAACGACTGACAACATTTGCAATACTTTTAAAAGCTATATCTGCAACCGCCAAGTGCGACGGAGAATATAAAAAGTTAAAAGAGAAAACTAATGAATTGGTAGTGTTTGAGGATGCCAGAGGTGATTCTTTTATTAGGATTGAACATTCGAAAAATGATAATGAATATTTTAAAGCAATAATGCTTGACAAAGATCTATCATTATTAAAAAATCAAGACCACAAAATTCTTGCATCGTATAGATATTTTTTATCGATGCTTAAAGATTACTCGGACGAACAACTCGAACAATTGAAGACAATTATTTTAAGTTGTGTACCAGTGATCAGCATGTTATTAGCAGCTAATGACGATGAGCAGGAAATATTTGACACTATTAATTCCCTCGGAACGAGACTAACAACAGGTGAATTACTTAAAAATTTCATTTTTAAAGAAACTGAAATACGAGATATGTATGATTCATATTGGTTTCAGGTTTTCGAAGAAGATGATGATGTGATTGACTTTTGGAATAAAGACAAAACAGCAGGTAGAATTAAACGTAACAATATCGAATTATTACTGTATTGCTATCTGATAATTAAAACCAAAAATGAAGTAAAACTTGAGGATTTATTTAAGGAATATAAAAAATGGTTGAATAAAAAAACCATTGATGAAAAGAAGCTTTTCTTAATCGAATTAAAAGAATATGCTAACATTTATTTAAAGTTTCCAGAGGGAACTCAATTAAATGAATTTTCATTTTCTGAAACAGAAAAGAGATTTTTTCATGTAATTGAAAATCTCGAAATTACAACAGTATATCCTTTAGTACTATATATTTATAAAAATCTTTCGGATGATTCAGCTAAGCTAGATAATCTTGCATTATTAGAAAGTTATTTAGTTAGAAGGAATGTTTGTAGATATACAACCAAAAACTACAACAATTTATTCATCCAAATAATTCGAAACATCGAAGATTCTGGTCCAATAAAAAGAGAGTCTCTATTCAATGTATTATCTGGTTTTACGGAGGACACAAATAAATTCCCTAATAATACCGAATTCGAATTAGGTTTCTCAGAAGAAGCGATGACAAATATAAATGCAAGAGAAATTCTATTCTGCATTGCATTATATCAAATCAATAATGATCTACAGGATAATAAGAAGCTGAGTTCTTCAAGTTATTCTGTTGAACACATTTTACCCCAGAAGTGGGAAACAAATTGGAGTGTGCTTGGTATGGATGAAAACTTTAAGATAAAAAGAAACAAGAAACTGAAAACCCTTGGTAATTTGACCTTGGTGACTAAGAATCTTAACAGTAAAATGAAAAACACTGCCTGGATAAATAAGAAAAAACACTTAAAAGAATTCTCCTCATTGAAAATTACAACGCCCTATATTGAACTTAACGATTGGGAAGAATCTTCGATTGACAATAGAGCCAAGGATTTGAGTAGTACAGCTCTCCTTGTTTGGAAAAAATAACTTACTCCATTTTTGCAAGCACATTGCCAAAGCCGCACTCGCTATCGCTGAAATCAAAGCTTTGGCAAAGAGCTTGCAAAAGGCAAGATTCATGATTTAAAAATTTTCTCCCTCGCGCCTAAGTAATAAGACTTTCTGCACCATGACAATTTGGTTGACAACATCGGACTTTAAAAAAAATATTCACAACGAGACAATTTACTGGTACCGAGACAGGAATAAAAGCCGGCCCATAACACGGACGGTATAATTCATAAGCTCGTCACGGTTTTTGCTTTTGCTCCTGCACCCATGATAGATTTGTAATAACTTGTCCTGCGATCGCTTCGGTGGTGTTAATAAAATAACAGTACCATGACTCATAACCTGCTTTCTATCAATTTTGTACCGCAACACACATATAACTCACAAAACTTGTACCCGTGCCGATAGCTATCGGCAGGCAAAAACCACGCCATACTCTCCTCACACCGTGACAGCTTTCTGGCCCCGCTGGAGCGCGTTACCTGGATCGTGCCCGGATGCTTCGTCGGGTAACGCTTACGAAATTATACCACATGGCCGTTATAACCCATTAATATGAAACGCTGGATAATTTTCTGCCTGTTGACAATTTCTTGGGATTCTGCTTTTTCACAGAATTCTGATACCGTTTTTTTGCGTTTTGCACTATCAAAAAGTGACACAATAATTTACAAAAGAATTGTTTCATATAACGGTGCTTCCAAATTATACTCTGTCAGAGATTTTTATGAAAGTGGACAAATTCAAATGAAAGCTGATTACAGCTCCCTGGACAAATTCATCAAAGAAGATTACCAGTGTAATTATAGGTCAAACACTAAAGAAGGACGATATCAGGAGTGGTATAGTAACGGGCAGATAAAGTACGATGGATATTTTAAGAAAGGTTATAGAAATGGTATATGTTCTGAATGGTACTTAAATGGACAAAAACAGGCTGAAGAACAATGGAAAAATGGACAGCTAAATGGAAGAACAAGATACTGGAAAGAAAACGGGGAGTTACAATATGATTTAAACCTGACTCATGGCGAAAATAAAAATCAAAAAACAATTCGGTACAACTATTTAACTTATCTACCCGATGAGTATATTCTGGACACTCTTCAGCAATGGCCATTAATCATTTATCTTCACGGAGGCTCGGATCGTGGGACCGATTTAAACAAATTATATTCTTCAGGAATCCCGGATCAGATTTATAGAGGGCGCAACTTTCCATTCATTGTAATAGCCCCTCAATGCCCATTAAACATAAGATGGGAGACAGAAAATTGGTTCGAACCTCTGTTTAAAGAAATTTCAGAAAAGTACAGAATCGATACAAATAGAATCTATCTGACAGGTTATAGTCTCGGTG
>Ga0209507_1000871_pt1 | contig 27598 bp, 30 predicted proteins | sample AD_UKC028_MetaG_FD_184414 | JGI IMG/M metagenome (GOLD analysis project Ga0209507, IMG submission 184414) | Active sludge microbial communities of municipal wastewater-treating anaerobic digesters from USA - AD_UKC028_MetaG (SPAdes) (version 2) | ecosystem: Engineered > Bioreactor > Anaerobic >...
CGGTCATTGTGGCCCCCTTGACAACCAAAAGTTTTTCAAAAGACTATCCCACCAATGTTCATGTCCCGAAGTCGATTGGCGGACTAAAATCTGATTCCACGGTCCTTTTATCACAGATCCGCACTCTGGATAAAAAACGTCTTGAAAAAAAGATCAGCCATCTTTCCGATACGTATCTTGAAAAGGTCAATCAGGCCATCAAAGTAAGTTTGGGGTTGGTCTGACAGGATGATGAAATTCTCAGTTACCGTCAAAACCCAGGCCAGGGAAAATCGCGTTGAAGAAGTAAGCCCGGGCGGATTGCGCGTTTGGGTCAAAGCGCCGCCGCGGGAAGGCCGCGCCAACGAAGCGGTGGTCGAAACGCTGGCGGCTTATTTTAAGGTCCCCAAAAGCCGGGTGGCCATTGTCGGCGGTTTTAAAAGTAAGACAAAAATTGTAGCAATCGGGACTCGGGACTAGTTCCTCGCCTGGTTCTCATGAATTTTTGACAGAAACCAGTGCAGTACCTGATAATCTTTTAAATTTTAAAGAAATCAAGCACGGGACTCAATAGAACGAGCCCCGAGTCCCCAGGGGCGAGTCCCCCGATTCTATTAAAAAAGAAAGTCTTATTTCAATAAAGTTCGGTTAAAATAAGGTATGTTCCGTCATTTCGCAGAATTCGTACATCATTTCCGGTGGCCGGTCCTTCTGGCTATCCTGCTAAGCGTCTTTATCCTCGGGATGGCGGTCTTGCGTCTCCAGGTCGATCCCTCCATGGAAACCCTCTTCATCAAAAAATCCCCCGAATACCAGTATTACCAGCAATACCGCGGAAAATACGGCAGCGACCAGATGATCGCCGTCGCCATGGCCACCGACGATCTCTTCACGCCCGCAAATCTCCGGATCCTTAAAAGCATTACCGACGGGATCGCCAGTTACGGGCAAGTGGAGCGCGTGATGAGCCTCGCTAACGCCATGGATATCCGCCACAAAATGCTCGGCGTCAAAACCGTTCCGGCGCTGGAGGGGGTGTTCGAAGGGGAGCGTTCGATCGAAACCGTCAAAGAGGAAGTGTTGCGCAATGAACTTTATCTCAGCAACATTGTTTCCAAGAACGGCAAGATCGCCAACATCCTGGTTTATCTGAAGCCGGCGGAAAAGAACAGTGCGGCGGCCAACGGCGCCTTTATCGAGGAGCTGCGGGCCTATCTCGAGGATTTTGAAGGTCCCGGCGTGAAGTTCTACATGGCCGGCGCCCCGGTCGAGCAGTATGAATTCATCGATCTTATCCACCGCGACCAGATGGTGTTCGTGCCGATCATTACGGCGATCCTCGTCCTCATGACGCTTTTGATCTACCGGAGCTTTACCTGTATGGTCCTTTCGATGTCGATCGTGTTTACGACGCTTATCTGGACGCTCGGGACGATCGCGCTTTTAGGGCAGGAGCTCAACCTGATGACGTCACTTCTGGCGCCCGTGATCATGATCGTGTCGGTGATCAATTCCACTTACCTCATCAATCTTTTCTTCGAGGTCCGGCCGCATCACAAAAGCTTGAAAGAAGCGGTAAGCGTCACGATCCAACAGCTCGGGATGCCGTGTTTTTTGACGCATTTTACGGCGATCCTCGGGTTCGGCTCGCTCGCTTTGAGCCCCATCCCGGCGATCCAAAGCTTCGGGATCTTTGCGGCACTCGGGACTTTCTATTCCTATATCGTCGAGCTGGTCATGACGACGCTGCTTCTGCCGATCCTGCCGTACCGGATTCCGAATCCCGGCAAGGCGCCGGAAGGGCATTTTTTTAACCGAGTGCTTTTGGGATTTCTTGAGAAGCTTGAATTCCGGTGGAAATGGCTCATCCTCATCGTGACCGCGATCGTGCTCGCGTTTTCCGTCCAGGGGGTCCGGAAGCTTGAAGTCGATACGAATATCGTTAAACAAATGAAGCCGAACCTGCCGCTCGCGGTCGCGACGCGGTTCATCGACGATAACTTGACCGGCGTTTATTCGCTGGGTTTTGTTTTCCGCCGCAAGGACGGAGAAAGCATCGTGGACGCCAAGACCCTGGGTCTGCTTGACCAGTTCAAAACCTACCTGGAAGGGGAGCCCGGGATCGCAAAGGTCAACAGCATCACGACGCTGGTTAAAAAGATCAATGAAGCGCGGCAGAACGACCCCGACGCTTACCGCATTCCGCGGAGCCCGATGATCCTCAATCTTTATTTCAAGGGCATGGCCCAGTCCAAGGATCCCGAGCTTTGGAAGCTTGTCTCGCCCGATTTCAAAGAAGTGCGCCTGGAAGCGCGCATGCGGGCGATCGGGACAACGCAGGGGGCGCTTCTGGAGGAGCGTGTCCGGGAATATCTGAAGACCCATATGAGCGATTTCTTTGAATACAAGCTGACGGGCAATGTGGTGCTTTTGGGCAAGATCGCCAAGAGTCTTGTGCATGAGCAGACGCAGAGCTTCGCGTTCGCTTTCGCCTCCATCCTGATCGTGATCGTGCTCATCTTCCGCTCGATCCCGCTGGGGCTCCTGGCGGCGGTTCCGAACGTTTTTCCGATCCTGACGGTTTACGGGATCATGGGGTTCGCGGGGATCGAGCTTTCAACGGCGACCGCTATGATCGCGAGCATTGTTCTCGGCCTTGTCGTAGACGCCTCGATCCAGTTTCTCTACCGGTTCCGCAAAGAGTTCCAGCACCGGTCGCATTATATCCAGTCCCTTCACCACACTTACCGGAACATGGGCCAATCGATGGTGGTTTCGACACTGATCCTCTGCATGGGGTTTGCCGCGAGCGTTTTCGCGAGTTTCCGGATCACGGTGCATTTCGGTGTTCTGACGAGTCTTACGATCTTTCTGGCGCTTCTTTGTTCTCTTTTGGTGATGCCGGTGCTCCTGATCATGATGAAGCCGTTCGGCCCCCAGCGTCTTTTCAAACGCAAAGTCGCCGACAAAGACCCTTTGTACGCGGCCAAACATCCCGTCAAGCATGTCTAGCAGAGAATATCAAAAGAGATAAAAAAAGCTAGCATGCGTCTTATGACAGTGGTAGAATCCGAGCCCTTGAGATTCAAGGAAAATTTTGCATTGCGTTTGGTATGGTTTCTATTAAACAAAACCAGCAGGAGGTTGAAGATGTTCCATTCGAAAAAACTTATCCCTCTTCTCGCTTTAGTGCTTGTGGTTGGAACGGCCTTTGTGCTGTCCGGCTGCGCAAGTTGCTGCGGCGAAGCAAAATCCAAACCCGCTTCTACGGGCGGCGCGCTTCGCGGCGTGCTAGGGTGTGATGACTGCGAAAAATCCTCCAGTCCTCTTCACATCGAAAAAGAAATGCCGCGTCAGATCGTCGTGGGAAAACCCTACACTTATACGATCAAGGTCTCCAATGAATCCTCCTGTGTGTTGGAAGACGTGGTCGTGAACGAAAGGGTCCCTGAGAAATACGAAATGCAGACCGCGACTCCCAAGCTGAGCAATGTGGCCGGGCGCGTCGCAACCTGGGATCTCGGCTATTTGAAAGCCGGAGAGACCAAAGTGATCACCATTACCGGTATTGCTTCAGATGCTAGCGCGACGACGGCTTGCACGACGGGCGATTATACCCCTGTCCTGTGCCTTAGCCCCGAGGCGATCTCCCCGAGCTTGAAAGTCGCTATCGAAGCTCCGGATCAGGCGCTCATCTGCGATACGATCCCGGTCAAGATCACCGTGACCAATAGCGGCACCGGTTACGCGCAGGGCGTTGTGATCACCCAAGCCCTTCCGAAAGGCCTTACCACGACGGACGGAAAGACCTCCGTCACGATCAATGTCGGGGACCTCGCGGGCGGCGCCTCCAAGGCGTTCAGCGTGAACCTCAAAGCCACGGAGACCGGTAGCTTCGCCAACAAGGCGAGCGCCGAGGCCTCTAACGGCTTGTCCGCTGCGTCCGGTTCCGTGACCACCGAAGTGAGCCAACCCGTGCTTAAGGTCAATATCGCGGGCCCGAGCAAGATCTTCGTTACGAAGAACGCGAACTATGAAGTGACGGCGCAGAACGTGGGCGATGCCGCTTCGGCCAATACCGTTGTGAGCGCGACCATTCCTTCGGGCATGAAATTTGTGAGCGCCACCAACGGCGGCGCCGCGGATGGCGGCAAAGTCGTATGGAATATCGGCACGCTTGAAGCCGGTAAGTCCGTGAAGCTCGGTATGACCTTGAACAGTGTGACCGGCGGCACCGGCGAAAGCGTTGCCAGGGCGACCGGTACTTGCTGCCAGGAAGCTGGCGCAAGAGTCCAATCCGATGTCCAGGGTATCCCGGCCATCCTTTTGGAGGTCATTGATACCGAAGACCCGATCCAGGTTGGCGGAACGGAAAAGCTTTACATCACCGTGACCAACCAGGGATCCGCTCCGGATAACGACATTGTCGTGAAAGTGAAATTCGAAGAGAATCTCGACTATGTCGCCGCGTCCGGTCCGACGCCCGGAAGATCCGATGACGTCAAGAGCGTCGAATTCGCGCCGCTTGCGTCCCTCGGCGCGGGACAAAAAGCAACATGGGAAGTGACCGCGAAAGCGGCCAGTGAAGGCGACCATCGCACGACCGTTGTTATGACCAGCGATGCGATCAGCCGCCCCGTGCAGGAAACGGAAGCGACCCGGATCTACTAAGCCGAGGTCCTTGTTTTATGCAAAAGCGCCACGGATTTCTCCGTGGCGCTTTTGTTCTTTAAGGTTTCACAGCTTTTAACCATCCAATGAAAAGGGGAGGATGTCCATGAACACCATTCTAGGTCTGATCGTTCTGGTGCTTGATATCATTGCGATTGTGGATTGCGTGAAAAGTTCCGTGGCTACGGGAAAGAAAGTCCTTTGGATCATTTTGATCCTGATCCTGCCGTTGATCGGTATGATCCTGTATTTCCTGTTGGGGAAGCAGAAAAAAGCGGCGTAAGCTTTTAAAACTCGCAAAACAAAAAAGGCCTGATCTTTTCAGATCAGGCCTTTTTTGTTTCCAGATAAATCTGGGGAGTAGTGGATTCCTAAAACCCCCTATACAAAAAACGCGCGCTCTTTTTCATATAGGAAAAATTTTCTTCGGTTTGTTTTCTTTCGTCTTTTTATGATCCTTTTTAGTCCCCAATCGGTCCCAGAAAGACATTTAACTGAACTGCAAGCGCCTATCAAGACCAAGGTGTTGGAAACGAATCCCGGCTGCCCAGTCACTCACCTGAAACACTTCTGATAGTTTTTGTATCGTAATTAAGTGCACTGTTGTGAGAGGCGAAGAATCATGCGCTTCGTCCTGGAAAATCTCATTTGCCTTTTCTTCGAAAAGATGTGCCGGCATTAAAATAGCAGCGGCAAGATATTTTGCATTTTTATCCATGAGTCGATAAATCGCTGGATCCAAAGAGTCGTAAAGGTTCAGATAATCTTCTGGAGTTTTAACATTTTTGAAAAGGTCCTTATGTATGATTGCATGCGCTCCTTCCTCCGCCAGGGTAAAACGGTAGCGCCGCTCATTTGAATCAAGATCCATAAACATAGGATCCATCCTGATCGCACGCCGGCTCAGGGTAATGTAAGCCTCCATACCGTAAAGGCGTTTCAAGGACTGGAATTCTATGATGGAGATATCGAGATCCCTTTCCAGAATCAATTCGATATCGACAGGGATAGAATCGGGAGGTTTGTGAAACTGTTTTAAAAACTCTTCAGCTATCGCTTCTAACTCCCCAGTATTGTAAATGCGCGGATCTAAACTGGGTTTGTTAGGTTCCTTTGATGTCACGAATCAGCTGCCGGATTTGTTCTTTTGTGAGTTTTTCGTTTTTGATGGTTCTCGCCATTAACGGAAGTTCTTCCATTGCTTCGATCTCTTCAAAATACTCCTGAACATCGGCGGATATTTCGCCTTCCTTTGTGGCAAGGTCAAACAATTTCCCGTAATCTTGGTCCTTGTCTGACAGCCCCAATGCTGAAGCGATTCTTTTCAGAATTTCTGGCGCTCTAGGGGGGTTGGCTTTTCCGCACTCAATGTTACTCAGGTTCGACGGAAGAATCTCCACCACTTTGGCAAACGACCTCAAACCCAATCCTTTAGCGAGCCGTAGTTTTCGCACGAAACTGCCAAATGTAGTTTTGCTCATCTAGGTGCCCTCCTGTTATGAAGTATACATAACAGAACTACGGAAAACAAGGGCAAAACTTTAGTTTTTAATAGGGGTATTCTCGATAGGAAATGCCGTAGAGCCAGGCTAATCTTGGATAGATTCGGCAAGCGGGACATGAAATGACAGGCTCACGAGCCCATATTGCGAAAAAGTCTCATCGGAAGATATCTTCTTGCCGTCAAAATAGGCCTCGGCCCGCAAGTGCGAACAGTCCGGGTTCTGGAGCTGACAGGTCATTGACATTATGTAGGGATTAGCGGCCAGCTGAAGTTTTGTTTTTTGGCGTTCTTCTTTGCTCTGGCTATTGGCCTCTCGAATTGTTTGATCGAACGAGGTAACAGTCACAAATGGCGTATGGTTTTCTCCGGAGAACCCCGTAGATCCTTGCCCTAAACCAATCCCCGAAAAATTGCAATTAATCTTATTAACTCCGCCCCAGCCCTGGTCGCTTTCAATGAGCAACATCAACGAGTTTTTTGAATTCTGAAAATACGCCTGTTTTTCTGCGTCATGTGTTGCTCTGACATTCTGGTAATAGGCGCATCCGGACAGAGCCAGCACGAGAAGCAATGCTGACAATCTCTTGATCGTGTTTTTCATAATCCGCCCCCTCTCCAGCGATTTTATAGATTTCATCAGAATTTTTTGCTCGCATTTGGTCCAGGACGCGCGATCCGGACCTGCCAAGACATAAGGCATGACCCTCTTTCCGAGAAAGTCTGCTCCGCTTCGCGCGCCAAGTCAAGATTGAGTGTAGCACTACAGTCAATTGAGTTTAGCACTACAAAACATGTTGCGTAGCGCTACGCTATGCATCCCTTGGACGTCAATGCGAAGAATAAATTTACGGTGCCTCCGCACAATGCGAAAATTTCCCCGCGACAAAGATTGATCCACAAGAAACTGAACATTGAAAAAAAGGAGAAAGATGTATGAACAAGCAACCAACTGCTACTCACTCTATCCCCTCCGGATCCGAAACCACGGAAACAAACTCCATCTATGAGGCCGCTTACCTTTTGTGCCGGAATTTAAAACTTTGCAGAATGGACCGCAGCGGCGGCTCTAAAGTAACCTTTGTCTTTCAAGGAAAAGACGCCACTAAAAAGGCTAATGAATTCTTTAACGGCGCGAAGGTTGGAGCGCGTGCGTATTCAGATGCGGTCCGCAGCCTAAAAGACCGAATTTTTAAACGCTGATCCACTAACCAGGAAGATGGTGGGTTATGCGCGAAGAGAAAAATGATTCAGGAGAGAAGCAGCATTTTTACATGCTCGAAGCCAGGCACGCGGAACTGGTCGAGTTGGGAAAAATCTCCCTTGAGGATCTTGGCGCCCTTTCCCTCATGGGGTGCAATATCAATCCTCACAATGGATACATGATAACCGGGCATAGCGATTATGCCGGAAGGGCAAATATTAAACCGTCCCAAGCGCGCTATCTTTTCGAAAAACTTGAGAGCGCCGGGCTTATCCGTTTTTTACTTCTCCAGCGCGGGCGATACAGTAAGGGATTGCTGTTTGTAATGGGCCGGAAGTTGGCTGGAGGCATGACGGTTAACGATGAATTTGTTTCAAAAACAGCCAAAAAACGAGGCGTTTTTTCCGAATTGGAAAGCGACTTTCCGAATAAGAAAATTACCGAAATCCCCTCTACGGACACTCTAGAAGTAAATGACGGATTCCGAATTGACCGAGAGGGAGAGGGAAAGGAGACGGAGACAGAAAGGGAGAGGGATAACGAGCCAATCCTTATTAAAGCGCCAAGGCTCACCATGGAAATAGCAAAGCATCCCCTTTTTAAACGCATCACGGAAGCGAATTGGGATCTCATTTACAAGAAATACGAATATGCTTGGCTAGATAACAAACTTCAGGACCTTGCTGGACGGCTTAATAAGGGACCTATATCTTTCGATCGATTGAATGGAATGCTCCAAGATGACTGGACCCAGCGAAGGCCAGCAAAAGATTATCGTCGCGAGGATGAGAAACAAAAAGCCGATATGCGCCAATGGGCCGCAGATCAAAAGGCAGACGAAGGGAAACCAGATCCGGAGTGTTTGATTGAGTGGCGAAAGAAGCGTGATCGCATGAAAGGATCGGGGACAACCGAAGCAATGACTGAAGCCGGCGCTGGTGAAAGCACATGAGTAAAGAATACGAGCTTGATAAGCGGATCTTTGACTTTGGGATGGATTGTCTCGAAGGTGCATTCTGTGGCAAATTCAACCGGACCGCTTACTGGCGCGAAGTAAAAGAAATGGGATCGTTTGAATTTATGCGCGGGATTGAGTTTGTCGTCAAGACGGTAACTTTTGGTGATGGCCTCATACCATACAAAATTCGAAAAGGTGGCAGACTTAAGACGTGTGCTTTTTGCAAAGGACTAACAGAGGGAAAAGGATGAAACGGCTAAAGCGCTGGCTTGTCTCGGTGTTTAAGGATCCGCCAAGAGGCCGGAAGGATCCGAAGCCGTGCGGCATGGGCCCGGAGTGCTCATTTTGGGACTGGTGCAAAGAAACAGATTTTAAGAGGCTTCCAGGTTCAAGAGACCGCAAATGCTATGTGGAGACATTCCTTTCCTCGATGAAGGAGACTACCGGTAAACAACGCGCGAAGCGGTAACCATAAAATTATACGATTTATATGTAATAAAAAAGGACAGGGAAAAGGATAAATGAAGCCATGGGCGGCGAGGACCGGAGGGAATACTTCGCGCATTTCAGGCAGTTCGACAAAGACGGACAAGAGTCAGATCTTTTTAACATGGTCGCGTTCTTTACTTACTTCGATCACAACTGGGAAAGTTCGGGAGCGAATTTTCGAAACCGTCCGCTGACTGTTAAACCCGCGCATGAGGTCAAATGGAAGCTCGGTAAAGGCGAGGAAAATAACAACTGGACGAGGACCTATTGTTGAGCGGAAAAATATCAAGGAATAAGTTGATTTTTAAAACGCTCCAATGGAGAATCTTACCCAAGAAAAGCATTTTGTAGGGACAGAAGAAAGAAGTTTGTTATGGCAGTAGATACGCAAGCAAGTATCATTTTGAGGCTCAAGGATGAGTTCTCAAAAAATCTGAAATCCGCAGGAAATAATTTTCAATCCTTCGCGCGCCAAATTGACCAAGCCGGCGCATCTATTACCCGGACCGGGATGAAGATGGTGGCCGTAGGCACCACTATGAACGCCCCCTTTTTCGCCGCCGTAAAGACGATGGAGAAGTATTCTTTTGCCGCTCAAAACGAGATGAGACGCCTAAACAATGAGTTTGTTGCTCTATCAAAAACAATCTCCGAAGCGGCTTTACCCACGATCCGGCAATTCAATGACAACTTCTCTAAACTCATAAACGGGCTTAAAACCTTGGATCCGGCTCTGCTTCAAAATATCGCGCACTGGTCAATGGTGGCTGGGCAAATTTTGATCGTTGCCGGGACGCTCGAGATATTTATCGGAAAAGTGATAAGCCTAATCGCGAAATTGGGCCATTGGGGGAGGACGCTAGTTATCTTTAGCGGTGGGGTAATTCCCGGACTTATCGCAGTGATCGGAGGACTAATCTTTGCCTGGATAAAATTTCACGACCAATTTGTCCTGGTTGTGGATTCCTTGCGGTTTTTATGGCTTCAATTTTGTGATTCCCTTATGGCCGCATGGCAAAAGGTCCTGCAGATCATTTCAAAGGTTCCGGGCGCAAATAGTTTTGCGGCGCAGGTGGACCAGCTGACGATTGCTAGACAAAAACTTAAACAGGAAATGAACGCACTCGCAAGTGGCGGAAACTCGGAATGGAGTCAGCAACTTCAAAATTTTTCCAATCAAATCCAAAAGGCCGTTGCCGGATTCCAAAAGAGTTTTAACAGCGCCTCCCAAAACGTCGAGACTGTCATGCGGGATATGAAATCTAGAATTCAAGATACCGCCTTTTCGCTTTCAGATGGGTTTGCCGATGCGTTCGATAGGGTCTTGTTCGAAGGTGAGCGATTTGGCAATTCGATGAAATCCCTCTTTGCAAATATGGGCCGCAGTATTTTAAAAGACTTCGTTTCCACGGTTGGAAAGAACCTCTTTGGAGCTATTTTAGGGACCTCCGGCACAAACTCCGGATCCGGAATAGGTGGCCTTGCTGCCGCCGGCCTTGGGTCGTTCTTTGGCCCAATAGGGACCGGAATAGGCGCTCTTTTTGGAAGCCTCTTTAAATTCCACGAGGGAGGGGCTATTTACGCTCATGCCGGCCTTGCCCCTGATGAGGTGCCAATAATCGCCCAAACAGGCGAAGGAGTGCTTTCCAGGCGCGGAATGGCAACCATTGGCGGATCCGGGAACCTTCGCGCACTTAATGCGGGGCAATCTCCGGGAGGCCAAACTGTTGTAATTAATCTTACACAGGTGATTAAGGCATGGGATTCACAAGACGTTTACAGAAATCGCAAAGCGTTTACCGCAGCCATCGAAGAAGACATTATGAATAATGGCCGGATCCGTAATGCGATCAAATCCTACGGCTGACACGAATGACAGACCAGAACCCACCCCAAGCAACGGACCAAGCAATACCTCCTCCGTTGCCGAAACGCAGGCTTAAAACACAAACCCGGAAGATGCTGGCTGTTCTTCGCGGGATTGCAAAGGGAAATACGATCTCGCTCGCTTGTGAGAGCGCTGGGATTACCGCGATGACATTCTGGAACTGGCGGAAGAAGTGGCCGCGCATTTCTGCATTAACCGAAAGCCTTATTGCGAGCAAAATTCAAGCGGTAGAGGATAAACTTTTTAATCAGTGCGTTAATGGCAATATGACAGCCATCATCTTTTTTCTCACGAATCGATGCCCGGAGCGCTGGTCCGATCGACGCGCTTTGGTAAACAATACGAACGTCTTTAACGCGCGAAACGCGCCAGCTAAAGATGAGTCCAAGGAAAGCGTCGAAGCGATTTTTTCCAGAATTGAATCGATACGCGCATCATTGATCCCACCGGACGGCACAAAACAACTTCCCTAGGTTCCGGGATTTTTAGAGGGCGGGCAAGTAAAGCGCTTTAGTTTAGTGGTAAAGTAAAATGGTTTAGTTTAGTGCTACAGTTCAATTCGGCGACAGGAAGGGCTGGATTCTCGGAAGTATCCAGAACGGCAGAACGACTTAAACGGTCGCTACAAAAGCCTCGATGCTCGCAAGCGTCTTGCGGTCCTTTTTGGGAAACCCGCCAAACTTCATAGCCTCAAGCCCAATCTTAAGAGCCGAGCGGATGAGTTGATATTTAGTTTTGCTGATACAAACGCATTCTTCGTTTGCCTGTTTCTTCGCCTTCATGTTTGTCCTCCTTGTTTTTGGTCGTCCCTCGTTCCCCTGGTAATACGTTCAATTTCTCTACTGCTTCGCGCAAGTGTCCCGGCGTTTGATGTGCATAGATAAGCGTGGTTTGGATATTGCTGTGTCCCATAAGGGTTTTGACTGTGAAGGCGTCTGCGCCCCGCATAAGGAGCTGGCTGGCAAAAGTATGCCGTAGGGAGTGAACTTGCGTTAGATCGTAAATGCCGGCGTTCTGCGCTATCCGTATGAGGTCTAGCCGGAGTTGGTTGCCACTTATGGCATTGCCGTTCTTATCCGGGAAAACGAAATGGCTTTGACGCGGAAGGCCATCGAGCACAGCGGCCACTGCTTCGGACATTGGTATTTCACGCTCGCCGGTCTTGGGAACCCAAAAGTCTTTGCGCTGGATCTTGATAACACGGTGTTTAAAGTCGAGATCTTTCCATTCGAGATTCAGAAGTTCTCCCTTTCTCATCCCGGTATGGACCATGACAAAAAAGACCGGATAAAATTCGGGCTCACACGCGCGAAGTAGACGGCCTATTTCCGCATCCGTCAAAAACCTTCTTTGCTTTGCATCATCGGCTTTCAGAAAACTAACGTCCCGGACCGGGTTTTCATCCAAAAACTTTTGCTTAATGGCAAGGTTGAAAATCGTGCGGAGCGTGCCGATCTCGAAATTAACCGTATTTGACTTCGCGCCCTTCTTAATGGTCGTTTTCTTCGTCAGAGGGCCCTTCTTGCCGTTCTTTGAAACTGGGGCACTCTTACGGTGCTGTTTGAACTTTTCGATCAGGGCGGGCGTTATATCGCGCAAACAAGCCACTTGGGGGACCGTCTTTAGAAACTCAAGGAAGTTGCTTACGGCGGAACGATAGCGGACGGTCGTAGCCGGCCTGTGATTCGTTTGGGAGTATTTCAGATAATCTTCGAGGAAGGTCTTGGGATCTGCTTGTTCTTGGTCGAGGAAACCTAGCTGGTTTCGCTCGTCTTTTACTTCGTGATCTTTCAGGGCGAGCTCGGCGATTTTCTTATCCCGGCTTACTCGCTTGCGGTATCTTCGACCATTCTTCAGGTAAAGATCGATGTAATACCACTCGCCGCGCCTTCGGATAGTGCCCATGCTTTTTCCCTCATCTGGTCTGGTTTTGGTCCCTAAACGGTCCCAAGTCCTACATGAGGGATTCTAGCGTGCACTTAATTCATTGTCAAACAAGCATTTACAGCATCACTCTAAAAAAGAGTGGGGAGTAGTGGATTCGAACCACTGAAGGCTAAAAGCCAACAGATTTACAGTCTGTCCCCTTTGGCCGCTCGGGCAACTCCCCGTGTCGGACGGGAATATCAAATTCCCGCCGGACACGCACTTGCGCAATGAGCGTAAGTGCATAAGATCAAAATCATATCAAAATCAGCTGGTGGAGGGATTTGAACCCCCGACCCGCTGTTTACAAAACAGCTGCTCTACCCCTGAGCTACACCAGCAAAAACGAAATCTTACCATGACAAAGAACGCCGAGTTTTATAACCCCTGTCCGCCTGAAGGTATCTTTCAGGACGGATCCGTCCTCCGCATGGATTTCTGCGGAGGCGGAAGCTACACCAGCACTGATTCTCATTTTAATTAAAAAATCAAATGTTTCCAAGCCGATATCAATAGAAGGATCCGATCGAAAGCGCGTCATTCTACAAGAATCCCCGTCAAAAATAAAGCGGGCAAAATTTTCAAAACATCTTGACCCCATCTCCTCATAGGCGTAGACTAAAAACGCTGTTCTCTTGAATGCGAAAATTTTTCAACCTGCACCGCAAAAAAAAAGGAGAAGGCCATGAAGAAAATGATGATTTTTTTCCTGATCGCAGGATTATTTTTGGCGCCAATGACGGGCTTCGCGGCCAGTCCTTGGACGCAGGAGGATAATTACAACGATCGCATGTCGGGGAAGTTGCGTTTTGGCGTGATCAACACCCTTTTTGGCTGGACGGATATTTTCTTTGAGCCGATCAAAGGGGCGCGCAAATGCGAATCCTGCGATAGCGTCTGGACAGGTATCGGGAAAGGTTTCACGGATGCCGTAGTCAATGAAGTGGGCGGCGCTTTGCAGCTGCTGACCTTCCCTCTAGTATTTGATATACCGCTTCCCGATGATGGCGTCCAATTCGCCACGTGTTGCGGTTGCGGTTCTTCGAAGTAATTTAATCGCATCGCTGAATAGCGTGCCCCGCGTTGGCGGGACACGCTATTCGTGTCTTTGCCTTTAACAAGGAGGTTAGAAATGAAGAGAACGGTGGCGAACATTTGTGTTTTAGTTTTCATGGTCGCGATCGCTTTTGCCCTTTCCGGTTGCGCGTCCTGTTGCGGAGAGGCGGCCCCAGCGAAGGCCCCTGCAACCAAGGGAATGCTGCATGGAACGATCGGATGCGATGATTGCGAGCTTTCCTCCAGCCCATTGAGGGTTGATAAGGAAATGCCGGGCCAGGTCGTGGTCGGGAAGCCCTATACCTACACGATCAAGGTCACCAACGAGGCCTCCTGCGTTCTTGAGGATGTCGTCGTGATCGAAAGGGTTTCCGAGGGCTACAAGATCGAATCCGCCAATCCTTCGGCGACCAAGGTTTCCGGCCGCGTTGCGGAATGGGATATCGGCTATCTGAAGCCCAACGAGACCAAAGTCATCACGATCACGGGAGTGGCATCCAGCCCCAGCGCGACAACTTCCTGCACGAAAGCCGATTATAACCCGGTGCTTTGCCTCGGTCCGGGGGTGGGGATCCCGGCGATCCTGCTTGAAGTGGTGGATACCGAAGATCCCGTCCAGGTTGGCGGAATGGAGAAGTTCTATGTGATGGTAACGAACCAAGGAAATGCCGTGGATTCGGATATCGTCGTGAAAGTGGATTTTGAAGAAAATTTTGACTATGTGTCGTCGGGCGGTCCCACCGCGGGCAAGGCGGAAAGCGCCAAAACCGTTACGTTCGCTCCTCTAGCCGCTTTGGCCCCCGGGCAGAAAGCGACATGGGAAGTGACCGCGAAGGCCGTTTCGGAAGGGGATCATCGCACCTCCGTGAAGTTGACAAGCGATGCGATCCAGCGTTCCGTCGACGAAACTGAGGCGACCCGGATCTATTAAGCGTCATTGCGTTAGCAATCCGGTACGAAGTTCCATGAGATCTTTCATGGGATGCTGAAAAATGGGCACGCCGTTCCTCCCTGGGAAGTTGGCGTGCCCATTTTTTTTGACCAGCCTTGGTTCTCGCTATTTTTTATGCACTCCAACAAGGTCTTTTAATGGCAAATAATTTATAGCAATAACTATCATAAATATCAATTTATAGCAATATTAATCTATAATTAATTCATAAACAGCTTTTTAAATAAAATTTAATAAAAAGTATCTTATTTTATTGAATATTTGAATTACTATGCTATACTGTTCACGAGGATTCCGAAAACGAAAAAACCTAGCTATTGCTAGTGATTGATATTTTTGACTGTGTAAGGAAGGGCGATTTTTATGGAGAAAAAGCCGGTCAAAGTGCTTGTGATCGAAGACGATCCTAATTATTTCATCCTCGTCAATGAGCGTCTGTCTTTAAGCCATGACCCGGTCTTTGAGATCATCCGCAGCAAGCACATGCAGTCCGGCCTCGAGCGTCTCAAAGACGGGGATATCGATATCGTTTTATTAGACCTGATGCTCCCCGACAGCGAAGGTATTCACAGCTTTACTACGGTTCACAACGCCTTTCCTTCAGTGCCCGTTATCATTCTGACCTCCGTCGATGACGACGAGCTGGCGGGCCGGGCCATCGGGCTTGGCGCACAAGATTATCTGACCAAAGGCAGCTTTGACCGGGAGCTGCTCGTCAAAAGCATTTGTTATGCCATCAGCCGCCACAAGGTCCAGGCCGAGCTTCAAAAATACTACCAGGAGAATGAACGTTCCAAGCAGACCCTGCAGGACCGGGACGAGCGTTTCCGGAGTCTCGTTTCCAACATCCCGGGCGCCGTCTACCGCTACACGTTGGAGCAGAGTAATAAATGGAATATGGAGTTCATTAGCGACATGATCATGGCGATCTCCGGCCTCCCGTCTTCCGTTTTTATCGACCGCACGATCGACGCCTATTTTGAAAGGGTCCTCCCGCAAGACCTTCCGTTGCTTCAGGAGGCGTTCCGGAAGGCGGTCAAGGAGGGGTCGCTTTTCAGTGTGGACTACCGGATCCGTCACAGCAGCGGGGACTTTCGCTGGGTGCATGACCAGGGCCGCGCCATTCAGAACACCGAAGGTAAAGTGACCCACGTCGACGGCGTTATCTCGGATATTACGGAGCGGACCAGGGAAAAAGAGCGCTTCAAACAGCTGGTTTCCTACGATTCTCTGACAAGCCTTCCGAACCGGGAGCTTTTTGTCGACCGTCTGGACCAGGCCATCGGGCAGGCGCGCCGCAAAAAAGAGATCGGCGCCGTGCTCGCTTTGGACCTGGATCACTTCAAGCGCATTAACGATACCTTGGGCCATACCATCGGCGATCAGTTGATCAAGGCGGTTTCCGTGCGGCTGCAGAAAACCCTTTTTGATTCCGACACCATTACCCGCATCAGCGGCGGGACCTTCATCATCCTTTTGCCCAGGATCGTAAAGGCGGACCATGCGGAGAATGTCGCCAACAAAATTCTGATGGCCTTCAAGGCGCCTTTTCTGATCCATCAGCATGAGCTCTTTACGGCCTGCAGCATCGGGATCGCCCTTTTCCCGAACGACGGCGAAGCAAGCGATATCCTGATCAAGAACGCCGACGCCGCAATGCATATCGCCAAAGAGCGCGGCAAAGACCGTTTCCAGCTCTATTCTTCCGCGATCGCCAACAACAGCTTTGAACGCCTCGTGCTGGAGAACAGTCTCCGCCGGGCCCTTGACCGCGATGAGTTCCGGTTGTATTACCAGCCCCAGCTCGATCTCCGGACCGGGAAATCGATCGGAGTCGAGGCCCTCATCCGCTGGCAGCATCCGGACCTTGGGTTCATCCCTCCGATGGAATTCATCCCGATCGCCGAGGAGACAGGCCTGATCCACTCGATCGGGGAATGGGTCTTGAAGACCGCCTGCGAGCAGAAAAAGATCTGGGACCAGCAGGGTTTTAAATACCTGCGTGTTTCCGTGAATTTATCGGCCCGCCAATTCCACTATGCGAATCTGGTGGAGATGATCGACAGCGTCATCAAAAAGACCGGCATCGACCCGCAGGACCTTGATCTCGAATTGACGGAAAGCACCATCATGGAGCATTTAGAAGAGACCACAGAGACTTTGCGCAAGCTGAAGGATATGGGGACGCATATTTCGATCGATGACTTCGGCACGGGTTATTCTTCCCTGATGTATCTGAAGACCTTTCCGATCGATACGATCAAAATCGATAAGTCCTTCGTCAAGGATATGACCACCGATTCCGACGACCAGGCCATCACGCAGGCGATCATTTCCATGGCCCACAGCTTGAAGCTGGATGTTGTCGCCGAAGGCGTGGAGACCAAAGAACAGCTTGAGCTCCTCAAATCCCAGAATTGCGACATCATCCAGGGGTATCTTTTCAGCCGGCCCATCCCGGCCGACGACATCCCGCCGCTTCTTTTGAACGGCGCGGCCAAGAAGATCCTCGCCTGATCCTCCAAGATTCTCTGGAATTTTTTGCCAAAAAAGCCATAATGGCATCCTATGTCCTACCGGTTTCTGTGCGATCATTGCGGTAAAAAATTCGAGCTCGAAACTCCCGAGGCCAAGGAGTGTCCGTTCTGTTTCTGGACCTCTTCGGTCAAACGGGAAGACGAGGCGGCGTTAACTAAAAAAAGCGCTTCCGCTTCTTTCCGGAAAGCTGTTTCCGGCGCGGGAACGAAAGCCCCTCCAGGAAATCTCTCTAAAAAACTGGCCTTTCTTTGGCGGAGCTTATTGTTCGTCGTTCTTCTCGCCGCCGCGGCTTTTTTAGCGCTCAAGGGCTGGCAGGCCTATCGCGCGTCGTCCTCTAAATCACCCGTGATCTCGCTCGCAAAACCCGGAAAGGAAACCGGAAAAGCGCCGGCGTCCGTGGCGGCCGCGCCGGGGATCGCTTCTCTTTCAGCTAAAGATAAAGAAATTCTTTACCGCGAAGTGACCGTTCCAGCCGATCGCGAGCCGGACCCCGCCGAACAAGCGGTCCTCTCCAAAGCCGTTCCGTTCCAGACGGGATGGACGGAAAAGCTTTCCTCGCCCGTTTGGACGCTCGCGCAATACCAGAAATTGATCGCGGATCAGGAAGCGTTCTACAAGATGCCCTTTGCGCGAAGTTATAAGAAAAAACTCGAAGAACTTTTTAATGCCAAATATCTTGCCGCGGCGGACGCATTTACCCAAGGGGACATCCTTGCCGCCCGGAATCTCTGGATGGAATCGCTCGCATTTCCGCTTTATTCGACCGATCTTCAAAAACACCGCGCGGTCGCGTTGACCATGCTCCGGCCTTTCATCAACGACACTCTGTCCAAAGTAAGCGCCATGAACCAAAGCATTATGGAAAGCGGCAAAAGGGCCAAAGAAAAAGCGTTAAGCGAGAATTATCAAAAACTTGCGCAACTGATCTCTCAAAAGAAATGGCAGGACGCCCTGGCCCTCGCGAGCTCCATGACCGGGGCGATCCAGGAGCTTCGCAAGGCCGCCGCCCCGCAAGAAGCGCCGCCGGCCTATCCCGCTTCTTTTGGCACGATCGACGCCGATCTTCAACGCGCTCTGATGGATCTGATGGCGCCGGCGCCCTCTTCCACGGCCGATCTTCAACCCCTGCAGCAGGATCTTGTCGAGAAAAAAGAGGTGATCGAAACATTTACGGAACCTTATCTCCAGAATGCCGCTGCGGCTTACCGCGCGGCGCTTGAGGCGATCAAAGCGGAGAAGTGGCAGGAGGCGATCGGGGCCCTTAGCGCTATCCAGGGCCCGCCCGCGCTGCAGGAAGATGCGATCCAAAAGGCCGCCATCCTTGCTAAAATCATCCCGCCCGGGCTTGATTCGGCGGAGAAAACAGACTAAGCTTCAGGGGTCGAGGCGTGGAACAAGATATATTAAAGACAGGCGCCATTAAAATGCGCCGCGGCGTTTTCGCACTGGTCAAAGACATGAATGCGGCATCGCAGATCTCAAAATGCGCCTCGGGGCTTCATGTCGGCGTCAGGAATTTTGACGAAGCGCGGAAGCTTCTTGATCAGGCCGCGGGTGAAAAGCCCTTTCTGCTGATCCTTGATTTTGAAAAATGCGAAGCCGAAGCATTTAAAGCGCTCAAAGAATTGCGCGAAAATGCCGATTTAAAGAGTGTCCCTGCGGTGGGTTTCGTGACGCAGGAGAAAATCATGGTAAAACCGGAGGCCGAGAAGGCCGGATGTTCCCGGGTCTATATGAAAACGGAGTTCGGCAGGGAATTGCCGAACCTGATAGCGAGGTATGCGGTATGATCTTCCATGTCGGTCACGAGCTTCCTGTCACGGAGTCCAGAGAACTGGATTGCGAATCCCCGTCTTTTACGGCCGAAGAAACACGCATCATCAAAAACCAGATCCGCAAGAATATGGCCGTGATCGACGAGCATGTCCGCCGGATCGATCTTTTTGTGAATCATGAGCGCCACGCGTCGCGCGCGCCGCTCGTCGAGAAATTGCGCGAACGCCTCGCCCTTTTAATGGAAGAAAATGACACTTTTCGAAGGGCTCTTTGGAGGCAATTTGAACGAGAAAGTTTTGGGACGAGCCTGATATGAGCCGCCGCGTTACGACCTTGATCCTTGGCGGCGGGCAGGGGAAGAGGCTTTTTCCGCTCACGAGTTACCGTTCCAAACCCGCGGTCCCGATCGGCGGCAAATACCGCTTGGTCGATATCCCGATCTCGAACGCGATCAACTCGGGGCTCCGGCGCATTTTTGTCCTGACACAGTTCAATTCCGCTTCGCTTCACCGGCATATCCACCGGACCTATCCCTACGAAGCGTTCACGAAAACCAGCGTCGAACTTCTCGCGGCCGAGCAAACCACCGAGAATACCGACTGGTTCCAGGGGACAGCGGATGCCGTCCGTAAATGCTTGCCTCATTACCACACCGCCTCGACCGATGTTTTTTTGATCCTTTCCGGGGACCATCTTTACCGCATGAATTACAAGGAGATCCTGGGCTTTCACGAGATGCAGCGCGCCGATGTAACGGTCGCGACCGTGCCGGTGCCGGAACGCTTGATCAAGGGTTTCGGGATCATGAAACTTCAGAAAGACGGCCAGATCACGGATTTTCTCGAAAAACCGACCAAGAACGACGCGACAGAATCCTTTGCCATGCCCAAGCCGCTTTGCGACCTTTACCGGGTCAAGGCGAAAAGCCCTATGTATCTCGCGTCGATGGGGATCTATGTCTTCAACCGGGACGCGCTTCTTGACGTGCTCGCCGGAAAAGAGAAGGATTTCGGGAGAGAGGTCATCCCGAAGGCCATCAAGAATTACAAGGTCTTCGGCCATGTCTACACGGGTTACTGGCGCGACATCGGGACGATCGGGAGTTTTTATGAGGCGAGCATTGAGCTGACGAACGCGAATCCGCCGTTCAGCTTTTTATCCCCCGAGGGCCGCATCTTCACCCGCCCGCGTTTTCTGCCGCCTTCCAAGATCATCGAAACCGAACTGGATCACGTGATGATGTCGGAGGGTTGCCTTTTGACCGGTTCCAAGATCCAGCATTCGGTCGTCGGTTTGCGTTCGATCGTGGGGCCCGGGACAGTCATTCGCAAAAGCATCTTGATGGGTAACGATTACTACGAATGGCCGGACCAGTCGCAGGAGAACCGTATCGGGGTCGGAAAGAACTGCGTGATCGAAAATTGCATTATCGACAAGAACGTTTCGATCGGGGACGGCGTCAGCATCACGAACGCCAAAGGCCTCGAAGAAAAAGACGAGGATCATTATTATATTCGTGACGGGATCGTGATCATCCCGAAAGGCGCTTATATCCCGTCCGGCACCAAGATCTAATCCCAAAGAAGGCGGTATTGAACCTCATGTTCTTTCGGCCAAACAACCCGGTGATCCGGAAATTTTGCTTTATGCTTCTGTTCTTGTCCGCCGCGCCCGCCGCTTTCGCGGTTGTCCGGGATGCGGACCCTGAACCTTCCTCGCAGGAGATCTCCCAGGCCCAGGCCACGATGGCTTCGCTTTTCGGCCGCGGAGCCACCATGCCGGCCACGCCCCGCATGGGCGGAACGATCGCCCTTCCTTCTTTTGACAATTCGGAGATGGAGGTCAGCAAAGAATCGCTTGAAGAAGCCCAGCAGAGGGATCTGGACGCCGCCATGGCGTCGGCGAACGAGGGGATTTAGTAATTCGCTTTTTCCAGTTTAAAAAAAGCGAATGTCGCGAAGATCATATTCCCGCCCCACGCGCTTAAAAAAGGCCAAAGCCGCCCCGATTTTCCAAGAGCCAGAAAGACCGCGTCGCTTACGTGGAATGCGAATACCGAGGCCGCGCAGATCAGGACGCTCATCGCGATGGCTTTCCGGTTCCGCACCGAGCCCAGGAAGGGAATGGCCAGCAGCAGCATGACCACGCCTTTCCAGGGCGCCGCCAGACGGCTATAAAGATCGACTTTTTCCGAATAAACGGCGATGCCGTTCTCTTTGAGTTTTTCGATCGTATATTTCAGTTCATGGTAGGAAAGAAAAACACTGTCGCTGGCCGTATTGATCAGGTCCCGCGGCGTGATCGTGACATCGGGGTAACTTTTTTGGGGAATGATCTGGGGTTTTCCGAGGACGTCGCCCTGGACATCCGTTTGATATTCGGTCACACCTTCAAAGACCCAGTGGTCTTCGGCCCAGGCGCCTTTTTGCGCGAAGATCTTTTGGGTGGTGTGATGCGTGACGGGATCCAGCCAGATGATGATCGCATCTTCCACCGTCTTCGTTTTCGGGGCGAATTTCCTGAAATAATAAAGCGTGTTCCCGCCGCTGTAATAAGTGACGTTCTTGAAAACCTTCCGGTCTTTGGCGCCTTTTTTCTTCTCGATATAGATCTCAAGAAGTTCGTTTGCGGTGCGATAGGTCGGCGGAACGACGCGGTCGGCCACCAAAAAAGTAATGATCCCGAGTAAAAGCCCCAGGAAGATCATCGGCCGGACGATGGTCAGGATCTTAAGCCCCGCCGCTTTCATGGCCATCAGTTCATTGTGGAGGCCTAAGTGGACCAAAAGGAAGATCGTGCCAAGCCAGACCGCCCAAGAGATAGTTTGGGTAAAAGAGATCGGGATCAGGGAAAGGTAATAGCGCAGGATGATCAGGACCGGCGTCTTATTTCTCAGGAGCTCGTCAAGATTATCGAAGAGGTCCGCCACAAGGATCAGGAATACAAGCGTCAGGGAACAGAAAACGATGGGGAAGATCAGCTCCCGCACCAGGTACCGGTCTAAAACCTTCAAAAGGGTCTCTCCTTATGGATTTGTTTTAAGAGGCTAGCGCCGCCCATTTAAAAATAACGTCACTGGCACAGCGCAGGTATCTTATCCGTCTGCGGGGCGAATCTCAAACTGTTTTTGCGTGGGGGCATTGTTTACAGTGCCCCCGTCCTAAGGGAGCCCGGAGAGCGACGCTTAGGATCCTGTTTTTTTCCTCGGGCGCCACGGTCCTGGCGAGGGCCAGGAAGTCGACCCGCTTGGCGCCGTGGTGTTTCAGGAGCCGGGCCGCTTCATTCGCGGTCGCGCCGGTGGTCAGAACATCATCCAAAAGAAGGAACGATCCGCCCGCGACGCGGCGGGGGTCCTTCAGCCGGAAGGCGCCATAAACATTGATCGCGCGTTCTTCCCGGGTTAGCGCCGTCTGGCTGGGAATGGAATGGCGTTTGGCAAGCAGGGAAAGCCTGAGAGGGGGCGTCAGCCAGGGGGCGATCATCTCGGCCAGGATCTCCGCCTGGTTAAAATGCCTTTTAACGAGCTTGAGGCGGTCGATCGGGATGGGAAGGATGGCGTCATACCAGAAATCCGAAGTCACGGCTTGAGCCAGCCGGATCATTTTTTCACGACATGTTTTTAAGAGATAATCCTTTCCTGCGTACTTCACGCCATGCAAAAGCTCTTTGAGCGGGGATTCGTAAGCATAAAGGGCCCAGGCATGGTCCAGATGCTCGAAGCGCTCTTCGACTAAGGTTTCTTCCATCGGCCAGCTCAAAACATCCAAGCGCCCGGCGCAATCCCGGCAGAGAATGTTCTCTTCAAGGTGCAGCATGGCATGGCATATCTCGCACGCGGCGGGGTAGAAAAGGCGAATCAACGCTTCTTGGTATTGGCGGAACATGGGGCGGTATTTTAATGGCTTCCGGAGAAAATCGCTACATCTTTGCGGCGGGGCCGTTTAAGCCCAGTTATTTTCTTTGCCACGCGGCGGCTTTTCCGTATAATACCGCCCTCATCAATCCACACCAGAGAGGGTGAATAACGAGTGCTAAAAGTTGACGTTGGAAATCACGAGCCGCTTGAGCGGGCCCTGAAGCGCCTGAAAAAAAAGATGGAACGCGAAGGGATCCTGAAGATCCTGAAGGCGCGGAAGAATTACGAAAAGCCCAGCGAGAAAAGGCGTCGTAAATCCCGCATGTCCAAGTCCCGCAAATTCAGCTTCTAATCAAGGGACTCTTTCCGAAAAAGTTCTCTGGTACCGCTTGAAGCGAGGAGTGTGTATTTCCATGTTGTGGAAATACGCTTCTTCTTCTAGTATGATAAATATTCACATGCGGCGATCATTCAGAACGAAAGGGCGGCGCTACCGCAGTCTATGACGGCAAAATTCCAAGGTTTCCCCGGGATGGACGACATCCTTCCGGGCGAGATCGAAAAATGGCAATGGGTCGAAGAAAAAGCCCGTATTTTCTTCGAAGCCGCGGGATTTAAAGAAATACGCACCCCCCTTCTCGAACCCACCGAACTTTTCACGCGTTCCATCGGCGAGTCGACCGATATCGTCCATAAGGAAATGTATACCTTCGAAGACCGCGGCAAGCGTTCGATGACGCTCCGGCCCGAGATGACGGCGTCGGTAGCCCGCTGCGTGGTCGAAAAAGGGCTTCTCACTCAGGCTAAATCGCTCCGTTTTTATTATATCGGCCCCATGTTCCGCGCCGAACGCCCTCAAGCCGGCCGCAAACGCCAATTCCACCAGATCGGTGTCGAGATCATCAACGAAGGCGCCGCCGCCGATCTTGAAAGCATCGCGCTGCTTTACAAATTCCTCCAATACGTGGGACTTTCGGACATACAGTTGAATCTCAACGATCTCGGCGAAGAAGAAGGTCGGGTGAAAGTGCGCAAAGCGCTTACTGAATATTTCTCGAAAGAAAGATCCAGGCTTTGCAAGGATTGCCAGTGGCGGCTTGAAAAGAACGTGCTTCGTGTTTTTGACTGCAAGATCAAAGAATGCCAGCCCGTGATCGAATCGGCTCCCTGGGAGAATTTTTTTCCTTTAAGCGAATCGTTCAAATCGTTGGAAGAAAAACTTAAAACGGAAGGGATCCCGTACCGGATCAACAGGCGTCTTGTGCGCGGCCTGGATTATTATAACGGCGTTGTTTTTGAGATCACGGCCGAAGGGCTCGGCGCGCAGAACGCCGTCGCAGGCGGCGGCCGCTATGACCGTCTTTATCAAGACCTTGGCGGCAAACAAACCCCCGCAACGGGATTCAGTTTGGGGGTAGAACGCTTGATCGCTGCTTTGGAAAAATCAAATCCTGATTTCGCAAAACTCATCTTTCAAAGATATTGTTATATCGCTCCGATCGCAAATAGTCCGGAGGTCGAACGCTATGTTACTGACATTGTCAGCGAACTCATCAAGCGAGGTTATCGCTGCATGAAAACACCCGGTGTTTACGGGTTGGATGCTCACCTCAAGAAAGCGAACCAGTTCGGGGTCCGCTATATGGCGATCATAGGTTCAGATGAAGCGGCAAAAGGGACGGTCGCCTTCAAGGATTTAAACGCAAGGAAACAAGAAAACATTTTAAAGAAAGATTTTTTATTCAAATTTGAAGAGGCGTTAAGATCATGCTAAGAACAGTGACCTGCGGGGAGTTAAATAAAGGTTTTGTCGGAAAAGGGGAAACTTTGACCGGTTGGGTGGATACCCGCCGCGATCACGGGAATCTTATTTTCGTGGACCTTCGCGACCGTTATGGGGTTACGCAGGTCGTCTTCAACACGCAGATGAGCGCCGACATGCATAAAAAAGCGGAATCACTGCGTTCGGAGTTCGTAGTTCGCGTCAAAGGAAAGGTCCAGGCCCGCCCGGCAGGCACCGTGAATGCCAAGATCCCGACCGGCGAGATAGAACTTGTCGCCGAAGAGATCGAGATCCTCAATACCTGCCAGCCGCTGCCGTTTGAGCTCGAGGAAAAAAGCGTTGGCGAGGAACTTCGGCTTGAGTACCGTTTCTTAGACCTCCGCCGCCGCGAAATGGTCGAAAACCTCACGTTTCGCCATCGCGTCCTTAAACTTGTTCATGAATATCTCGATAAACAGGGTTTTATCGAGGTCGAGACGCCTTATCTGACAAAAAGTACGCCCGAAGGAGCGCGTGATTTTCTCGTGCCGGCGCGCCTCAATCCCGGCACCTTTTACGCCCTGCCGCAATCGCCCCAGCTTTTTAAGCAGATCCTGATGGTCTCCGGTTACGACCGCTATTATCAGATCGCGCGCTGCTTCCGCGACGAGGATCTTCGCAAAGACCGCCAGCCCGAGCATACCCAGATCGATCTCGAGATGTCCTTCATCGGCGAGGAAGACATTATGGGCGTCGTGGAAGGCATGATCGCGCATGTTTTTAAACACGCTAAAAAGATCGATATCAAACTGCCGCTGCGGCGCATGAGCTATCAGGAAGCGATGGACAAGTATGGCTGCGACAAACCGGATCTTCGCTACGGGATGGAGATCAAAAATCTTACGCCGGTTTTTGAAAAAAGCGGATTCCGGGTTTTTGATGAAACCATCGCAAACGGGGGCGAGATCCGGGGGCTGTGCCTGACGCCGCCCGCCGGCGTGGAATTCTCGCGCAAGGATTTTGACGATCTGACCAAATGGCTCCAGCAGGATTACGGCGCTAAAGGACTCGCATGGTTCAAGGTGACGGGGCCTGCGCAGGCCGAATCTCCGATCCAGAAGTTTTTTGACGCGGCGCGCATTCAAAAGATCATCGAAACCGCCGGCGCGAAAACAGGCGATATCATCTTTATCGTTGCGGATAAATTCAAAACCGCCGTGATCGCTTTAGGCGCGCTGCGCTGTTCCTTCGCCGAAAAGTACAAAATGATCCCGGAAGGGAAGTTCGAGCTCCTCTGGGTCGTGGATTTCCCGCTTTTTGAATGGAATGAGGAGGAAAAACGCTGCGACGCGTGCCATCATCCCTTTACGTCGCCTAAACCGGAAGATGTGCCGCTTCTTGATAAAGAGCCGCTTAAGGCCCGGGCGCGCGCTTACGACCTCATTATCAACGGGACGGAAACAGGCGGCGGCAGTATCCGTATCCATGATCAAGCCGTCCAATCCAAGATCTTCCAGCTCCTGAATTTCACGCCCGAGCAGGCCGAAGCGCAATTCGGATTCCTGCTCAAGGCGCTCACCTTTGGCGCGCCGCCGCACGGAGGATTGGCGATCGGCGTGGACCGGCTCATCACGCTTCTTATGAACCGCGAATCCATCCGCGAGGTGATCGCGTTCCCCAAGACCCAGAAAGGAACATGCCTGATGACCGATGCGCCGTCGCCCGCGACCGAACGGCAGCTGAAGGAGCTCAATCTCGACGCGAAAAAGATGTGGTTGCATCACCCTAAAAAAGCCTAACGACGAAAGGGGCCCTCATTGCAAAAGATCATCAAGCTGCATTCTAATGAAGAGGCAAGAGCGCTTTACGGCAATCTGGACCAGAATATCCGTCAGGCCGAAAAAGACCATCGCGTTAAGATCGTGGCCCGTAATGACCGGCTCAAGATCATGGGCGATAAGAAGAATGTCGAAGATGCCCACCGTTTTTTTGTGCGGCTCCTTGAAATGCAGCGCAAGGGCGGCAAATTGATCGAGAGATCGCCGGCGGAAACCGGCTCTAAAAAAGAAACTCACGTAGCCCCGCCCCATAGCGGAGGGATCCATTTCTTTCATCGCGGAAAAGTGATCCAGGCGCGAAGCGAGAACCAACTCGCTTACTTAAAAGCGATGCAAGCGCGCGATATCGTGATCGCGATCGGGCCCGCCGGTACCGGAAAAACTTATTTGGCCATGGCCGCGGCGGTGGAAGCGCTTAAGAAAAAATACGTGGCCCGGATCATCCTGACGCGCCCGGCCGTAGAAGCCGGGGAGAACCTCGGGTTCCTGCCGGGAGACCTTGCCGCCAAAGTGAATCCTTATCTTCGTCCGCTCTATGACGCGCTTTATGATATGCTCGAATTCGACGAGGTGGCGCGCTATACGGAACGCGGCGCGATCGAGATCGCCCCGATCGCTTACATGCGCGGGCGGACGCTTAATGATTCCTATGTGATCCTCGATGAAGCGCAGAATTGCACGCACAACCAGATGAAGATGTTCCTGACGCGTTTGGGCCAGACCTCCAAGGTCGTGATCACCGGCGATATCACGCAGATCGATCTGCCGTCTCCCAAAAAATCCGGTTTAGTCGAGATCCGCAGTATTCTGGCGGATATTCCTGATATTCAGTTCATCTACCTGAATGAAACCGATGTCGTGCGCCATCCTCTCGTCCAGGAAATCATCAAGGCCTATGAAAAACATGAGCGCAAAAGAACCCAGGACGAATCCTGACCGCTCTTTTCGATGCCGAATGCCCGCATGAGACCCTCTTATGGCGCATGAGATCCTCCTGAAACATGAGTGCCCGAGGATCAAGGTGTCCGAGGCCAAACTTAAAAAAATCGCGGCGCGGATCCTAAGCGATCTTGGATTTAAAAAGGCCGCTTTAAGCGTCCTCTTAGTCGACGGTCCTGAGATGCGGCGTCTCAATCGGCGTTATCTGCGGCACGCCTGGTCGACGGATGTGCTGGCCTTCAGCGAAAAAAAGTCTCGTGGCCGC
>Ga0209507_1000876_pt1 | contig 27468 bp, 25 predicted proteins | sample AD_UKC028_MetaG_FD_184414 | JGI IMG/M metagenome (GOLD analysis project Ga0209507, IMG submission 184414) | Active sludge microbial communities of municipal wastewater-treating anaerobic digesters from USA - AD_UKC028_MetaG (SPAdes) (version 2) | ecosystem: Engineered > Bioreactor > Anaerobic >...
AAAAGCAACAAATATCTACCAGGTACAGCATATTATTTTTATGGCTTCATAAAAAATTTCGCTATACATTTCAAAAATTTTCTGGTACCTTCGGGCGCGCTAAGTTGTTGATTTTAAAGGCCTTTTTCTTAAGCTAAGTGCTTGATTACAAAAAGATTATCCTGGCAAGCTTCTTGCCGTAGCAAGAGTCGTGCCAGAAAATAGTCCTTGACAAGTTAGTAGTCTTGTGCGTATTGGAACGCTTCTTTTGCCGTTTCAACGGCATTCATACCATTACGCCAGCAGTCCAGATAACAATAATCTGGTAGATCATCTGCATTCATGCCATGCGTCAAGCTTTCCAGCTTGGAATTAACGCGTTCCATAAATTCACCAAAAGTCAAGCCTTTAACCTTAGTCATTTTAATGATTTCCTTCTTCTTTGTAGTATTCAGATTGGGCAGCTGGAACAGTATCTTTACAAAAAGAACCTTCTAGCCCAGCTTCTTCCAGAGTGAGAAAATCTGTCAAATCTTCCCACATCATTTCATCTACCAAGTCAAACATTATTTAGCCTCCTGAACAGCCCAAATCTTATAGGCATTTAGTTCCATACGCACAGCATATTCCCTAGCCTTTTTAAAAGCCTCTGCACGATCTTCCGCGAAAACCGAAAGTTTATATTCGTCAAAATTATAAGAATCTTCGTTGCGGTACAGAATCGTGATGTTGAAGTATTTCATTTGTTGCTCCAGAAGAATTAGTCGATGTAGTGATTATATACCTTTTCTAAAGCATGTCAAGAAATATTCACCAGGAACAGTAAGAAATATTTATGGCTTCATAAAAAATTTCGCTATACAAATTCGAAATTTTGGAGTACGCTAGCGGCGCCTAAGTGGTTGATTTTAAAGGCTTTTTTCTTGAGCTAAGTGCTTGATTATAAAGGCATATCCTGGAGAGATATGCCATAGTAATTTTATTCTCTCCATATAATAAATGCCATAATAATAAGCATAATAAGAATAATGTAAGAATGAATAAGTGCAAGGTGTTCCATAATATTATTTCGCTTTATTATTTGCCATATGCAAAGTTTCCATATTATGATAGGTGTCAGGTTTTAAACCCATTTCAACCATTACCTTTTTCCATGCTTTACCATGACCACGATCACCATATAAACGAAATGCAATATGGTGGCATAATTCATGTGGAATAGTATTGTTTTTAAATTCGTCAGTATTCCGTAGCAATAAATAACAGGAATAATCAGTATAATTTTCTTCAATAAATGCTCGACCGGCAGTAGAAGTTAATCGTGAATTCATTTTAGTTTTAGGCAGGGTATTAATACGAGTACCATAAAAATTCTGAGCCTTTTCCCAGAATTTGCGAGAATGCCAAACAATCCAGTTTTCCATTTCGGCAATCTTTTCAGCAGTATATTTAGCCATTTTTAACAACCTTAAAAACATAAACAAAAACCTTGCCGGTAACTTTGGCAGCAAGGATATTAAGACGGTTCATTCTTTGAGCTACCTTAATAGCATCAGCTTCCGACATATTAGTAAATACCGGCTTGCTCACAGTATTACCATTTACCTTTGTCATTAAATTAACATTAAACATTTTCATCTTTCACCAAGTAACCAATTATATCGCTTATTTCTGGAGCCATTAGTATAACAACAAACAAAACAATAATCAAGTCAAACATTATAATTCACCAGTCATAAGATAGTTATATAGATCAATATCTGCGGATTCAATTTGCATACGGGCAATATAGGTAGCCCACAACAGATATTCAATATTTGTAAGGATGTATTTCGTTTTCATGTATTCATTATATATGAGTGCGCGCCCAGGTCAAGTCATTCTTTCTTAATCTTAAAAATAAAAAGTAAGAATCTTTTATCTATATACGCTTGCTATTTGTTACGCTATGGCGTACCCTACGGGGCGCCAACCCTTTGATTCTAAAGGGTTTTTTATTACCCTAAGTCCTTGATTCTAAAAGCCTTTATCCTGGCATAGATATTGCTGTAGCAAATAGCGTGCCAGCAATATCTATGCCAACCGCATCATGCGGTTGGCATTTACTGATTAATCAATCAGCATCAAAATCTCCATCTGTCATATCAACAAATTCAACCTTCGTAGAGGTAATAACCTTCTGCAAGATCTTTGCAAGAGCAGCCTTATTAGCTTTCGTCAGGCTATCCGCTTCTGCATCAGTCAAACCGAATTGCATTTGCATAGCATTAACAAGAACGTCTTTCTTAATGATAGCAGCGCCAGTTTTCGTGGTACGCTCTTTTGTGACATATACCTTCTCACGAGACAGCTTAGCGATAACAGAGCGAACGCTTTTACCAAGTGCAGCAGCAATGGCATCAACGCTAACGCCAGCTTGATAATCAGCGATCATAGAGGCAGTTTGTTCAACGGTATAATTAACGGTCTTAGCAGTCATGATATTTTCCTTGGGCTCGATTGGATAGGTTGGATTTCGCTGAGCCATTTCGTCATCCAATAAAAACATTATACAGAAGTTAAGCTAAAAGATCAAGATTTATTTTTTCTTTTCTTCTTCGCTTCTGTCTATGTATTCATTATATACCTATAGCGCCAGGATGCAAGAATTTTATTGTAACAGTTTGTAACAGCTCCAGGATGCTAAATAAGAATCATTCCAGACCAGGGCGGTTGTTAGACCATGACGAGTGCATAACCACCTGGGCCCACCCATACGTAAACCACACCAACATTTTTCATACTTCATTATAGGTGTATAACTAGCCACACGTAAACCACACCAGCTTTTTCCAAAAGTCACTATAGGTGTATTAACAATAGACTATCCAAATTGACCCTAACTACGAGCAATTTTAAAAAATTATCATACATAAAAATTTTGAACTTGACTTTATTATCCTAAGGATGATATAATAGTGTATCTTATAAAAATTTGTAGAAATTATGCTACCTGTATCTTCCCCCGCCCAAGCTATTATAATTTCCCCAGAAGCATTGGAAATTGCAAATAGCTATTTAACTAACCAAAGTGTTACTAAAACAGCACAAGAGTTATGTTTATCTCCTGACCAAATCACTGAGGTACTTGAGAGAAAAGAAGTTAGGTCATATATCGACAATATATTCCTCGATGCTGGCTTTAACAATCGCTTTAGAATGCGAGAAGTTATGGATACAATTATTAGTAAGAAATTACAAGAATTGGATGAAGCAGAGGTAGGTTCATCAAAAGATATTGCAGACCTTCTAGCACTATCACATAAGATGACAATGGAGCAACTAGATAGACAGATAGCACTTGAAAAAGTTAGATCTGGTCATGTAAAAACACAAGTGAATATGCAAGTGAACGAATTTGGTGGAGATACTAAATATAGTTCCCTGATATCCAAACTACTCGGAGCAAATAATTGAATAATGAAGTAGTTGTATTATATAATCGCGCAACTAAATACTTAGAAAAAAATAACTATAAAAAAGCACTACCAATGTTTAAACAAGTTATAAAAGACTTTCCATGCAAAGAGGGGTATACTAATCTTGGTAACTGTCACCGCGGCTTAGGTCAAGATAAGGAAATGTTTAAATGTTATGAGACAGCCCTTCGTGATGATATACCTTTCCTAGACCCTACCTCCCAAACACACCTACACGCCATGAACAATCTTGGCTTAGCACATTATATGTATGGTAATGATGAAAAAGCTATTCACTACTATACTAAAGCTATTAAACTAAAGGAAGACTTTTGGGAAGCTTGGTGGAACTGTTCTACTGCTATATTACGACAAGCTAGTTCTGGTAATATAGATAAGTTTCCAGAGGGTTGGGAGATGTATAAAGCTAGATTCCTTAAGGGTGGAGCTATTAAACTAAAGAATGATCGTGAAGACCTAATGTTTTGGGATACTAAAAGTAATGGTCGAGCTATTCTAGTATTAACCGAACAAGGTATTGGTGATAATATTATGTTTGGTAGATATTTAAGTGAACTAGCAAAGAAATTTGAAAAAGTGTATGTTCAATGTGATCCTAGTTTAGACTGGATCTTTAAAGATTATACATGTGTACGTAATGCCTCAGATTGTGATGCGGAAATAGCTTACCCAATATGTAGTTTAGGGGAATGCTTTCCTCTTTTAGATAGTAAATGGATTTCTAGTAATGAAAAATTTGAATTTGGTCCTGGTCTTAACGTGGGTATTGTCTGGTCTGGTAGCAATACCCATGCTAATAATGCTTATCGTAGTGTTCCTATTGGTTACTTTTCTGCTCTTAGTAAGTATTGTAATCTTTTTTCCCTTAATCCTATGTTTAAGGGTAATAAGTACGTTAAACCACTACCTATACAATCGTGGGCTGACACAGCAAAGTATATTGCTGGATTGGACCTCGTTATTAGTGTCGACACCTCGGTAATCCACCTTGTTGGTAGTATGGGTTGCGAAGGGTGGTTACTACAACCGTATAAAGAAACAGATTTTAGATGGGGTAATGGCGTCAAACATTCAGTTTGGTACGACACCATTGAAGTATTTGAGAATAAGCAGGATTGGTCTGAGCTATTTGCTAGGGTTGAGGAGAGATTAAGTGTACGTTAATGGAAGATGGGGAACTACCTTTTATATTGGTAAAGATGAATATGTGGGACGTAGTTTACACTATTATGGTGAGTATAACCCAGATGAAACTGAAATGATACTTAGTTTAGCATCTGGACATTGTTTAGATATTGGAGCTAACTTTGGCGTAATGGCACAAGCTTTAGAGTACAATGGGTTCAAGGTTTCTTCATTTGAACCACAACCCGATGTATTTAATATTCTACGCCAAAATGTACGTGGAGAGTGCTTTAATATGGGATTAGGGTCTACTCCAGGAACATTTAAAATGCCCAAGATCTTTTTAGGATCAAAGGCTAATTACGGTGGCAGTGCTATTGGCACTAGATCAGATATGGGAACTATAGATGTATCTGTAGGAGTATTAGATAGCTTCGAATTTGATGACATTGGTTTTATGAAAATTGACGTAGAAGGTTTTGAAGAAAAAGTACTACGTGGTGGAACGAAAACTATAGAGCGTTGTCGTCCTATAATGTATATAGAAGATGATCGCATGGAACTATCAGATAGCTTACGAAGATACATTCGTGGTTTAGGTTATACTATTGAAGAACATCAACCACCACTATATCGCGAAAATAACTTCTTTGGTTATAAGAAAAACGTATGGGATAGAAACTATGCCTCACATAATCTTATATGTAGACCATGTTAAAGGTATCTAGATCCGATGTAGAATTTGAAGACATTGTAGAGTTTGAGGTAGCTGAACGATTTATTAAGTTGCCTATTGATAAGTATTTAAAACTACTGCCTTCACCTGTTGGGGATGGTAACGTATTTGATAGTTTGAATAGACCCCAAGTTGCATTAATCAACGCAATTAACTCGCCTAAATATAGATTTGTCTGTGCCGCACTATCACGACGATTAGGTAAAACTTATATTAGTAATATTATTGCACAGATGGTACTATTAATACCTAATTGTAATGTACTAATTATGTCACCAAACTATTCTCTTAGCCAGATTAGTTTCGAGTTACAGCGTAAGTTAATAAATACATTTGACCTTGAAATAGTCAGAGATAACCTTAAAGATAAAATTATAGAACTATCTAATGGTAGTACTGTTAGAATGGGTTCTGTTAACCAAGTAGATAGTTGCGTTGGTAGATCCTACCAACTTATCCTATTCGATGAAGCTGCTTTGTCATCTGATGGAGAATCAGCTTTTAATGTCTCGCTACGTCCTACACTAGATAGACCAAATAGCAAAGCTATCTTTATTAGTACACCTAGAGGTAAACGTAACTGGTTCTCACGATTCCATGCTAGAGGATACTCAGACGAGTTTCCTGAGTGGTGCTCTATTACCGCAGACTACAAAGAAAATGATCGAATGACGGATAAAGACGTACAGGAAGCTAAACGCTCCATGTCTGCGGCTGAATTCGAACAAGAATATCTAGCATCCTTTAATAGTTTTGAAGGTCAGATTTACGCACTATCTACTGAAAACATAGTAGATGAACTACCACCAGGTAACTACGAAATCTTTGCAGGAATGGATCCTGGATATAAAGACCCTACTGCCTTTGTAGTATTTGCATATGATACTGAAAATGACTACTATTATATAGTAGAAGATTACTTACAAGCTGAGAAGGTAACTAGCCAACATGCTGAGAGATTACAGGAAATAATAACTAAATGGAATATTGATACTATTTTCATTGACCCAGCAGCAGCGCAATTTGCAGCTGACTTAGCTTACCAGTATGATATTGCTACAATTAAGGCAAAGAAAGCAGTACTTGAAGGTATTGCGTATTGTCAAACTATGGTACAACAGGATAGATTAAAGGTATTATCTACTTGTACCCACACATTAGACGCAATGGATCAATATCAATGGGATCCAAATGAGTCTCTTATTAAGGAAAAACCAGCCCATAATGAAGCATCGCACATAGCAGATGCAATAAGGTATGGTCTATATACATTCACAACATGACTTCAGGAATATACAAACTAACTTTCAATGATAAATCTGTTTATATAGGTAAATCAGTTGATGTACAAAAAAGATGGGATCAACATTTAAAAGCTTTAAAAAAGGGTACACATACTAAGCGTATACAAGATACTTATAATAGATATGGTACTCCCAAGTTTGAAGTAATATGCGAATGCCACCCACATCATATTGATATTTTAGAGACCTACTTTATAAATGGATACTGGTCTCCAAAAATACTTAATACAACTAAACCAGCTGATGTAGATGCTTTAGGTGTAAATTTAATAGATGAGCTACCAGAGGAAATCTGGGATCTCAGTACTTTCGAGTATATACAAAACTGGCAAGATAAAGCTATTGAAGTAAAGCGCCTAGAAAAGCTAATACATGATAGTAAAGATGCTACAGTACTACTAAATACTTTAGAAAATAACAATATACTAAAAGCTGATATAGCAAGAATTCTTAATAGAGGATTACTTGCTAGAATATTTAACTGGTACTAACTAATAAAAGCCCCTATTTAAGGGGCTTTTATTTTGTTCATAGCATAAAAATTTTTATCATTGACTTTAGGTATCCATGGTGCTATAATACGATATAAATGGTAGTAGAAAAAGTTAGAGGACTTGAAAACGAATGGCGGTCAATACTAATAAGCGGTTAGCAGTTAAGCACGTTAGAGATAGAGCTAAATCAGCATATGAGAAGCAGAGTGAATGCCACATCTGCGGATCGATTGATGAATTAGAACTCCATCATACTAACTCGCTATCTCTGTTACTGGATAAGTGGGCTAAGGAAAGAGACTACGATATTAGTACTGATGACGGAGTAATAGCCATTAGGGACGAGTTTATAGCGGAGCACCGTTCTGAGATATATGAAGAAGTGTTTACACTATGTAATAAACATCACGTTAAGCTACATGGTATATTCGGCAAAGCTCCTCCATTATCTACTGCAGGCAAGCAGAATAGGTGGATTGAGAAACAAAAAGCTAAATTCACCGGTGAAGAGATAGTTGCTGCAGACACTCAAGTTTCAAAACCAAAAGGTTCATTTAGCAAGTTCTATTGAGGACTTATATGGATTGGAATCCATTACACTGGTTTACTAAAGCTAACCCAGCACAAGAACAAATTTATTACTCTGAAGGAACTAATGTGCCTTCAGACGCTGCTTTATCTTATAATAAAGCATTCGATGCACAAGAATCAGCAAATAGAGGTACAAACTTAATTGTTAGTGCGGCCTCAAGTTTAGATTTTGATGTAAAAGATAAAGTAGTAGATGGGGTTGTATCAGGAGTACGTCAAAAGACTATTTTAAATCTTTTGAACTTTAGACCTAACCCATACCAATCAACACAAGAATTCAGAACACACATATATACCGATTTCATATTAGAAGGTAATATTTTTATATATTTTGATGGTGTACACCTATACCATCTACCTGCTGCTAATATGACGGTATTACCAGATACTAAAACTTTTGTAAAAGGCTATCAGTATAATAATACTACGGACTTTAAACCAGACGAAATCATACATATTAAAGATCTATCAGCCTCTTCAGTGTATAGAGGAACATCAAGACTATCATCTGCAGCAAGATCTCTAAGTACTTTAGGAAAAATGCAAAGCTTCCAAGATCAATTCTTTGATAATGGGGCAATAGCTGGTATAGTTATTGAAACAGATAATACACTAAGCCAGCTAGCTAAAGATAGAACTATTCTTAATTGGATGACTAAGTATAGTACTAAGAATGGTGCTAAGCGCCCAATGATTCTTGATAGTGGATTAAAATTAAAAAGCATTGGTGATACAAGTTTTAAAGATATGGACTTTGATAGTAGTATTAAAACCCATAATATAAAAGTTTTAACAGCTTTAGGTGTTCCACAGGTTCTGATCGATGGTGGAAACAATGCTAATATATCCCCAAATTTACGCCTTTTCTACCTTGAAACAGTAATACCTATTGTAAGAAAGTTTACTTCTGCAGTAGAACACTATTTTGGGTTTGATATTGACATAGTAACCTCTAATGTATCATCTTTACAGCCAGATATTAAAGAAGTAGCAGCATACCACGCCACTCTAGTAAATGGAGGTATTATTACTCCTAATGAGGCACGCGAGGAACTGAGATATCCTAAGATTACTGGACAGGATAATATACGAGTACCGGCTAACATAGCAGGATCAGCTGCTAATCCCAACGAGGGAGGTGCCCCCAACAAGCCGAAAGAGGATGCACCATAAGGAGTTTTATGAAAAACAATAAAATTATCTATTTAAACCAGCAGTTTGAAAAGAGTGTTGATACTCCTTCCGCGGATTCACCAATTGATTCTGTTAGTATCGAAGGATACGCAAACAGTACTACTGTTGATAGAACTGGGGATATTATCCCTATGACCGCCTGGAATAAAGCACTAGATAATTATCTTAAAAACCCTATCATTTTAGCTCATCATGACCATAGTAACGCTATTGGTCGTATGGTTGATCATAAGGTAGATGAAAAAGGTTTATGGATAAAAGCACGTATTTCTGCAGCTGCAGAAGATACATTCAATCTAATTAAAGATGGTATACTAACTGCTTTTAGCGTTGGTTTCATTATCAAAGATGCTGTTTATGATTCACTAACTGATTTATTTATTATTAAAGAACTAGAACTTCTAGAAATCTCAGTAGTGTCAGTACCATGTAATCAAGATAGTACGTTTAGTCTTTCTAAGGCATTTGATAACGCCGAAGAATATAGTAAATTCAAAAGTCAGTTTGTGGAAACGAAAGAGTCAGCTAAAGAGCTAGATCCTTCTGCTTCACAAGAGTCTGATCAATCAAAAAAGGAATGGAATATGGATCCAAAAGAACTTGAACAACTTCTTGCTAATACCGCTGCCGCTGCCGCTGCTGCTGTTCTTGAAAAGCAAGCAGAAGAAAAAGCTATTGCCGATAAGGCTGCTAAAGAGCAAGCTGACCTAGATGCTAAGATCAAGGCTGCTGTGCAGGTACAAGAATCCGGAGCTGAAAAGCTTCTAGCTGAAATTGAGAAGCGTTTTGCTGAGCAAACCGAATCTTCAAAGAAGGCTCTTGAAGGTCTAGAAGACGCCATCAAGGAGAAGGCTGCTGAACTAGAAAAGATGCAGAAGTCTAAGATGCAATTTGCAGATAAGGGTAATGAAGCTACTACTTATGCAGAACGCGAAAGTGCAGTTCTAGCTGCTAAGATTATGGGTAAGTCAATTGAAGATACCAAGTTTGGTCGTGCTTTAATGGAAAAAGCTGGTGCTCACGTAGCTAGCGCTACATGGGAACTAGAAGTTTCTATGAATATGGAAGCAGAGATTCGCCGTCGTCTAGTTATGGCCCCTCTATTCCGTAATATCAATATGCAAACTAATGTTATGAAGATTCCTGTGAACCCAGAAGCTGGTTTTGCAACTTGGATGGCTAATAGCGCATTTGGTACTACTGATTCTCCTGGTGCTGCTGTAACTCATCAACTTAAGGAAATAACCCTAAGTGCATATAAGGTTGCTACTCGTGAGTACCTTGCATACGAAGAAGAAGAAGATGCATTACTTGTGCTTCTACCTATCATCCGTGATGCTATGGTTCGCCGTGTTGCTAAGTCTGTTGATAAGGCATTCCTTCTAGGTGCTGGTTCAGGTGCTGATCCTGTTAAGGGTGTTGCAATCTTTGATGCAACTTCAGTTGTTGTACCAACTAATACTGGTGTAGCTTCCGTTGCTAATCTAATCGCTCTGCGTAAAGATCTAGGTGCTTGGGGTCTTGATCCTTCAGAACTAGCTTATGTAGTTTCTACCGAAGTTTACTACGATCTAATGTCAGATACTCTATTCCAGACAATGGATAAAGTGGGTGGCGTTGCTACACTTCTAACTGGTCAAGTAGGTTCAGTAGGTAATACTCCTGTACTAGTTTCTGATGCATTTGCGTCTAAGGCTGGTGGTGCAGCTACTGCTACTACTAACATTGGTGCAATTTGTATTGCCCCTGCTAACTACCTAGTTGGTAATCAGCGTGGTCTTCGTTTCGATACACAAGATCTAGTTGAAACTCAGCGTAAGGTTCTAGTAGCTTCGCTACGTACAGGCCTTGAGCAACTATCTACCGTTAATGGTATGGGTGTTTCTACTCTACGTTGGTCTTAATAAAGTTGGGGGAGATTTATTCTCCCCCTTCTTCTATAAGCATCCTTCCACTCAAAAGAGATCGCAAGTGACCGGCGTTAAAGGGTCGAAGTTTGCTTATAAAAGAATAAAGGAGTAATAAATGGATTTAATTACTATTTCAGAATATAAGGCATATGCAGGAATTACTAGTATTAATTCTGATACTGCTATTAAGAACTTAATACCAAAAGTAAGTCAATTAACTAAATCCTATTGCCGCAGATCTTTTGTAGACTATGTAAATGATGCAAAAACAGAGGTATTTGATGGTGGTCCATACCTACTACTTGGAGAATATCCAATACTATCCGTTAGCTCAGTAGAAACATCAGCAGATTATGGAAAAACATATACTCCTTTAGTAGAATTTACAGATTATACTATTAGTAATGCAGATCAAGTTATATTACCAATTAGTATATCTAGTTTTACTAATATGCCTAATGGTTATAAGGTTACTTATACCGCAGGGTATGAGGTAATACCAGAAGATTTAAAATTAGCTGTTATGGACTTAGTAACTTACTACTTACGGAATGATATGGCTGTAAAGTCACAAAGAGACGCAGGATCAAATACGGTTCAAATTGAGTATGTAACAAAAAATACACTACCATCCCATATTGCAAGAGTATTAGACCTATATTTAGCGAATGTGAGCTAATATGAGTGTAAGAACTAGTATAGCTAAAGCACTGGCTGAAAAGTTAAAAGAAATAAATGGTGCTGAGGGATATAATACAAATATATTTAATAATGCTTATCCTAAATTAAAATTTTGGGATGAAGTATCAGACTTTCCGTCTATATATATGTCCACAGGCTCAGAAACCCGTGAGTACTTACCAGGAAACTTTAAATGGGCCTTTCTAACTATATCTCTTAAAATATATGTTAAAGGTGAAGACCCAGCTGCAGCGTTAGAAGATCTTCTCGAAGATGTAGAGAAGGTTATAGACAATAATCGAACATTAGTATACGACGTAACCCTGCCTGGTGGCCAAACTACTGAAATTCTGATCAATTCCATAGTTACAGATGAAGGACTTCTAGAGCCTTATGGTGTAGGTGAAGTAGTTATAACTGTTCAATATCCTGTTCTCTAAGTATTAGGTACAGATAAATATCTAGTCACAATATTTAGTGAGCATGACCATATTATGAGGAAAAAATATGGCTTATAATTTAGCACGAAATAGTAGAGTATTTGTTACTACTAACTTAAATACTGCTACCGGAGCAGTAAAATCAACCGGATTCACTCCAACTAACACTTGGGAATTACAGATTCTAGATGGCTTCACTTTTAGTCAAAATACTAATCAAACCACTATTCAGATTAACGAAGCCGGTACAACCCCTATCCGTGGTCAACGCGCATTTAATACTGCACTAAACCCTGTAGATGTTACTTTCTCAACCTATATTCGTCCTAAAAATGCTACTTCTACTGTAAATGCAGAAGAAAAGGTTTTATGGAATGCTTTAATGGGCTATGTAGGTATCGAAGGTACTACTGATGGTGTACCTAGTACTGCTACAGGAACTACACTAGGAGGTACTCCAGCAACAACTTTGCTACGTGCAACTACGAGTTCACCAACTGTTACTATAAGTGGTTCTGGCTTAACTACTCTAACTGTAGGAGATACTTATAATATTTACGGTCTAACAGGTTCTGATTCCCCTAAGTATAATAAGCCAATTAAAGTTACATCTTCTACTGCTTCTTTACTAGTATTTGATTACCTTACAGCACCACCAAATGCTGCAGCAACAGTAGTAGCGAACGTAACCGTTTCAGCTGCTGTTAAATTCTCAAAAGCTGCTTGGGTTGATCAACCTACTGCATCTGGCGTAACAGTACCTTTTGGTCAAGTTACTTCAGCAATGTCTAATCGTAATCAACTACAACCAATTGGATTCATCTTTAACGTTGACTCAGCTTGGTATACGATTGACAACTGTGCTATTGACCAAGCAGCAATTGACTTTGGCTTAGATGCAATTGCAATGGTAGCTTGGACAGCTAAGGGAACCCGACTAAATAGTATTGCGGCACCTACTGGAGCAGACTTAAGTCAGGCCAACCCTGTACTTGGTACAGGTGGTTCATTAGCAGGTACAGCTACTGGTCGTATTCTAGATGCAGCATATATTACTAATAAGTTATCTACTACTACAGTACAAAAGACTATCGGTGGTGTCGGCGCAGGAAATACAGCATATACTGTTGTACTAACTGGTGGTAATATTACAATTGCTAATAACATTAACTATGTAACTCCTAATAATATTGGCGTAGTAAATCTACCAATCGGATACTTTACTGGTAGCCGCGCAATTAGTGGTACATTAAATGCTTATTTACGTACTGGTTCAGGTCAAGTAGCAGACATTTTAACAGACATGTTAACTAATATTGCTACTTCTGCAGAAACTAAATACAAGCTACAGCTTGAAATTGGTGGAGCATCAGCAGGTACTCGTGTAGAGGTAGAAATGCCTGGTGTAGTACTTGGTGTACCTAGTGTAGAAATTGCAGATGTTGTATCTACAGCAATTACATTTAATGCTCAGGGTACTGCTAAAGACATTAATGGTGTAACTAATGCAGCCTACGATCTAGAAAACACAAACGACGTATCAGTAAGATATTTCGCAGCTTGATAATAACTAAACAGGGAGGACACACTCCTCCCTGTTTTTTCTCTTTAATTTAGGATAAATAAAAATATGTCAGATGTACTAAGTCTTAAAAGCATTCTAGTATCTACCAAAGAGGTAGAAGTAGAATATCCAGGTATGGAAGGATTTGTATTAAACTTATCATTCCTTTCACGTGAAGAGCTTGGTAAGATTAGAAAAAAGGCTACTAAAACAGAATTTAAAAATCGTCAACCGGTGGAAACACTAAATGATGAACTATTCCTTCAACTATATGTAGATTCATGTATTAAGGGCTGGAAGGGTTTAAAGTTCGAATATTTAGAGCAGCTAGCTCCAGTAAATATCTCTGATCAAAAGTCAGATGACTTTTTAGGATACTCACGCGAAAATGCACTATACCTAATGAAGGCAAGCGCAAACTTCGATACCTTTGTTAGTGAAACAGTAACAGAACTAGCAAATTTTCAGAAGCCCAGTGGGGCGAAGTAACAAGACAGATAACCTCATTCTACCAAAACTCTGAAGTAAGTTTTACCAAAGATAATTACTTTGAAACTTGCGAGATGTTAGGTACTGAGCCTGTAGATGATGAAATTCCAGTAGAATATCCTGATTTATATGAGGAAATACAGGAAGCAGTTATAGTATATAATATGCTTCAAGATAACTGGGATACTATGAATGGCGTGTATATGGGTAAGCATTTAACTAGTATAGATGACATATTCAATATAGCAAAAATTGATGATAAATATACTTGTTTTCGTATTATTCAAATACTTGATAATCTAAGAGCAAAAGTTCTAAACTCTAAAAAACCCGCTAAATAGCGGGTTTTTTATTGTGCGTAGAAATTTTTATCATTGACTTATTGTTGGTCTAGTGTTATAATAAGGTATAAAATTAGTGCAGATACTGCAATACGCGAGGTAATTATGAGCAACACAGTTAATATTAATATAGCAGCCAGCGACAATGGTTCTATTGATAAAGTAACAGCAAAGACCAAAAATCTTAATAAAGAATTAACTAAAGCCCAAACTACCTCAGGTAGTTTGGGTAAACCTGCTTCTGGTACTGCAGCATATAATAAAGCTAAAACTCAAACTGATGATATGTTTGAATACCGTCAAGCACGGGGTGGCAGAGGTACAGGTGCTGAGGGCAGAGACTTTGCTAAGCAATCACAAGGTCTTGGTGGATTAGTACATGTATACGCTACATTTGCAGCTAATATATTTGCACTTACTGCAGCTTTTGGAGCATTATCTAAAGCTGCCGACTACTCAAATATGGTAAAAGGTTTAGATCAGTTAGGAGCAGCTTCAGGCCGTAATCTTAGTGCTATGGCTAAAAATATGGTTGATCTTACAGATGGGGCTATTAGTTTAAAAGAAGCTATGGCTGCCACAGCACAAGGTAGTGCTGCAGGTTTAAATGGTGAACAATTAGAACGTATGTCTAAAGTAGCTAGAACCGCATCATTAGCTCTTGGCAGAGATATGGCAGACTCTCTAAATAGATTATCTAGAGGTATATCAAAAATAGAGCCAGAACTAATAGATGAACTGGGTATATTTGTAAAAGTAGATAAAGCAGCACAAGATTATGCTAGAACCTTAGGAAAAACCGCACTATCTCTTACAGACTTTGAACGTAGACAGGCTTATGCTAATGCAGTACTAGAAGAAGGTGAAAAGAAATTCAGTGCTATTAAGTTAGATGCTAATCCTTATAGTAAACTAGAAGCAAGTTTTATTAATATAATGTATTTAGGCGGAGAATTAATTAATACAGTATTAAAGCCAATAGTTACATTATTAGCAACTTCTCCAGTAGCTTTAGGAGCTTCTATACTAGCTTTTGCAAGTATGTTATTAAGTAAGGCTATCCCAGCTTTAAAGGGTTGGAGAGATAATATTCGCGAAGCTGCAGCAGACGCAGAAAAACTAGCTACAAGCAAAGTAGATGCGGCATTAGAAGCAAAAATAGATAGATTAAATAAAATAAAGTATGCTGCTGAAGGAAAAGCAGAAGTACAGCAAGAGGCATTAGCCTACGCAGAAGAAAACCTAAAGAATAGGTCAGAATCTGCAGGTAAGAAAATAGCTAAATCAGTACAAAATATTTTGGCAAAAGATGTTAGACTTATTGATGATAAAGATCTAGCTACTATAGATAAAATGGCTTCTAAAAATACTAAGTTAGCAGGATCCTATAAAGAGATAGCTGTAGCTATTAGAGAAGCAAAAACAGCTGAATTAGCCTATTCTGATCAAGTACGTAGAAACCAAGAGATACTGTCAAAGAAACCTCTAGCTACTTCTGTTGAGGGTATGAATCTAAAAGAAGCTCAATCTTTACAAAAACGCTCACTAGGTATGGGTATAGTATCCTCCTCAGTAGAAAAGTTTTCTAGTATGGGTTGGTTGGCTGGCTGGAGTGAGTTTGATAAAAAAATCGGTGAAGCCGGCGAGCAAATGTCTAGGCTTGATCAAAAAATGGGTATGGTAAATACTGGTATACTAAGACTTAAAACTGCTTTTGGCATGGGTATAGTGTATGTATCTAAGTTTATTAATGCTTTCGGATTTATAGGGGCAGCAATATCTGCAGTAGTAGTTATATTTCAATTACTTGATAGTGCTTTATCAGGAAACTCAAAACAGTTGGAAGAATTCAAAGGGTCTGTTGACACTTTTAAAACCTCTCTAACTGGATTAGATGCTACAATAGATCTTATAAGAAATAAAGACCCATTTGAGAAGTTAAGTGTTCAAAGTATACAAGCCCAAGCAAATGCTATAGAAGAACTATCAAATAGTATTACTAAAATGGCAAAATCTCTAGAACAGACGGATAAATATGCTAATGGTTGGGATAAGTTTATTGATGGATGGAAGTCTGTAGTAGGGGCCGATATTAGAAGTGTAGCTACTAATAATATTTCTATTGGTATTGAGGAAACACTTAATAATACCTTAGATAGTATAAACAAATCCGGTTTCACAGGAAAATTAGCAAAAATACTTAATACCGATGATTTAAGTAAATCTGGAATATCTAAAGCTTTAAGTGGTTTAAATACTGAAAAATTCAAAAATACATTAAAAGAACTAGCTTTGGCTCAACAACAATTTAGTAAAGAAAATCAAAATATAGCAAATAAGTTATCTGGGTACAATGAAAGTATAGAGTCAACACAAAAATCTATGCAGAATTTATCTAATAGTTTTATACCAAGTGATGCTATGTCTAAGTTTGGTTCTGATCAAATGGCTCAGGCAGCGAGACTAGCTGAGGCCTTAAAAGATCCAGAAACCGCCTTAATAGCATTATCTGATGCTGCTACAGATTTTAATATTTTAAAACTATTTCCACCTGAAGCAACAAAAAATATACTAGCAACTAAAGATGCTCTAATTAGTTTAAGAGAAAGTATCGGAGCGTATGATCAAGCTATATTAGCTACTCAAAAGAGGCTATCAGAAGTTGCAGCAGGTCCTGGTGATAAATTTATAGATGAAAATGGCTTCACCCAAGAAACCTCTGGAAAACAAACTCAACAGTATAAAGATATAAAAGCACAAGAAACCTTCTTAAAGAATCTTAGAGTAGAGGACCTAAAAAGAGTAGAAGAACTACAGGTAGAACTAAATGGTACTGCTATGCAAATGTATGAAGCTGGTGCTAAAAGAGTAGGTCAATCCTTACAAACTGCTATGGCACTAGGTGCTATTGAGGCTAAGAAAACACTTGCAGGAGCTGTGGGTGGTGTCGAAGGTGTAAAAATACAGGAAAAACTTACTAGAGATGCCATTGGGGTACAGTTAAAAGCCATTGATACCCAATTAGATCTTATACTAGAGACTAAGAGACTATCTTTACAGATGGAAGAGGCTAATGCCTGGTCTAAATTTGATAAAGATTTCAGAGAAGGCAAAGATACTACAAAACTAGAAGAAACTATAGCCTCATTAGGTAGACAAAAAGAGGCTTTACAAGGTCCAGCCAATAAAGTGCTTGGTAATATACGTGGTGGTACTAATGACGTAAAATTAGGCCTATCCTCTACCGCTGACCAAATAGTTTCTAGCCTAGAAAAGAAGGCAGGATTAAGTTCACAAATACAGCAGTCTAAATATAGAGAAGAACTAGCAGCAATTGAAGATCAATTTAAGAAAATACAAGAGAAAAAAGAGATAGAACTAGAAAACCTAAAAATACAGGAGGAAAGTTTAGCTCTTAGTTATACTTCTTCTGGATTATATAGTGAAGAACTAGAGAATCTTGTAAAAACTAATAAATTATCTATACAAAAAGCCCAACTAGACAAAGAATCCGCAGGATTTAATGCAGAAGAAGCCAAACTAACCTATATTATTAATAAGTTGGGTGAATCTTCTTATGAAGGTAAGCTAGCAAAACAACGCTTAGATTATATAAGTCTTCAAAATGCTGAAAAGTTAGCTAATATAGAAAGTAAAAATGCAATAGAAAATCTAAAAATGGCCAGAGAAGCAGAATCTAGACGTGTATCTGCAATAGCAGAAGATATTGATATGCAATTAAAATATCAAGATATTCTGACTACTAATGCTACAATTATAGAAGAAGCTAGTGGTCGTAGAGATTTTATATTAAATAAAATATTAGATACAACCAAACTACAATTACAACAGGAAAAAGAACTTCTAGATTTAAGATCAAAAAGAAATGCAGAAACAGATAGTAAAATTATAGAAGCATACGATAAAAAAATATCTAGACAAGAAGAGTATAACGCCCTACAGTTAGAAAATATTAAACTACAAGCAGAGTATCAGGAAGCTCTAGTAAAAACAGAAAATTCACTAAGAGATATTGAAAAAGGAATTGGAGATGGTAAAGATCAAATTGGTTTAACCTACCAGGACTTCTCTAATAAAATCACTGATCTTGTTAATAGTAGTAAATCTGCTGCTGATGCATTTAATACTGGGTTTATAAATGCTATAGATAGCTCTATTGATGAGTTTTATAACTTATTAAAAGAAGGAAAACTAACTTTCGATAGTATGTCTAAGTTCCTTAGAAATTCTATATCAGATGCTTTCTACGATATGGCTAAACAAACTATAAAAAATTACTGGAAAGATACTTTAAAGAAATTTCTACCTCCTAGCGATAAAGAAAAAGCTGCAGAAGGTATTAAAACTTTAAATGATACTATTACTGCTAAGTTCCCAGAACTAACTGCTGCAATTAATAATCTAAGTAAATCTGATTTTATTAAAAATACAGGAGCAGGAAAATCTCTTGGAAAAGTAGATACAGGTTCTGTAGGCATATTTGATAATAACGGCATGGGTACTACAGCTAATGATAAAGCTATGTATGATATGGTTAATAGTAATGATTACAAAAATCAAGATGTTTATGCTGCTAAGTTAAATGCTGAAGAAGGCTTTACGGAAAGTCTAGTAAGTACTACAGCTAAACAGTCTGCACTTGTTGATACCCAGAGTAATGCTATCACTCAGTTTGGTAAAACAATTAGTACTTTACCCGGAGTTTTTGGTAGTTTTGGTCAATATATAACAATGTTTGGTCAATTTATAACTATGATGAGTGCTAGCTCAGCAGTATCTGGAGCATCTAGTGGAGCTGGAGGCATATTGAGTAGCTTAGCAGGAGCATTTTCTAGTACCGGTGGCAGTTCTATGGCTAGTGGGGCAGGCAGTTTCTTTAGTATGGCTACCTTAGCTTCAGCAAAAGGAAATGTATTTCCTGGAGCCGAAGGGTTATCTAAGTATAGTAATTCTATAGTTAGTTCACCAACGCTGTTCGCCTTCGCGAAAGGTGGAACACCTAATGTTGGCTTAATGGGTGAAGCGGGACCAGAAGCTATTATACCTTTAAAGCGTGATGCACAAGGTAATCTAGGTGTTGGATCTACCTCTAGTAATAATAGTAAAACTACTAACTTAACAATTAATGTTAATTCTCAAAATGGTAATCCTGCAGAAATTCGTAGAAGTGCAGCTGCAGCTGCAAGAACTATAGCATCTACATTAAATGGAGCACAAAGATATGGCTGAGTTTCTTGAGGAAAGAATATTGGGGGATATTCAATACGGTTCCTCATGGGAAGATGACTACAGTGTTACTGTAGTCTCTACCTCTGGAGGACAAGAGTATAGGTCCCTAAATCACCCCTTTCCGGTACGTACATTTGATGTATCCTATATGATGGATAATATAAATATGTGGGATAGTCTAGTAAATACTTACCATAGAGCACATGGTAAGTATGCTGGATTTAGAGCACGTTGCATAGATGAATATACAAGTAACGCCAATGGAACTACTGCGGCTACAGCTACAGACCAAGTACTAACATTAATCTCAGGATTAGATTATCAGTTACGTAAGTACTACGGTACTGATAAAGCTGCTGGTACAATAGGATATCCATATAGAACTATTTACAAACCAGTTGCAGGAACAGTCTTAGTAGCTATTGGCACGATACCTATTAGATCTGCAGATTATTCTGTAAATACTACTACTGGGGTTGTAACATTCGCAGCTAATAAAAGTATTACCATTACAGGTATTACCAAAGCAGTAAATGCAGTTATATCTACTACTAATACAGCAGGAATAGTGGCCGGACAGATGGTACAGATATCCGGAGTATTAGGTATGACTCAAATTAATTTATGGAGAGTAGAAGTATTGTCTGTTTCAACTAATGTATCTATAACTGTTAATGCTAATACACTATCTTTTGGTACTTATACCTCCGGTGGAGTTTGTAATACAAATCCACAATCAGGTGAACAAGTAACAGCTGGGTTTGAGTTTGACTTCCCTGTTAGATTCAATTCCGTACTACCAGTAGGACAAAATAAACCAATTTATCGAGATATAACTAGTATAGAATTATTGGAGCTATTAAATCCATGAAAACACAAGTAACACCGTATACAACAGTAGCTTGGTGTGTGCGAATAGTACCCGTTATAGGTACCCCAGTACGTTTAACCACATATCCAGTTAATTTAAAAATGAGTAATTCTAATGTGTATTATACAGATTCTGGGTATGAGCAGACTAGTTTTACTTCTGGTACCTCAATGTCGCCAGCAGCAATAGATTTAACAGGTTTTATAGGCTTAGCAGGTATTACCAGAGACCAGATAGCCTCTGGAGTATTCGATAATGCCAGAGTATACATATTTAAGTGTAACTTTTTAAATCCTGTAGAGGACTATGAAGAAGTAACATCAGGATTTTTTGGTAAAACAACTTTAGAGGATGATAAATACACTGTACAAGCTATGAGCCTAATAGATATATTAGGTCAATCAGTGGGTAAAACGTACTCTGCTAGTTGTTCTCGTACATTTGGTGACTCCGGATGTATGATTAATCTACTTGCTATTACTTCAAGTGGTAATATAACCAGTGTAACAAATAGTTTTACAGTTAGAGATTCTTTTAGAATAGAAGTAGCAGATTACTTTGGAGCAGGAACCATCCAATTTACTTCTGGTAATAATGCAGGACTAAAACCTTTAGAAATAAAAGACTATGCTGCGGATGGCACTATTACAGTATTTGAGCCGTTTTACTACACTCCTGTAATTGGAGATACTTATACTATTATTCCTGGTTGTAGAAAAAGGATGATAGATTGTAGGGACAAGTGGAATAATATTATTAACTTTTTTGGTTTTTCCAATATACCAACACAATCAAGCTATCAACAGGCAGCAGGTAACAGATGACTAGAGATGATATTATTAGAATTGCACGTTCTACTATTGGTACCCCCTTTAAACACCAGGGAAGATCTTTAAGTGGAATGGATTGTGTAGGGTTACCACTATATGTGGCTAGTACTTTGGGAGTAGAATATACAGATGTACCAGGATACTCTCGTAGACCATCAGGTGGTAAGTTAGAAGACACATTTGATGCTCATGTCACCTCTGGTATATTAGTTAGAGTTGGTATACATGAAATGGAACCAGGAGACTTTTTAATGATGAGGTTTTCTGGTCAACCACAGCATTTAGCTATTTATACTGGAGAAAACATTATACATTCCTATGAGGCTGTAGGTAAAGTATGTGAACATCGTATGGATACTACTTGGAGTTCACGTATTGTTCGTGTTTATAGATTTACAGGGGTATCATCGTGAGTAGCACTGGTCAAATTATTGGTGGTGTTGTAGGTGCTTTTATTGGATTTTTTGCAGGAAATCCAATGCTTGGCGCGTCTATTGGTATGGCTATAGGTGGAGCTATTGATCCACCAAAAGGGCCAAAAATAGAGGGTCCTCGCATAACAGATTTATCTGTACAAACAGCTACATACGGTGCACCAATACCAATAGTTAAAGGTGCTATTACAGTTTTTGGTAATATATTTTGGTTGGAAAATAATGCTTTAAAGGAAACAAAAACAACTGAAGAACAGGGTGGTAAGGGTGGTGGGGGTCAAGAAGTAACAACCTATAGTTATAGCGCAACGTTTGCCTTAGGACTATGCCTTGCTCCTGTGGACTCAATTGGTAGAATTTGGTGTTCTGGTAAATTAATAGCAGACTACAGACAAAATAATCTAAGCGGGGTTCTTGCCTCTGGGTTTAAAACCACAGATACTTCAGTACTTGGGGATGTTGCTACATCAATGTTTTCTGCAGTAGCAGAAGCCTCAAGCACTAATATTAGATTCTATAATGGGGGGCCTAGCCAACAACCGGATCCACGTATGCAGGCAGCTCTAGGAGTAGCAAATACACCAGCATACAGAGGGTTAGCATATATAGTATTTGAAGACTTTCAATTAGCAGACTATGGAAATTCATTAATGTCTGCACAAATTAAAGTAGAAATTCTTAGTAATTCTACTATAGATCAATACAATGTTAGAACTAATATATATACTAATGTATTTCCACCAATAGGGACCTCTAATACTGATGGCCCATATAATCCCATAATAAAGGATAGTACATTTCAGTGTGATAAAGAACAAACTAAGTATACTATATCTTTTGATGGTAGACTTATAAAAATGGAATCTAATGGTTGCGTTGCACCGGGTGTTTTGGGTGAACCAGGAGAGCCATACTATGTAGGTACTACTAGTGGTAATAGGTCAGTATACTATATTAATGATGTGTCTGGTACTCTTGGATACTTATATGTAGGTGGTGTACGTTTTGCTAGTAAATTAGCTGGTACTTATGAATTACAGGCAGCTTGTGTAGGGACTGATGGTAACTTATACCTTCAACAGTATAAGGGAGGCCAAAGTGTTTTAGAAAAATATGACGGAAATGACTTATCTCTTATATGGACTGCACCCGCTCCAGAACTACCTTATAATCTTACTGAAATAGCTTTCCCTATTCTTCCAGGAATGTCTGCATGTATAGCTGTAAATGATGATGGTACTAAATTTTGGTGGTTTTCTATTGCAGGACAAGTAATAGACCTTAGATATATGGAAATTGCCCCTAATGGCGATTTAACTCATAAATACAGCTATACTGGGGCGGAAGTAGGTAGTTGGTACGCACATACCATATCTATGGCTGCCACTGGTATGTTATGTGCTATTACAAGTAACCAAGGAAGGTTTACTTTATTAGACTCAACACCTATTATGGTACCACAAAATGTAACATTATCTGAAATAGTTAGTTCTTTATGCTTACAGTCTAATCTTATTACTGCTTCAGATATAGATGTTACTGCTTTAACTCAAATAGTTAGAGGGTATAAAATAACTTCAACTGCAGCTATTCGTTCAGCTCTCGAGCCTCTAAGAGCCTGTTGGCCTTTTGATGTAGTTCAAAGAGGCTATAAACTTAAATTTATACCTAGAGGGGGCTCCTCTATTGCTACAGTATCTAATAATGACTTAGGTGCTCTTAGCGGGGAAAATAAAGAACCAATAAGACTAACTACATCACGAGAAATGGATACCCAGTTACCTCGTAGAGTTGAAACTACCTTTATTGATGCAGATAGAGAGTATGATACTGGAGCAGGTCCTGGTACTGAAAGATTAAATACTGATGCAGTAAATATTTTACAAATAGATCTACCTGTAGTACTTACTGCAGATGAAGCTGCAGCAGTAGAACAGACTCTTCTATATCTATACTGGATGGAAAGAAACGATCTAACATTCACATTACCACCAACGTATCAGAACTTGGAACCCGCAGATGTAATTACTATTAATACTAAAGATGCCAGCTATACTGTACGATTAGTTAGTACACAATATTTACCAGATGGTAGAGTAGAATGCTCTGCTAAATATAATCACTCACCTGTATATGTACCAATTGCCTCAGCGGATACAGGTAGTAGTACTGGACAGGTACTTAGTTATAATGGTCCAACACTATTATATATGTTAGATATACCATGTATAAGTAGTAATTATATGGATGCTTCTGGTATATTAAGTGCTGCTACTGGAATATATGACTCATGGCCCGGTGCCTCCCTATTAAAAACAGACGATAACGGTAATAGTTATAGTATAGTGGATAATTATTTAGCCCCAGGAAGTATTGTAGGATACGCAACAAATACTATAGGTACTAGTAATACACCACATACTATTGATGCAAGCAATAAACTAAATATTAGACTAATTAACGGTGAAATATTAACTATTTCAGAATTACAAATGTACAATGGTGGTAACCATTTTGCTTATGGTACACATGGTAGATGGGAAATTATAGCTGCTCAAACCGTAACAGAAGAAACTGATGGTACTTTTACATTACAGAACCTACTAAGAGGTAGATTCGGTACTGAACATGCTATGGCTTCTCATGCTATTAGTGATACTTTAATACTACTTAACCAGTCTTTACTTAGATTTAGTAAATTAGATATTTCCAATGTAAATATGTTAAGAAGCTGGAGAGCTGTAACCAGAGGAGCACTACTTGATTCAGTCACTGATATACCTTTTACATATACCGGAGTTAATCTAGAATGCCTATCTCCTATTGATTTAAATGGTAATAGAACTCCTTCCACAAATGATTGGACAGTAACTTGGACACGTCGTAGTCGTACGGCCACTGAACTATTCTCAGGAGTAAACCCCCCTTTGGGAGAGTCTTCTGAGTCTTATGATGTAGAAGTATGGGATAGAACTTATACTACTTTAAAACGTACATTTTCTAGTTTAACAAGTGCTAACCTTTCATATACTAGTGCTCAGCAGATAACAGACTTTGGAGCATACCAAAAGGTATTATACTTAAAAGTATATCAGAATTCGACAAACCTGGGTAGAGGTTATCCTCTAGTATCTTCTATTTTAAGAGAAGTTAATGATGATGCGTATATATATGATGTTTCTATATTAATGCACATGGATGACACTGGATTAACAGATGTAAAGGGGAAAACAGCCACATTAAATGGTACTGTTGTTCGCTCTAACTTAAAAAGCAAATTTGGTGGATATTCCGCATACTTCGATGGTAATGGTGACTATATATCTTTTGCCGATCATGCTGATTTTGCATTAGGAAATACTTTTACATTAGAAGCTTGGGTATATTGTACATCTTTTGCAACAGAAGGGTGTATATTTAGTCAGTCACTTGATGGGTATGCCGGTGAACAAATGTTATATATTACAACCAGTGCCTTTGTAGGATTTACTAATAATCCTACCGGAGGTACTTGGCTAGCAACTTATGCCCCCAAACCTCTACAATTAAATACTTGGCATCATGTAGCTTTAACTTGTAATAATGGAAAGGCTACAGTATTTTTAGATGGTATAGGTGGAACCCCTACAAATGGTATGACTTGGGTAGACAGGTCTACCCAGTTTCTAGTAGGTGCTACGAGAATACCATATTACTCCGCATATAAATGGATGACTGGATATATAGATGAGGCTCGTGTAACAAAAGGTGTATCACGGTATAATAGTAATTTTGTTCCTCCTACTACACCATTTTATAATACATAAAGGAAAATAATGGCAAATTCGACAACTCACCTTGATGCTATTGTTAATGGGCAAGGTTCCCAAGATGTCAAAGCAAACTCCTTGTGGGATGCAGGCTCTACTGCCATGTTATATGGTAGAAGAGCCTCCTCTACTAGTGGTTTAAGCTGGGGGTACTATGGTGGTAATGTTACCTTATCTACTGGTACAATGAGTCAAATAGCTAATGGTGCTATAGCATTAACAGCAAGTACTACAAATTACTTAGTAGTACTAAAATCCACAGGAGTACTAACGTCTTCTACGGCAACTACAAATTGGACAGATGTAGATAACTATTGGAAAATATATTCCATAGTAACTGGTACTAGTACTATAACTAGTTATACTGATTATAGAGAGCTTGGCAAAATGACGGGAGGTATCCCAACACCAGTAGATGCCTTTACACTAACAATTCAAACAGTCACTGGTGCTACTAAGACTCTAGCAGTTAGTGACTTAGGTGCTTGGATTCGTTTTACAGGTACTGACCCAATACTTACAGTACCACTCAATGCCACAGTAAGTATTGCTAATGGTAAGTACTTTATGGGGGTACAGGGTGGAAGTACACAAGTTACATTTACACCAGAAGGTGGAGTAACTATTAATAAGCCTTCTGGATATAAGGGTAAAACACGTGCTCAAGGGTCATCTTGGGCATTAACAAAAATAGACACCAATGAGTGGGATCTAACAGGGGATTTGGAAGCAACATAATGAGACCAATATTAACAATTATAGCAGCATCAATTCGTAAAATTGTAGGTGCTATTATACCAGAATCTTTTCCTACATCTGATCCTTATTTGGATAACGTTGTTCTCAGTCTTCGCATGGAGAGTAGCGATCCTTACTATAACCAAGTTGTTCTTGGTATGCACATGGATGATACTGGACTAACCGATGTTAAGAGTCATACCATTACACTAAATGGAAATGTTGCCAGATCCGCTACACAATCAAAGTTTGGTGGATACTCTGCCTATTTTGACGGAACTGGAGACTACCTAACACTTACAACTGGTAGTGAATTTAACTTTGGTACTGGCGATTTTACGATAGAGTGTTGGTTATATCCTACAACAATTGGAACAACCGCTAAATATTTTCTTGGAAAGGTAGTCGCATGGGCTACTAACCTTGACTTTTCTGCACGTATTGGAACTACAGGTCTTGTTACGTTCTACGCTGGAGATAATACTCCAATTGCACTTGAATCTGATACTGCGCTATCTATAAATAACTGGTATCACCTTGCGTTTGTCAGAAATTCCGGTGTTACAAGTATGTACATTAATGGAATTAAGCAAAGTTCAACACATACAGGTAGTGTTACCATTCCAAACGATGCAACTACATTATACATTGGATCATATACAAATGCTGGTTCTGAAATGTATTATGGCTATATGGATGATTTTCGTATAACCAAAGGCGTCGCACGTTATACAAAGAATTTTTCAATTCCGACAGCAGCATTTCCAGAACCTACTAATACAGCTATAGATGACACAGGAAAGACCGTCACAACAGTCGGCGGTGCTCAGTTTTCAGGACTTTCGAAATACGGTAGTGGATCGTTCTATTTCGATGGTTCTGGAGATTATCTAACAATACCTAATAACTCTGATCTGTATTTATCTTCTGGGGATTTTACAATTGAGGCGTGGATTTATAGAAACGTATCAGGCGTAAGTCATTATATTTTTAGTGGTAGATACGGTCTAGATAACTCTGGATATGAATTCAGAGTTAATGCGAATAATACCCTTCAGTTTTTCTTTACTGGTGGGTCTAACATAGTGACAACGGATACGGTGGTCTCAGCATCGTGGGTTCATGTGGCCTTTAGCCGCGTTGGTAATCAAGGTCTGCTATTTATCTCCGGGGTGCTGGCGGGGTCAGTGACATGGAGCAATGGGGTTA
>Ga0209507_1000880_pt1 | contig 27347 bp, 45 predicted proteins | sample AD_UKC028_MetaG_FD_184414 | JGI IMG/M metagenome (GOLD analysis project Ga0209507, IMG submission 184414) | Active sludge microbial communities of municipal wastewater-treating anaerobic digesters from USA - AD_UKC028_MetaG (SPAdes) (version 2) | ecosystem: Engineered > Bioreactor > Anaerobic >...
AAAGATTCTCATCTGTCGGATGTTGTCGTTTCACCCCTTCGTCAGCTCCTTCCGGCAGCTCACGCACAGCAGCACCGGCCGCTGCGCGTCCAGCTCCTTCCCCGTCGGCGACATCAGGGCCGATACTGTATAGACCACCACGGCGGGCATGAAGTGCCTGCAGCCGCACTCGCAGGCCAGCGGCGTCGCGTTCGTCACGTCAATCTGGAACCTCTCGCCCGGCCGGATGCTCTTCATCTGGACCCCAAGGTCACGCAGTCTCTTCGCCTCGCCCATCGCTGTCCTCCTTAATCACATCATCCAAATCCTCTCTCGCACATCCAAGATGTTCACACGCTAGCCCCCTGCTGATTATACCATGAGACAGGCAGAGGCGTACCAGCATCAGTATGTCGCGTTCCAGCCTCTTGTTTTCTGCCCATAATTTGTCGATCCTCTGCTGTGCCATTGCTTGTGAGATTTCCCATGAGTGGCTTTCGAGTTCTTCTGTGAGCCGCTCAATCTCCTTATCCTTCTCTGCAATGGCTTTGTCCTTCTCATCAATCACATTTGCCAATTCACCTATGGGTTTGTCCCATAACCCCAGCCGTTTCATCTGCTCATAGAACGATTCTTTAGCCATCGCTGTCCTCCATTCTTTGTAAATTGATACATACGAGCAGCAAGGAAATTTTTGTTTTCCAAGTCTTTTCGAAGCCGCTCAATCTCCTTATCCTTCTCCGCAATGGCGGCAAGATGGTCAGCGTAGAGGACAAATTCCCCGCTATCATCCGCATTAATCGGATCGCATTTTGGGTCGCAAAAATGATATGGCCTATAAATCTCATACCGTTGAATCATGGCTGTCCTCCTTTACAAAATACTCTGGTGGCAATATAGCCATGAGTCCATCGAAGATTTTCCGCATATTATCGTTCTCCGCTTCTAACTGCTCAATCTCCCGGTCCTTCTCTGTAATGGCGGCAAGGTGATCGGTGTAGAGAACGTAATCGCCATCAAACGTTTCGACCATATGCCGTGCTTCCTCGCCCAACCAATGTCTGTACCGTTTAATCATCGCTGTCCTCCTTTGTTAAACATACCGGGCAATGACCCTGCGGAACCAGCATTGATGGGATAAAGTTAGGGGTGCTTGTATCCTCTGGCCCGTTTGAATAACGACCACGCACCCACTTTGCGTTTCTGCTGTATTCAGCATGGCATTCATGGCATACAACCGTGTTATCCCATCTTGGTTTTGGTGTCCTTCTTGCTCTGCACTCAATCATCGCTGTCCTCCTTCTCCAAAAAAAACGCATATGCCCTGTCGCAATCGTATATGGTTGTATCGCGTGTCAATAGATACCCCGCATCTGCCGTCCCTGAAGGTTTTGGGCTATGCTTGAGCCGTAGAAGTTCTGTTAAGTTAACCCGCATCGCTGTCCTCCTTCAGCAGTTCAGCCTTCAGCCGCTCAATCTCCCTGTCCTTCTCCGCGAGTGAATCTCTTAAAGCCTCGTGGAATGAACACCAATCCACGGGATTCCCAGCTGAATCAAATGAGCAGTTACATCCGTATTCTTCCATCGCTGTCCTCCTATCCATACCATTTAAGTTCTGGCTTATACCGAACCGTATTTTCTTTCTTTGGCAAAAGATTTAATGCGGGAATCTTCATATGGTGTGTTTTGCAATATCCATCCTTCCAGACCGGGTTAGAACACCTGTGAGGGCGCAGTGCGCCCCAACGATATACCCGTGCTATGCAGCGACAGACATCGTTTTTCTTAGCCATCCCCACGATTTTACTTTCCATGATTAATCCTCCTCTCAGTTACTTCTCCTCAAAATTGTCGCATATTTTTGCAACCCAAACAGGGTCAAAGCAAAAAGGGTATGAAAACCATCCAAATCTTATCCCATGCGGGTGACCTGTCATTGCCGGGTCTGGATTGGCACACGATATATGTGCGGTGCCCGGAATATTCCGTCTGTGTTTGCACTCATAGCAGTTATTTTTCACGCTTACCTTATGGTTTTCCATCGCTGTCCTCCTTCAGCCAGTCAATACATTCCTTGCTGATCTCCCTCTGTAAGCGTGTTATTTTCCATCGCTGTCCTCCTCGTTGTATAGATATTCGCCAAGCAACTTTTTTACGCAATACTGGCATAGATCAAGTCGCACAATAACGCCGTCTCCAAATATGGAACTGTAGCCACCCTTATTCAAGAAGTGCAAGAACTCCTGCAATTCAAAATCATCTCGGTTTTCTCCGGCAGCGTCAATGTAATGACTCTGTTATCCTCCGATGCTTGCGCTTTCTTGTCACTGTTGTGCATTTTTTCGTTGTCCATTTCGATGCCCTTTCCTCAACCGGATTAAAGCTGCCGGACCAGTGTTCGCTGAATCCGGTCGCTCGGTTGCGGACAGGCCCACCGGATCTGAAGCTTGTGCGCATCTTCCGTGAAAGTTCTGAGCTGGTCCGTGCTGAACGCATGCATATCGGCGCTTTCACCCTGCCGATCCCATTCCTTGTACCATTCGACCGTTTTGGCCAGCACCTCGGGGAGGGCGTAGACGGGATGCCAATCGAGCCGGACAGCGGCTTTTTCCCAGCTAAGGGTCAACCAGTGCGCCTCGTGCGGTTCATCGCCCCTGCTCATATCGCGCCACTCTCCGGAGCCCCAGAGCTGGATGACTTTTTTGACAATGTTTTGAACGCTGTCGCTCGCCAGGTCGATCGGGCCGAAATTCCAGGGCTCCGCAAACTTTGCGCCGTCAAGAAGGAGCCTGACGCCCAGCCACATATACCCGCTCAAAGGGGAAAAGACGCACTGCCACGGCCGGGTCGCTCTGGGGCTGCGAATGTCTATGGATCTGCCCTCCGTCAAGGCTCGGATGGCATCCGGCAGCAGACGGTCTCTCGCCCAATCGCCGCCTCCCACCACGTTTCCCGCTCTGACCGAAGCGACGGCCACCGCATTTTCGCCGCGATCTCCCCAGGGAAAGAAGGCGTCGCGATAAGCCTCGATAGCGATTTCAGCCATTGCCTTGCTGGCACTGTATGGATCTCCGCCGCCGAGCGCGTCGTTCTCCCGGTATCCCCAGATCCACTCGTTGTTCCGGTAGCATTTGTCGCTGGTGATGAAAACGGCCGCTTTGACCGCAGTGGTCATCCGGATCGCCTCCAGCATGTTGATCGTTCCCCAGGAATTGATGATGAATGTGTCCCGGGGATTCTCGTAGGACTCCCGCACGATCGGCTGCGCGGCCATGTGAAAGACGATTTTGGGTTGAAATTCTTTCAAGACGCTTACGAGTTTATCCAGGTCCCGAATGTCTGCCCGAATGTCCACCATGCGGTCCTTCATCCCGGACATGTCGAAGTGATTCGGCCGGGTCGGCGGATCGAGGCTGTAGCCGATTACGCGGGCGCCCAGAAGATGCAGCCACATGCTGAGCCAGGTTCCCTTGAAACCCGTGTGCCCCGTTACGAGGACCGGCATGTCCTTGTAGATGCCGGCAAATGTTTCCTGAATGTCCATGCGATCATCCTTTCGTTCCAGCGGAGCCGATCATTAAAAAATCGGCCACACTGTATGGTCTTTTCAGCCGCTTGTCAAACTTTCAAAGGATTGGAAAATGCTTTTATTTTGAGGCAATGTTGAATACCGGCAATTTTCCCTGCCGTCAGGACAACTGCCCCTGCACGGGAAACGGGACCCTTCTTACTCTGTATTGAATCATCACCGTCCTCCTCCCCCCGTCAGGGGGTTAAAAAGGCGGGGCATCAGGTCGCTCATCTGTAATCCATGTAGTGAAATTTCACCCACGCAATCGTTCAATGCCCTCATTGACCCCGCCTATGTCACTGTATGCGCCCGTGTAGTGGACACTCAAACGCGTTGTCTATGTTACAGGTGCATATCAATTTAATCACCCCCTTTTCATCGAAAGGTTTGTGTCATTGCACGAAGCCGACCAAGTTCTTTCCGCAGCCCTTTTATCTCTTCTTCTTTTTCATATATAATCTTATCCAGCCTTCTATGTTCATCATCCCACTCATACCGTTCTTTATTCCAGCATTTTATAGCGTCTTCTTCTAATGTAAAACTAACATCATGGCGTGATGGCATGGTAACACATGAGTTTTTACACGATACCTTATATCCACCATATGCCGCCCAAATAAATGCTTCAGCTCCGCAAAATGGACACGGTAAAAGTTTATCCATCGGCTGTTTGAGTGGATTTTTGTCCTGTATTCTGCCGGTGTAAAGCTTGTTTTGACGACTTTTTCCATGTTTCACCCCTCTGCACAAGAACGAACCGCCCCGGCCAGTCAGACAATACGGAATCCAACCATGCCGAAAAAACATCGTCCTCACCTCGACAATCTTGTGGATACCAGTGCTCACCGCCTCTCCTTTTGGCATAGCGTTGTATGCCCTTCCGATTCCGCGCACTCTCGCCAGTACGAAATAACACCAGAACTTGATTTCCTGCATGGCTCTACCTCCCATCGCGGGCACCCGGGCCCAGGTCTGCATTTTATTACCTTGGCGCCGTTGTTGTCGGCTGGCAGCTCCAGCCCATTACGGCAGTATTCGCCGTCTTCGTCGCTTCTCAGCAGCGGGCAGGAATATCCGCATCCGTCGTCCTCCATCGGAGGAATTTCAACGGCCAGGGTGAAGTTATGCTTTCCGCGCTCATCATGCCGCGTCCCGCACAATCCACATTCCCACAGCTCAAAATATTCTCTGCCAAGCATCGTTTTCATGGATCACCAAAATCAGCTAACAATGCAAATGCACCCGATCGCTGCGCTCCGGCTGATTTTTGCGTTATCTGTAATCACTACAATCGTGCGGCATCCATGCGTTCTCAATCAATTCAGTCCGTGAATTTTTAAATACTTCTCTGTCGATTCCCCACTTGTCCACCACGGCCTTAGATGAATTGCATTGCGGGGCCGATCCTTTGTAAAACAAAACGCAGTCATCTTCGGTCACAACCCAATAGAAGTTTTTGAAATTTTGATCTTGAACGTAATCAGAATAACAATCGCCGCAAAACGGTAAAGTCTGTGCCTTCAATTGCAACCATTTCCGTTAAGTCTGTTTGCAGGGATTTAAGCTTCCCTGCCACAAGTTTACCGCACCCATCACATTCAAACCAAATTTTCATATGGTCATCCTTTTATCTATATTTATCGCATAATTGTGCATCTAAAGCTGTAAACAGTTCTTTATCTGATAGTTGCTTAATGAATGTTTCAATGTCGATCTTTATTTCCCAATATGTAAACCCCCTGTCTTTTTTCTTTTTTATTCCGGTTAATGGAGCAATGTTGTTTTTATCCCGAAGATAAACAATTAAGGGAATGTTAATATCTCTAAAACGGATTTTGTAGTTGGAAATAACTTCACGTTCTATTATTTTTCTCATATCCGTACTCCTTATCATCGTAGAATCCGGTTTTATTTTCAAGATCGGCACGAATGGAATCAATCTGCGTTAAAAACTCGTTTAAACCCTTTTCAATGAGGCTTAACCGCATGGAAACATCGTTCCGCAATTCTTTTTCAGTTGCGGAGCATCCAATCTGGTCAGTTGCGTTTTTAAGACAAGCAACCAAACAATCGTCGCCTAAACCGTATGTTTCTTGATACATCCGGCAAGTCAAAACGATTTCATACCGCAAGCGTTTCATGTCTGCGGTTTCTTCGGTAGGGTCTTGCCATTTCTCATGTATTTCTTTCATTTTTCTACCCTCATTATTTTCTATAATACCGAAATGATAATTCGTAACTTATGTTATGTTACTCAATTTCACGTTCTCCCCCTGCCTTTTGAATTTGCCTTGTGGTTCCCCGTTCCGCAAACAGGGTTCCGTCCATGCCATCGATATAAGCGTCTTTATCGGTAGTACAAAAAATCGCTAACTTCCGTTTGTTGAATCGTCCGGCCCAATGGGGCCAATTGACCTTGCAATTTTTGACCGCTTCCTCTTCAGTTGTCCCTCTTCCCCATGTTTCTGGCCCTACCGCAAAATAGATTTCATCCATATCGGTTTTTCTCCTTTCCTGTCATATATTGCGATTTCCATGCCAATTTGTAACGACCATGCAAATAAAGATAAGTGCTTGAAATCATTCATGTCACGCTTACCACGCTTACCACGCTTACCACGCTTACTACGAAAAGTGCGTAGTAACTGCGTAGTGGAGTACGCAGGTGCGTAGGGGATTACGCACCCCCTACGCACCCCATGTTCCTATGAATAGTTGAAAAGATCACCGGAAAGCTCTTCAAGCGTCCTTGCAAAGTCGGCAAAGTCCTCGGCACTCTTGCTTAATTCTTCCCCCTTTTCCGTTTGCTGAAGTCCTTCGGATAGGTTGTCGAATTTGTACTGTTCATCTTGTGATATTTCTTCGAGTTCCTGACGTACATCTTCGATTTTACTGATGATTTCCCCTACCCTGATACGCTGTGTTTTATTCATTTCAGAACCTCCTTAATCAGATTTTAAACGCAAGCGTTAGCCATGCTTCATCGTCTTTTACTTCCATTTGCACATACAGGAAATCGCTGTGTAAAATAAGAAACCGCATATCCTCGGCTGTCAATTCCTCGTTTAAAATCTTGAAATAAACGTGAGAATGCGTCCACTCTGGCGGTTCCTCAATATCGATGTTTGAATCCTTTAAATACTCCAGAATTTGCTCGATTTTGTAATCAATTGTGTCCATTTAATCCCCCTTTATTCCTTGTTGAATTGTGCGAATATCCAGCATATTACGAACAGCATAAATAATGAGATAACTGCTGACATGATTCCCCCTTAATTGTCCATGTTTACGTTCTGGCTTTTTGCCCAACGATACAGACCTTCGTCATTCAAAACCCAAATTCTTCTGAATTCGTCGTTTAAATGTGCATAAGGAAGGATTTCACGGATAGCAGAATCGAGATTTTTCCTGTTCTTTCTGATCCATTGACGCAACGATTTCTTTTTCATTTCACACCTCCAAAAAGGAAACTGTTTTCAGGTTTTTTCGCCTTAATCCATAGCGGATTGTGAGGGCATGAGTTAAGGTCAATAAGATATTTACTGTTGATTTCCTTCATGACGATCCCTTCGTTTCCTTCTTCAATTGAAACATCGTAAAGAAGGGATTTCCCGACACATACGGGGACGCTGATTTCAATTCCTTCTATTCCGTTAAGAACATATTCCAGACGTTCCCTTCTATGCTTCCACGGTAGCGAAGTCAGTTGTTTACCGCCTTCGTAAAGGATATCAAATGCGTAAAATAAATCCTTTATATCCTTTGTTCTCTTCTCCATTAGTTCGCCGTCAATTATTGTAGAATACGGCAATCTTTGGAGTGCGTTTCTTGTAACGGGAAGTTGATCGTAAATGATCGTTTTGCGGCGGGTAAAGAGGGTTAAACCCTCTTCGTCCCGTACCGCAAGGCAACGCCATCCGTTTTTTTTCCGTTCTGCAATCCATGAAGGCTTTTTATCGTAATCAATAACCTTCGCAGGATCGATCCAGTTCGGAAGATTTGGATAGATGTATTTCATGGTTTACCTCGTTTTTACGGATGCTTTGTGCTGTTTCACACCCGCCATTTCGAGTTTTTCCCGAAGTTCATCAGACATTAAAACGTGTTTTCTGATGAAGTTCTCGGTGGGTTTAATGACTTCTTCAACGGTGAAAAAACGAGCGAATCTTTCTTGTCCAATCCTCAAACCTTCTTCAGTTTCTCCCCCGTCCGGCGAAAGCCATGAGAAAAGCTCATACAGTTCTGCATCCGTTTTATCTTCGGCAGAGATAACGAATTTCGACTTGAAAAACTCCTGATAATCATCTCCTAGAATGTCAATCAAGCCACCCTCATTTTCCGGTTTAATCTTCGAATAATTCCCAGACCAAACAAGAACAACAAGGTTATTGGTTCTCGTAGGGACTTTGACAGAAGTGGTAAACTCTTTTTTGCAGATATCCTGACGCACCGGAAAGACTTTATCAATCAAGGTTTTTCCCGCTCTTTCCAGTTCGGTTGTCAAGCTTTCTATCTGCGTTTTAAGGTCAAGCACTTCTTGTGCAAGTTCCCGCATTTCATCATCCGCTGAAACAACAGGAATTTTGCTTTTTGAGCTTGCCGGAGTCGGCTTGTTTGCTGATCTCATAACATCTTTCAAACTGCCTGCCTTTTCGATTTTTTTCGCTGTTGCTTCCATCTTAAACCCTCCTTTTAGTTTTTAGAAACAAATCCGTTTGCCTTTTTAATCTTGAAAATAACGTCAAATTTGAGTTTTCCAATAAACCAGCATTTATAACACCTGTCGCACTTGCCGGAGCATTTAAGTGCCTTTTCAGCTCTATTGTCATTAGGGAAATCAGCCGGATTTCCGGCATACGCACGGGGCAGTTTATCAAGAGATTCAGGGATAGTCATTCCCTTCATTAAAGAACAAATGATCGCAAGATTATCCGGCAAGTCCGTATCTATGAAATAGAACGACTTTGTAAAGGCGAGAAACTTTGTATTTGGGTTTTCTACCGCAATTTCTTTAATTGTTTTAAAATGCTTTACCGAAACGATATCTCCCCCGACATGAAATCTGAAATATCGGGTGTTGTGATAGTGGCAGAACACGGAAACATCCTTTTTAAGTTCCGCAAATTTGCCTTCACGGATCAAAAAACTATTATGTTGCCATGCCTTAAATGTGTTCGGATATTGCTTTATTGAATGCCTTGCGTAACATACATCCTGACATTTTGTGCAGTTATGGCAATCAATAACAGGAAGCAAGGACATATTCGAAACCTTACATTTGAAATTGCCCAATGAGAATTTATAATCCATTTTTATCCTCGCTTATCACGCTTATTTTGCGTCGTGTCTTCACGCTTCTCTTGCGTTGTGGGGTTCTCGCTTACGCTTAACCGCACGGATGCGGGAAGCGAAAAAGGCAAAAAAACGGCAGGGGCGTGAACCCCTGCCGTAAAGTTAAAAGGCATTGTCAAACACCTGAAAAGGTGCTGAATCGTACTGGTAAACTTGGCCGTCATGCCCTTGACAGAATTCATCAGGGCAAACATTCTGACCATCCTGTTTAAAGGTGCAATGAGAGCAGAATGCACTGCCGCAAAAGTCGCAAGTTAAGCGTGCGGTATATGTTCCGCAAAAATCACAAATAGCCATGTCAAAACCCTCCTGAATTGTGATCGTTGGTTTCCATCGGCTCGACCAGTCAAGGCCGCATTTAATTAACTCGGCACGGCTTCGACTTGGAAACAAACCGATAAAAACAGATTTTTTCCCGTTCTTCATTGTTAAGCTATACAGTTTCATTTTTTCGCCTCATAATCAGCACATGCCGGTTTTTTCCGTGGCGTGTATGTGTCTGTCACGGAGCATTTTTTATCGATTCTTTTCGTGCAGTTCTTGCAATTTTTTTCTTTCATTTGGTTGGCTCCTGAAGGGTAGTAAAAAGGCACGGTCAAAGGTTAGACCGTGCCTTGAAAGGTTAAATGTCAATAGTAAGATCGGCGGCACGGTCTGCGTAATAGTCTGGCCGTTCTTCCATTGTTGCGGTTAATCCTGTGAAGTAACGATGCAGATTAACGTGATTTTCCATCACGTTAACCGGCGGCGAAGTTTTGAGGGCTTCCGTGCAAGCGTTGTAAAGGCTCCAGGCATTTCGGGGGGCGAATTCCTCATAGCGGGGCTTTTTCCAGTCCGTGAATACTGCCGCAAGCTGACGGGGGCTAATGATATCGTTTCCGTACAGGCGGCCTATAATTCCGAATGCGTCATCATCTGGCATAGGCAATGCCTTGAAAGCGGAAGCGTCTGCAATGTTTTGATGATAGACTTTGCGGGCGGTGTAAACTGAAGTGATAAGCGTCTGATGGATGTCATCCCACACGTTTCGTGTGTGTTTCCTCATGATTGAAATCTCACCGGAAAGGCAAAGGTTATCACACACAAAAACCGAAGTTCCCATTACAATGCCCAAAGCCATGCTCTTATCATAGGAATTGCGGAAGCCTACGGAAAGACCTTGCTCCGTGTCGGAGTTGACAAAGGTCAAAACGCCGAACATCTGTTTGCCTTCCCTTGCTACTCCGAAAGACTCCCTTTCAAGCTGAAAAGCTTCTCCACCGGAGCGAAGGGTCAAAAGGTCTTGACTGACCAGTTTAATCTGCTTTACCAGTTCGAAATGACTCACCGGCTTATAGGTTGCCGTTTCTTGCGGTACGGGGAAAAGGTCAAGGTCTTTCTCCGTTACTGCTTCGCCGCCGCAATGGAGCATCAGTCCGTTTCTCATGGTTCTTGTCTCCTGCCCTTGCCTGCCCTATGGGTTCAGGTCTTAAAGGGTCGATCTTCGACAATTCTATCTAATGCAAGTTGCATGCCATATCTAATATCAATGATTTCAATGGGTTAGGTTTTGAAAACTGCGCAAAACTGCGTAATCTACTTCGCAGTGCGTAAAACTATTCGCACTTACAACATTGTTCAATATTGGACGATTTTTCTAGGTTCGACCGCAAGGATAGACAAGCCTTTTTATGTAGTGTTGCCGTGCTGTTATACGGGGAAGGCAGCTTTGCTGTTTCTGCGGTACTGTAGACAGGGCATTCTTTGCCACTGCTACGCCTTATAATTGCTACGCTTTGACCGCTGTCAAGCGGTCAAATGTATGGGGGTAGGCTGTCATGTAGCGTGCGTTGTAACGCATTTAAATGCGTTGGCAATGGCAATCAATGCCCGCTTTTATGACACGCATCAACATACATATGTATGTTGATAACCTGTTGATAATACTGTTGATAGTTTGCGTGTGTCCTGTGTGTAGTGTGTGTATAGCCTGTTCATAGTGTGTGGATAGTGTGTGTATGAACTGTTCATAACCCTGTGCATACACCTGTGGATAAGCCTGTTGATAAGTAATTCTTTCCCAACGGCCCCACTGGTACCCAGTGGGAACGGCACCGGGCCTCAACGGGGCCGTTGGGGGCCTCCGCACGTGCATTAGTCAGGTTTCGTTACTCGAATGTATAACAAAAAAGGTTCTACGAACCTTTGAAGAAGGGGGGTATGGGGGTATCATACGGGGGAAAAGAGACTCCTTTTTGGGGAAAAGGGGGGTTCCGGTGTAAAAATAGGGCAAAATAATATAAGGGTGGTCAACGTATTTACTGGGCTGGATGGGAACGCTCCCGAGTATAGTATAAGGTCAAAGCTTATACACCGTCAGAACCGGAGAAGGGCTTGACTTTATCTGCAATTTATTGTAGGCCGGATTTACTGGAGGTGGGGCCATGGCGAGGACTGGCAACAAGCCGAAGGATTCAGAGATAACCGATAATTTCAATCCAGACAAGATAACGGGTGAGGACGACAGGGAAATGGAGCTTCTTGCGAGACAGCAAGCTCTTGCGGAAGGGGGTGAGGTAAGCGAGGAGGAGGTAGCGGAAGCCTACAAGATGCTTCAGGACATGCGGTGGGTGTACCGCATGGTCAATGGTCGGGAGAAGCTGAAGAAGCTTGTGGAGGGGAACGACCGGCAGTTTGTTGCGATGGTGAAGGAGCTTTTAAAGATCGAATCCTCCATCATGACCGCAAAGATCAGGTCGAAGGAGGAGCGTTTTGGAGAGGGGCAGAAAACTGTTCTGGTGATTTTGAAGGGTCTGGAGGAGGAGAAGCAGTATATCGATGTCACCCCAACTGATGTGGATACCAGGCAGATTGCCCAGATGTTGAATCCGGAGGACGTTTGAGGTACGATTACAAGGGTGACGATAAGAGGTATTTGATCGATCTTGACAATCCGAAGGCGAGGGGGGTTTTTCTGGTGCTTCCTTGGACGATAGAGGACATGGGGAAACTTGGGATACTGGTGGGGGAAGCAAAGAAAGATTATGAGGGAGGGGCATGATTAAGAAGGAGTTCATGGGGGAGAGCTTTGTTTTCGAAGAGACTGCCACGGCACAGTCGTTGATCGATGAGATTTTTTCGGATTGCTACCGTGTTTTCTCCGAGAAGGTTCCGATCCTTCCCGGCGATGTGGTTCTGGACTTCGGGGCTTGCGAGGGGATGTTTTCGATCATGATCGGGAAACTGTTCCCAGAGGCGAAGGTATATGCTTTCGAACCCGTCAAGAGGACGTTTAACACTCTTTTTGCGAACCTTTTCCAGAACCGGATGAAGAACGTCCATCCCAGACCTTACGGGATCGGCAGGGAGAACGGTACGGTGAGGATGGTGATATCGAAGGATTTTTCCGGCGGCTCTTCATCGAAGATCGAGTTTAATCCGGAGCATCATTACACGGAGGAAGTGGAAGTAAGGTCTTTTCAGTCGATCCTTTTGAAAGAGGGAATCGAAAAGGTTAAGCTGATGAAGATCGACATTGAGGGAATGGAGTACGAGGCACTCTATTACACCGACCTTTCCATGGTGGAGTACATGGTTGGGGAGTTTCACACGAACAGGAATTTGGAATATGACGGAAGAAGGATAGACGGTTTGGCGAACTTCCTCGGCAGAAAAGTCAAACTGGTTGGAGTAGAAGCTTGTAAAATGTCTGATTAAAATTAAAGGGGGCAAAAAACAATGCAAGAGTATTTAGGCGTAAAGATCATTAAAGCGGAACCAATGACCAAGTACGATTTTTATGAGTCCCAAGGTAAGACGATTCCAAAGGAGGATAACCAGCACGGCTACAAGGTAGTTTATCCGGATGGCTATGTAAGCTGGTCCCCCAAACGAGTGTTTGAAGAGGCTTATCGTAAAACGGATGGCATAACCTTTGGTTTGGCTATTGAAGCCATGAATAAAGGTCTAAAGGTAAGACTACCACACTGGGGAGCTGATGTATTTATTAGCATGCAGTTTCCTGATGAGCATAGCAAAATGACCCATAAATATATGTATGTTACGTCTCGTTTTGGCCGTGTGCCTTGGATCCCTACGCAGATCGAAATGCTTAGTGAAAACTACTCTATTATTGAGTAGTCTTCACCCTTTAAAGTTGTTCGAGTTTGTACACCTTAAAAGGAGGGAAAGGAATGGAAGTGACGGGTAGCAAAAGAATCCCGGAAGGGACGTTAACGATGGTTTTGTCAAGCGGACTTACGTTGGTCGGGGTCACAATGGAAACCGGTGGTGACGAGATTGCGGTATTCAATCCAAGAATATGGATGTTGCACGACAACAACAAGAAGATGACGCTTTCGTTTATGCCGGGGTATCCTCCGGTGGCTTATGTGCGTCCGTCCGTGTACTGGCCCGTGCCGGAGTGGGACAGGGCTTTGTATGATCTTTATTTGCAGGCGACAAGCCCTGAAACGGTAGAAAAAGCGAAGATGGGGCCACAGGAAAACTGATGGAAAAGCCTTATCAAGTCCTGTACGATTACTCAGATGTGCCGACATTGAAGCGGTTCACTCTGGATAACAGCCGTGTCAGGTGTGTCATGGGGCCGTTCGGGTGCGTGTCAAGCGATACGCTCATTGTCACAGAGAAAGGTCTGCTTCCCATCTCTGAGATAACTCGTCCAATGCGTGTTTTAAGCTGGAATGAGAATAAGGGTCGATTCCAGCTTTCTCAAAGTGGCGGTGCGTTCCCAAAAGGTAAGGACTATCTATACCGAGTTTCAACGCCGCAAGGATCATTTGACGCAAGCGGACATCACCGCGTACTCTGCGCTGATAATAAATATCGACAGGTTTCCAGTTTGCGTTCCGGTGATACCTTGTACGGATGTTTTCCTTCCCTGATACGGAAAACTGTTTCGGAACCCCGGTTATTGTCGCACGAAGATGATCCCCGTTTTTCTGAAAAAGTCGCAGATTGGATGGGTCGTTATGCAGAGTTAGCCCGTCAATATGGTCTGTCACTTCTTCAGGAAGAAGATACCGGCCTAACTTTTGCTCAAGTATCAGGCGATGTTCAAATATTGAGCCGTCCAATTTGGCAAAAGGATGTTCAGCAGTCACGCTCACATACCCGTCTAAATCAATCCTGCGTCCTGAAACAAACTGGTGATTCAATTCGCCGCCCCTTGCGCCCACCGGAAGCCTGTCAAGGTTGTGCCGTTTCGCAACCTTCCGCACATATCGGGCGGTTACGCCGACAATATTGGCAACGTCTTTTGAACTACGTTTCCCGTCATATAATAAAATTATCAAACTTGTATTCTCATTCATTTGCTTCCCCCTTAACCGATAGGCCCATAGTATCAATAGAAAGGTTAAGTGTCAAGGAAGAATATTGGGATATGCAGGTTTTGGATACGAATAATTATGTGACTGCGGACGGTGCGATACACCACAATTCGGGCAAATCTTCTGCTTGCGTTATGGAGATCATCAGACGGGCAAGTTTGCAGGAGCCGGGGCCGGACGGAATCCGAAGGTCGAGATGGGCGGTTGTTCGAAACTCATACGGGCAGTTGAAGGACACAACGATACGGACGTTCCACGATTGGTTCCCGCCGAAGCTTTTTGGAGAGTACCGTGTCACAGACCATATGTTCATCATCACAAGGTTGCCGGGAATCCATCTTGAAATCCTTTTCAGGGCACTTGACAGGCCGGATCAGGTGTCAAATCTCCTCTCTCTCGAAGTAACATCCGCTTGGTTTAACGAATCAAGGGAAATTCCCAGAACAATCATAGAAGCCATGGACGCACGTATCGGTAGGTTCCCATCGAAAAGGGACGGTGGGCCGACTTGGTACGGGATGATTATGGACACAAACCCGCCTGACGAAGATTCATACCTTTATAAGATGTTCGAAAAAGTCAAGCCGGACGGCTGGAAGATGTTCAAACAGCCGTCCGGCCTTTCCGCAAGAGCAGAGAACACGAAGCATTTGCCGAAAGGATACTATTCGAATCTCGCCAAGGGCAAGGACGAGATGTACAAGAGAATCTATATCCACGGGCAATACGGTTTTCTGGTTACTGGAAAGCCGGTGTTTCAGTCGTTTGTGGATAATGTACACGTGGCACCGAATATCATTGAGCCGATAAAAGGGCTTGATGTCATTCTGGGATTCGATTTCGGGTTGCAACCGGCATGTGCCATCGGGCAGATTGATCCGATGGGCAAACTGGTAATTCTTGACGAACTGGTTTCAGATGGAATGGGGTTAAGGCAGTTTTGCGAGAGTCAATTGATACCGCTTTTGCGTAGGAAGTATTTTGGCATGAGCGTAATGGGGTATGGCGATCCATCCGGAGCATCAAGGGCACCGACAGATGAATCAACTTGCTTTGAAGTGCTTCATTCGAGGGAGGTCGGTCTTTCAGGGGTAATTCCCGCACCGACAAACGCCATAATGCCCCGTGTGTCTGCGGTAGAGACGTTTTTAAACAAGATGTGGCAGGGAGAGCCAGCGTTTTTGCTATCTCCAAACTGTCATTTTTTGCGTAAGGCATTGAATGGTGCGTATCATTACGAGAAGGAGCCGAAGTCGCAGGGAGAGGAATACAAGGCGATGCCTGTGAAAAACTTCTATTCCCATGTGTCTGATGCCTTGCAGATGCTTTGCATGTATCTTTCGGAGAAGGAATCACAGGACAGGCGGTGGAAATCGTTTCAGGCAACGATGAAGAGGCGGGAATACAGGCCAGCAAGCTATGAGGCCGGTTATTAGGGGAGAGAGCAATGGACGAAATCAGGGCGGCATTTGAGAAGAAGGAACGCAATTCGAGTGTGATGGGGGAATTCGGGTTGCGGATGAAGGGTCTTTTCAACACGGCAAAGACATACAGAAGGGCAAAGGAACTGGAGTGGACGGAAAGTTTGCGGCAGTATAAGGGGCTTTACGATCCGACAGTAAAAATAGAGGCAAACAACTCGAAGGTTTATCCGAAAATAACAAGATCGAAAGTGAACATTGCTCTTTCCCGTCTCCATGAAATGCTTTTTCCCGAAAACGACAAGAACTGGGCCATTGAACCCACTCCCGAACCGAGAATTTCAAAGGAAACCGTAAAGGCAATCGCCCTGACGATGATTACAAAGGACGAGACGGGGAATCCGGTCATCCCTTCTGCGGAAGATTTGCGTCTCCAGATCAAAAGGTTTTGCGATGAAACGTGCAAGGCAATGACAGGCGAGATAGAAGATCAGTTGATCGAAATGAACTATTCCGAGGAAACGAAGAAGGTTTTGCGGTCTGGGCTGATGTACGGGACGGGCGTTATGAAAGGCCCGATGATTATGGATCGGATGAAGCGGAGGTGGCATCCTGTCGGGGGAAACGAGTACGAGGAGAAGGTGACATCGGACGAGGTTCCATTTTTTGAATTCGTGCGTATTTGGGATTGGTATCCAGACATGACCGTAACCGATCTCGACAAGATGAGCGGTTCGTTTCAACGTCACCTGATGACGAAGCATGATTTGCGTTCCCTGTTAAAGAGGGGCGACTTTTACAATGACATCCTCGAAGAGTACATAAAGGCACATCCGAATGGAGATTATGTGCCTGAAAACTGGGAAGTCGATCTTCAGGTGATTGAGATCGAAGCTTCAAAACAGACAGGGTATGTAAGAGCCGGATCAACGACAGATGTAAACACCGGATCGACATTCAGACAGCCGGGGGCAAAATATGAGGTGTTGGAGTATTGGGGTTACGTGGACGGTAACGATCTTGCCGCTTGCGGTGTGAACATAGAGGATGAAACGCTTGAGTATGGGGCAAATTTGTGGATTTTGGGTGGGAAAATCATCAAGGCAGTCCTCTATGACGGTGCTTTGGACAAATACAAGGTGTTTTACTACGAAAAAGATGAAACAAGCCTGTTTGGCGAGGGGCTTTGCCGGATCATGAGGCATTCGCAGATTGCGATAAGTGCCGGTGCAAGGATGGTTTTGGACAATGCCGCTTGCGTTTCAGGGCCGCAAGTGGAAGTGAACTGGAATCTGATGACACCGGACACGGATTTGAACTCATTTTACCCAAGAAAGATATGGTATCGGGAAGGAAGGGGCATCGATGCCCAGTATCCGGCGATCAGGAGCATTGAATTCGATTCGCACATACCGGAATTATTGTCGATTATCGACAAATTCAGGGAATTTGGTGACGAGGAAACCACTTTGCCGACATGGATGATCGGTCAGATGGTGAACAACGAGACGGCACAGGCGACATCGGGCCGTATGGCTACCATTACGATCTCAATCAAGGATGTTGTGAAGAATTTCGATGCTTTTACGGAAAAAATCATCCGTGATCTGTATACGTGGAACATGGAATTCAATAAGAGGGCAGATATAAAGGGTGATTACAACGTGAAACCGAGGGGGGTTTCTTCTCTTGTGATGAAAGAGATAAGGATGAACCTTCTGAATCAGCTTCAAGCGTCCATGCAACCGGAAGATTGGGACTACATCCCCAGAGATCAGTTTTTGAAGGAAAAAATAAAGACTTTCGATCTTGCAATTACGATGCGGACGGAAGAGGAAGCTCAAAAAGTGCGTGAGGAACGTGAAAACAGCCGTATGCAACAGCTTGTGTACGCCCAGCTTGAGGCCGAAGTGCAGTACAAAAAAGCCCAGACGATGGCACAGCTTACAAAAGCGAAAGACAAGAACGTGGAAGCGATAAAACGGGCCGGAGAAGAGCCGGAGGGCGGCGAAGCGGTAAATGAGGAGCTTCAGAATGCTGAAGTGAGGGCAAAAACGGCAGAAAGCATCAAAAAGGAACAGGAAATTGGTCTTGCACAGCAAAAACACGATCAGGAAATGAGGCAGAGGGAGCAAGAGCATTCGATACGCATGGCCGACCAGAAACTTGCGGCACTTCAAGCGGAAAGAAAGGCGAAAGCGGAGCTTGAAATGGAAAAGCAGAGGGTCGATCAGGAAATGAAAATGAAAAAAGAGATGCACGATGTAAAAAAGAAGGTTGCGGCGAAACCAAAACCACAGAAACCACAAAAAACCACAAAATGAGGGATTAGATGGACAAAACACAAGCTATTTTGCTCGGTCAATTGTATGAGGTGCGTTTTTCAGAGCCTATAAAGATCGTGCGGAGGCTTATGGAGATGCGTCTTGCGGATTTGAGGGAATACAACGACACGGCAGGGCCGCCACAGATTTCTCTTAATCAGGGGGGTATAAGCGAGATAAAATTGTTTTTATCATGGTTAGATAAGGGGCTTCCTTCTTTCAAGAAAGAGCTTGAAAAGTAGGAGGGACTATGATAAGCCGTGAACGAGAGTCACAAAGCGTTCAATCGATTGCCAACGGGTGTTTTGGAACTGCAACGCACGTGGTAATACGAAAAGAAGAGATTATCGATATTTTAAGAGCCATTGACGGTGTAAAAAGAAAACTGCAAATGGTTCTGAAGTAACATACGCTTAAAGCCCAAGACTCTTACGGGAACAAAAGCCACCATGGTGTAACAGCCATAGGTGGCTTTTTTATTTTAAGGAGGGAAGTTATGCCGAAGGCCAATGAGAGGGAATTGGAAGATTCTAATGCGGAGTTTGATGAGGTATTTGACGAAGCAGTAGGGGAGAAGGACGAAGAAAAAGAAAAAAATGACGATTCCCTGAACGAAGAAGAGGGAAAGGATAAAGAAGCCGAAGCCGCTCGCCTTGCGGAGGAAGAAGCGGCACGGTTAAAAGCAGAGGAAGAAGCAAAAGCAAAGAAGGGCGAGGAAGAGACATACGAACAGCGGTGGAAAACCCTTCAGGGAATATACCGGCACGAAAAAGAGGAGTGGGAGAACCAAAGGAATAAACTGGTAGCGGATTTGGAGGCATCCAAAAAGCCGCCAGAGGAAAAAGAGAAGAAGCCGTCTATTCCGGCCGCACTTTATGACAGCCTTAGTCCGGAGGAAAAGGCCGAGTTTGAAGAGTACGATTCGGAATTTGACGTTATTTCGAAAATGGAGGGCAAAAAGCGGAATCTTGAATTCAACAAGCTGAGGAAAGAATTCGAAGAGAGGTTGACGGAGATTGTTTCACAGCTTGCGGAAGCGAAAGAGACCGGGAAGGTTGCCACCCAGAAAGCAGAGTCCCTTGAGGACTTGCGGTTGGAGGAGGAACATTTCAATAAAATCCGTGAGAAGCATAGTGATTTCGAGAAATTCAGGGACGATGGCTCCATTGAAAAGTGGATCAAGTCCAAACCGAAATACATGCAGGGAAAGCTGACTGAGGTTTATGAAAGCGGCAGCACGGATGAGGTGATTGAGTTTCTCGATGATTTTAAAAAAGAAAATGGAGTTGATGCAGAACGTGTTCCTGATCCAAACAGGAAAAAGATGGAGAAGAAGGACGCAATGCGTTCCGTGACATCAAGAAGAGGTTCTGTGAACCCCTCCATTGCACCGGCAGAGGATTATGAGTCTGCCTACGAGGAAGCAATCAGTAAGGGAGGTTAAACATGGCAATGACTGTTTACGGGGATATCACCCCCAGAACTGCGGCATATGTGGTGGTCGAACTTCTCAAAAGGGCAATGCCTTATCTTTGCCTTGAGAAATTCGGTCAGAGCAAATCACTTCCGGCGAACAAAACGCAGTCCATGAAATTCAGGCGGTACAATTCGCTCGGGCTTCGGACTACGCCCCTCACGGAAGGTGTCACCCCGGCATCCGAAAAGCTGACCGCAACGGACATCACGGCAACGCTGTATCAGTACGGCGGCCTTGTCGAGATTACCGATGTGATTCAGGACACTCACGAAGATCCGGTTCTTCAGGAAGCGGTGGCGGTTTCCGGCGAACAGGCGGCAAAGACCGTGGAAACGCTTCGTTACAACATCCTGAAAGCCTGCACGAACGTGTTTTATGCGAATTCGGTTGCGGGAAGGACATCGGTTGTTGCAACAATCTCAAGAGCGGATCAGCGAAAAATCGTTCGTGCTTTGGAACGACAGGAAGCACAGCACATCACCAGTATCGTTAAATCCACCCCCAATTTCAATACCGAGTCCATCCTTCCGGCGTTTGTCGGAGTGACCCATGTGGACATGACTTCTGATATCAGGAGTCTTGCCGGTTTCACATCGGTTGCGGATTACGGCAGTGTGAAGGGATGGGAAACGGAGATCGGTTCCTGTGAGGATGTGCGGTATCTGAAATCCACGATTTTCTCACCGTATGATGACGGCGGTTCGGCAACGACTACCGGGAAGCTGACGGCAACTGGTGCCGGATGTGACGTTTATCCGGTGATGATTTTCGGCAAGGATGCTTATGGCCTGATCGCACTGAAAGGGAAATACGCAATCACGCCGATCGTTATTAACCCTGTTCCGTCCAAGTCCGATCCTCTCGGCCAGAGGGGTTCCGTGTCTTGGAAAACGATGCAGACTACGGTCATCCTGAACGATGCGTGGATGGCTGTGTACGAGTGTGCTTGTACGGATTGATGGGTATAGTTGGCCCAAAGTAACACGTGCGTATTGCTCATTCAAGCCGGTACGCCAGTTGACGCTAAAAGTCTTGAACAACGCAACTACATTGGAGGATTAAAACATGGCTTACAGAAAATTCGATGACCCGCCTCTCAGCAGGGACAATGCACCGAGGAAGATTTATCCCGCAATGCCGTGGGAGACGTTCAGACGGGCAATTCAGTCCATCACGAACCGTGTCGTAAGCGGCACGAATGGCACGATGGGTGGAACTGCCGGAATCGGTGCCGCATGGCTTGGAACCGGAAGCACTGCCGGTCTTAAGCTGAATACGGCACTCGCCCTGTGCATCAATGGGCAGTATGGAACTGCAAGTGCACAGGACAACCTTTTCCTTCCGACCGGTACGCAGAGCAAATCCACCTACGTGAAGTATCTGGTGGCGGCGAAGTTTGGAACGAATGCAACGATCTTTGCCGGTAACGAAGGGACGGATTCCACGCATGCTTACCTTCCCGATTGCCCAGATGGATATGTGGCGGTTGGGTATATGGAGTATGTGACGGGAACTGCCGGTGCGTTCATCCGCTTCGGCGGCGGTACGGCAGGCGGTGCGAACGTTGTTTCCGGCAATGCTGCGGCAACTTGCGGAACGGTTTCTGGGTACACCCAGCTTCTGCACATGCCGTTTAACGAAGTCTAAACAACTGGAGGGGGGAGGAGCGTATTCCTCTCTCCTCCATTAACATGAGGGAGAAACTATATGGGCAGAGTAAAAACAGATCAGGAAAAAAACCCTGATAAATACTTTAACAGTCCGCAGGGTCACATTCGTGACAGGATCATTATCAGCGATTCGGCAGACATTCCGAGAGAAGGGATTTTCATCTCACTTAACGGTTTTGCTTTCCTTGCGAAACCGGGGGTGGAGATCGATTTGCCGAGGCCGGTAAGGCTGATGCTGGATACGAGGATCAAGACCGAAGTGGTACAGGTCGATGGCAAGGATCACGTGCGTCACATTAAAAGGTTCGCATACCAGATCGTTGCGTTGGATGTTGACAGTTTGGAGAAAGAAGCAGAGGTCGAATCGGCACAGCTTGAGGAGGCTGTTCAATGATCGGAAGGGAGTTGATTGCCCATCTCCGTGAAAGTATGCTTGATGATACCCAGTTGCCGTATCTGTGGCCTGATTCAGAGTTGTTGCGGTTTCTGAATTATGCGGAAGTACAGGCTTGCAGAAGGGCACATTTGATCATCGATGCGGAAACGACAAACGATAACGGGACAGCCGCAACTGCCGGGACGCTTGGACAACAACCATTATGCCGTGTATCCGTGGTTGCGAATCAAGCTACTTATATTTTAAGCCCGAAGATTTTGCAGATCAAGCGGTGCCAGTTGATGTCCATGCTGTACCCGTTGGAAGGGCCGTTGCATTATCCGCATCTTGACGAGCAAATGTCCGGTTGGTTTGGAACGTATGGGTCAAGCGGAACGGTAGGGACTGCGGGTACTGGAGGCGTTCCTTATGCCTTCATGAATGAACCGGGGAATACATTGACGTTTGTTTTAGCTCCCGGTGCATCGGATACGGCATTCTTGATCGTGTCGAGATTGCCGTTGACACAGTTTACATTGCAAACTTCTCCGGAAGTGCCGGAGAAGTATCATATCGATTTGTGCGATTGGGCGGCACACCTTGCTTTAATGAAACCGGATTCTGATACGATAAACATGAATCTGGCGAAGGTGTACGAGGATCGATTCACGGCAAAATTCGGGCCGTTACCGGACGCATACAGCGACAGGATGAGGAAGGTTCTTGTCCAGAAAACGAGAATGCGTCCAAGGGAGTTCGGTAGTTAGGAGGTTAAAATGGCGATTAAAAAAGGATCAAAGGAAAGTCCGCAGATTTTTGTCGTTACGGACAATCCCAACAAGCTTGGAACTACCCCGCTTAAAATCGGAGACATCGCAATCAATACGGGCCTTATGACGCTGTATTTTTGCAAGTCAACGGCAAAGGGAACTCCGGCTTCTGGGTGCGTTATCGATAGTTGGGGTACTGCGGGTACTGCGTAATCCATAGGCGGGGGGAGCGGAACGACTTGCTCCCCCCGATTGAAAGGACGAAGCCATGGAACGAAGCATCAAGACTATCAGTTTGTTTAAATCCCAGACGGTTGTTGCCGGAAGCTCCGGAATCTCCGATCCAATTGATCTCCGTGATATTTCGAAGAACGGAGATTTTTCCGTTTATTACAAGATCGACAAAGCCGGTGGAGTGGCAACTTGCGGTTCTGCAAAACTGTCGTTTACCGGGAGTCCTGTATATGACGGAACATACATCAGCCCGACAAATGGGACATTCGGGACGGTAGGCGATGGAGGCGGTAATGATATTGTAGAGATAACGCCGCCCGTTATGCCGTTCATGAAAATCAACATTGCTATCGGTACCAGTGGCACGGCATTGGTGACTGCTTCTCTCCATGTCAGATAAGGGGGTGCGTAATGGCGAATATACGCAAACTGGTTCTGACAAGGGGCGACTCCAAGACTTACACTCTTACCTTTAAAGATGCGAATGGAAACCCTTATTGCCTGAAGAACTGGGTGGTTTTCTTCACAATGAAAACCAATTGGGAGCTTCCTGACGCACAAGCCTCACTCCAGAAAACCGTAACAACATTTGCCGACACAACCGGAGGAACAAGCGGGGTGGCGTACATTACGTTGCTTCCATCGGATACGTCCGCTCTTGATCCCGGCGAATATGATTTTGATATTGCGGTTTGCACGAACCAAAATGCCGTTTACACGGTAATGAAGGGTAAAGTCGATCTTGAGTATGACGTAACGAATTCAACTGGTACTGCCGGGACTGCGTGATGGCTGATGAAATAGAAGTCATTTTAGTAACTGCGGAAGCAATTTCCGTACAAGTTACCGATGAAAAAGAGATAAATTTAAGGACTGAGGGTAGCCTTGTTTCCAACTCTGGTTCACACGGCACTTCAGGGACATCTGGCACTTCATCTGACGGTTCGCACGGGACTTCCGGCTCTTCTGGGACTTCTGGGACTTCTGGCACAGGGGAGTCCGGCACTTCTGGCACAAGTGGTACCTCTGGCACTTCAGGTGATGGCACTTCCGGCTCTTCCGGGACAAGCGGTACTTCAAGTGACGGGACATCAGGCACCTCCGGCACATCTGGAACTTCAGGAACCGGGACGAGCGGCACTTCAGGGACTTCAGGTACAAGTGCGGAAGGGAGTTCTGGGACTTCCGGCACCTCTGGTACAAGTGGTACTGGTGAATCTGGAAGCAGTGGAACATCGGGCACAAGCGGAACGGGGGAAGCTGGTAGCTCCGGCACATCAGGGACAAGCGGCACTTCAGGGGAGGGGAGTAGCGGGACAAGTGGGACATCCGGCGAGGACGGCTCATCTGGGACTTCAGGGACAAGCGGTAGCTCTGGCACAAGCGGAACCGGTGAGTCTGGGAGTAGCGGTAGCTCTGGGACTTCAGGTTCAAGTGGTGCGGGATCGTCTGGAACGAGTGGGACATCTGGTTCAACTGGGCTTACGGCAGTTGGGATTACATTTTTTGGTGCGGGAACGTCTATTTCTGCCGGGGTGCATGGATATGTAGCAATGCCTTTTAGTGCAACAATAAATTCTTGGTATATGGTGGCCGGTTCTGCGGGGACAATGGTTGTCGATGTTTGGAAAAAAGCCGGAAGCGTACCGACTGTTGCAGATACAATTGCAGGGAGTGAAAAACCAACTTTGACAGGGACTAATGTCGCAAGCGATACGAATTTGACGACATGGACAGATGTAGCGGTAACTGCGGGAGACATCATTGGATTTAATGTTGATTCCTGTGTGGGAATAAACATGGCAACGCTTTCAATAGGGCTGAGTTTGTAAAATGGCTTACAGAGGATTCTCATTTAAGCATGGCGGTACAGTTGCCTCAATGTGGCTTTGCATCCAAGGGTTCATGCAGAGCATTGGTTGGGAGCTGTACGATGACATTGCATCAAATATAAAAGTTTACAGATCAAACGGGGAATCTGGAAACGAGCATTATGGATACGTTTATATGCAACAGGAAGCCACTTATATTGCGTATCGCTTTTTCCAGTATTGGGATTTATCCGCTCATGTAGGATACAGAGAACAGGTGATGGGCGGTACCACAAGTCAAAGGTTGGGCACTTTTGATAATACGATGGAATGTTTGCTCTGCGGAGACAAGGACATTGTTGCAATCATATATCCGGCAGAATCGAATACCGCAAATTCGTCCATTTGGTTTGGACATATCCCGAATAGGTTCGATAGGGTTACGTATGCGGATGGGACAGCAGGGACATCGGCAACGATATCGGTTGCATCAACCTCTGGGCTGTATGAAGGAAAGCAGATACAGATACTTGGTGCCGGGACAGAGGGATGTGAGAACCTTGACATAATAGAGATGGTCGATGCTTCTACCGTAATTGTAAGGAAGATGTCGAAGGACTATGGGACAGGTGCGGTTATAGGTGTTCCGGCATCAACATTTGGATGTGCGAACCCATATGTGGCGGTAGAAAGATGGTATCCGACAACACATATATCAGATTTGGGAACTGCTGTTCAGTCGCAATATTACAGTATTTATCCATTAATGGCTCCTGCTGTGGCAACGGTTCAGCATCATTTTTCGAAAAAAGGGGCACCGGGGCCGTTATATTTTGTTTCTGATTCAGCCGGTACAACTGGTTGTATGGTTGGGTTTTTGTTAAAATACTTTCTATATGCTCGGAATGTGTCACAAACTTGGGACGCTTGCATCTATAACACTTCAGGAGAATATGGCACTTCCGCAACCGCATCCACATCAAGCGCAAACACATTGATTGAAACAGGCAGAACGTGGTCTGCGGATCAACACCTAAATAGAATGGTGCTTATTACAGCGGGAACAAACATTGGTCAATGTGCAAAAATAACGGGAAACGATGCAACGTCACTGTCAATAGATGGAACATGGGGGACAACATTTGGAACATCAAGGTACCAAATCTGCGATCAATTGTTTAGAGCACAAAGATATTCTTTGTATAATTATTTGCAGTTGCGAGTAACTGACACTACTGCACCGGTTCTTACATAGGGGGAGATATGTCGTATAAAGCATATGAATTCAGGGCCGCAGACAGAGCGGCTTTCTGGGCCGCAATTCAGCCTTTCATGGGTGAGATTGGGTGGGAGGAATACGATGTAATTGATGCTGATACGATAGTATATCGCTCAAATGGCGAGTCTGGGAAAGAGCCATATGGTTACATTCATATCGATGCAGGGACATCCACATATATAGAATTTACGGCGTATCAGTATTGGAATTTGGCAACTCATACGGGAACAAGAAAGATGTGGGCATATAACACCCAAACGAATTCGAGAATTATTGGGTTTGGAGATTCCTATCCCGGGTTCATCCTTGCCGGAGACAAGGATTTGGTGTTTATGCTTTCAAATGCGGAATCCTATTCACAACAAATTACAAGTTATGGTGTTCTTTTTGGGCATTTGCCAATACGGTTTGACACAAGATTGACAAACGCCGAAGGCACGGCCGGAACAGCGGGAACGATAACAGTCGAGTCGTCTGTTGGGTTTGGAGTTGGAAAATACGTGCAGATAGTCGGAGGAACAACCGGATGTGATTTACTGCAAATTACTGAAATTGTCGATACAAATACGATAAAAGTTGCGTCTTTAGCAAGAAACTACGGTACGGGGGCGGTGCTTGGTTCTCCCGGTTCGACATTTGGGATTATTGGTATTGGTCCCACAGTAGCTCAACGGTGGTTTCAAACATCATTTTATGGAGACTCAGGCACAACTGTCGGAAGCAGTTATTTAGCAGTGGGAAATATTGCAAACCCAACCGTGTATACAAACATGATGCACTTCACAAAGAAGTTCCATTTTGCTCCATTTGTGGTTGCAACTGATTCTGCTTCAAGCCCCGGAATAATACTTGGATGTTATGGGACAAACTTTATGTATGGGAATTACAATTATGGGTATGAATTTTATGTAGAAAATAATGATGGGAGTGCTCCTGAAGTGGGAAGGACAACTGAGGGTGGCACAAACACTTTAAAGGATTCAAGGAAGTCGTGGACAGTAAACGAACATGTAGGTAAATTTGTTACAATTATGTCGGGTACGTACGCATACAAAGGCGGGACATATGGGATGTCAAAGAAAATTGCATCAAACACGGCAGATACTCTAACATTAGTTTCTGATTGGAATGTAGTTCCGGATGGAACAACAATTTATGCGATACATGATATTTTGTGGAGGGCTACGCCAACATATACGATTGGCCAAAACTATTCTTTAATTAGGATAACTGACACGACTGTTCCATCATAGAGGGAATAATGGCGTTTAACTATTACGATGTGGAAGGGATAGAGAGTGGATTGTGTTCAACTGCGTTTGCGGAAGTGTTGCGTTTGGTGGCTTATAAAACTTTTATTGGATTCGCTACACCGGCTATACCGCCAACAGTGACAAGGATATCGCAAGCGTTGAATTGGAATTTGGGTGGAGGTGCGACAACGGCAGGGACTTCTGGCACAGGTGGCACAACCATCGTTGTCGGTGGATCATATACATGGATAGGGTGATGAAATGTTTGTTCAGATAGCACAGGCCGCACAGCAAGCGGCACAGGAAATAAAAGAACCCATTATAACGTGGAACCTTTTTGTAACTGGTTTTGGGATGCCACTCGGATTGTATATTTTGGGCCATTACATCAAACTGAAAATTGAAGCAAAATCCAAGGTGGATTCAGAGCTTGAAATTGAAAAAAAGAAGTCCTTGGAAACGTGGCAAGCCAACATGGAAAAGACGATCCTTCAATGGCA
>Ga0209507_1000882_pt1 | contig 27331 bp, 27 predicted proteins | sample AD_UKC028_MetaG_FD_184414 | JGI IMG/M metagenome (GOLD analysis project Ga0209507, IMG submission 184414) | Active sludge microbial communities of municipal wastewater-treating anaerobic digesters from USA - AD_UKC028_MetaG (SPAdes) (version 2) | ecosystem: Engineered > Bioreactor > Anaerobic >...
ACCGCCGGCCTTCTTAAGAAAGAGCCGCGCGGCAACCTCCGCCTCTACTCGGTAAACATGCAGTACCCGCTCTACAACGAATACCGCCGAATAGTGCTGGCTTCCGCCGGCGCCGTCCAGGAAGGTGCGGCCGTATAACCATATGACCGACTTCGAAGCTGAAAAATGGTCTATCGAAGAAGCCAGACGTATAACCCGCTCCGTTCTTAGTGGGAAACGGATAAGGACCTGGTTCTTCGGTTCGCGCGCAACGGGCCGCCCCCGCAGGTTTTCAGATATAGACCTCGCCTTGGATGCCGGCGCCGCGCCTGTGGATCGCGCGTTGCTGGCGCATTTGACCGCCGCATTCGAGGAAAGTCATATCCCTTTCAGGGTGGATATCGTCGATATGGCCTCTGTAAGTCCCGCAGTCCGCGCAAGCATAGAAACGGAGGGACAGAAATGGATAGATTAAAAACCAGGCTGGAAGAGGCTTATGCCGACGTGCCGGCGCATAGGGCCGATTCCGCTGTGAACGATATCGTTATCGCCATCTGATGTGTTTATGCAATTCACTGAAACAGAGACCATCGAACTGAAGAAGTCCACTTCCGAAATTAAGGAAGCGGTGATCTCCATCTGCGCCATATTGAATAAGCATGGAAAAGGGACCCTGTATTTCGGCATAACCGACGACGGAGTCGTTACAGGCCAGCAGATAGGTAAAAATACGCTTAAGGATGTCTCCAGAGCCATCGCCGACCACTTGGAGCCCAGGATATATCCGCAGATAAAAGCGGAAAAAATAGTCGGTAAAAACTGCGTTATTGTGGACTTCAGCGGCAAAGACGGGCTTTATTCCGCCTACGGCCGATTTTATCTGCGCATCGGCGAAGAGGATAGAAAACTCTCGGTTGGGGAAATACGCCGCCTGGTCGAGAAGCTGAATAACTACGCTTATTCCTGGGGCGGAGAAGTTTCTAAGGAGCCGGTGTCAGCGGCTTCGCCCGCGGCTATCAGGGCTTTTATCCAGAAGGGCCGCAAGGTGGGCCGCATAAACTTTCCTTATGACGGTCCTGCGAACGTGCTGCGTAAACTGGGGTTGCTGGCCGGGGGATATCTGCTCAACGCCGGGAAAGCGCTCTTTTCCAGGAATGAGCCCCTCACCGTGCAGGCGGCGGTATTCGCCGGCCGAGATAAATTGACTTTTCTGGACATACAGAATTACACCGGCAATATTTTCGAGCTGGCCGCTAAGGCCGAGCTCTATGTGCAGGAGCATATCAACTGGCGCGCGGACTTAAGCGGCAGCACCCGCGTAGAGATCCCGGAAATTCCCGTCCGGGCTATTAAAGAAGCCATCATAAACTCACTGTGCCACAGAGATTTTTCCAATCCCAAAAGCAATGAGGTGGCGGTCTATCGCGACCGCATAGAGATCTTCAATCCGGGGCTGTTCCCGTGTGAATACTCCCCCGAAGATTTTATTAAGGGCTCGCAGCCCAGCATACCGCGCAATCCGCTCATAGCGGAAACGCTGTTCCGCTCGGAGGACGTTGAAAAGTGGGGTTCCGGCCTGCGCCGTATAAGCGCGGAATGCCGCAAAGCCGGTGTTAAAGTTAAATTCGTCAGGAATAAAAGCGGCTTTACAGTGACCTTCTTCCGTCCCGCGGCTAAAGATAACGGCAAGGCGGCAGTTCTTAGGGGCTCCACCCGGAAAACTAGGGAGAAAACTAGGGAGAAAACTAGGGAGAAGCTTTTGTCTCTTATTATAAAAAACAGTTCAATCACCACGGTCACGTTAGCTCAGGTGCTGGGAATAAGTGTCAAAGGCGTAGAATGGCATATGAAAAGGCTTCGTGAAACCGGTATTATTAAGCGCGTCGGCCCTGATAAAGGCGGCTATTGGGAGGTGCATCGCTGATGTACGGGGCCGAACGCTGGAAGAACCTCGAGGTGTGGAAACTGGCCGATGCGCTGGCGCATAAGGTCTATGCCGCCTCAAAAGCCCTGCCCAAGGAAGAACTCTATGGCCTGACCTCGCAGCTGAGAAGAGCCGCCTTATCCGTCCCCACCAACATAGTGGAAGGCTACTCCAGAAAAGGCGACAAAGAGCTGGCCAGGTTCGTAGGCATCTCCCTGGGCTCCCTAGGCGAAACCGCCTACCTTTTACATTTTTCCAAAGACCTGGGATATATCAGCGAAGAGGAGTATATAAAGCTGGAACCGCTGTTGAACGAGCTGGGCGCCAAATTATGGAACTTCTCCCAAACAGTCCGGGGAGAGAAATGAGCCGCCATTGCGCCGCTATGCAAAGGTAGATGCGCAGATATAACTCTCGATAACTATATATGAAGATGATGTTCCTGGATGAGTCAGGCGATCACAGTCTGGACAAGATCGATAGTACATATCCGATATTTGTGCTGGCAGGGTGTATTTTTGATTTTGAATATTATCATGTAAAAGTCGTGCCTGAAATCCAGGCCTTAAAAATCAAGCATTTTGGCAACGCGGATGTGGTCCTCCGCTCTTATGATATTAGAAAACAGAAAAATAATTTCAGTGTGTTGGTTGATAAGACCAAGCGAGAGGCATTTTATGCTGATTTGAATAGCGTAATGTCAGCTTTGCGGTATACGGTGATAGCTGGGGCCATAAATAAGCATGGGTTAAAAGCGCAGGGCGGTGACCCTGACAATCCATATCATCTTTGCTTTCGTTTTATTATGGAGCGTGTGGTAGCGTTTCTGGCTCCCATGCATGAAAGGGTGATGTTTCGAATAGAATCTCGCGAAACACATAATGATAGGAGACTCGGTCAGGAATATGAGACCTTTAAAAAAGGGACGTCTGGAATGAAATCTTCGGAAATACAGGCAAGGTTTTCAGATCTATCATTTAATCAGAAATCCCAAAATATTGCAGGGATGCAAATCGCGGATTTGGTAGCTTACCCTATTGGTAAGTGGGTTATGGATGCTAAAAAGGAAAACAAGGCGTTTGAGGTGATCAAATCCAAGATTCACGCTGAAAAAGGCGATATTATGGGATATGGATTGAAAGTGTTGCCGTAAATGAAAAGCGGGCCCAGGAAAGCCCTAGTCCCGCACCAATATTATAGCAGACGATAACTAAAAAATCAAGGAAACAAGCCTTTATGCCCACGAGCCTACTAGTAACTATGATTTTGCCTACTAGCATACCAGCAATCACGCATCAAAAGCCTACTAGCTTTCTTATGCCTACTAGCATACTAGCCTACCAGCCTACTAGCAAAGGATATCTCTATGAACGATAACAATACCTCTAATGATAAAGAATTGGAATTCGACATCACTTACTACTTAGACCTCCTCCTGCGCCGTCGCTGGATAGTCCTCTCCGTCTGGGTCTCGGTCGTGATCGTAGTGGCGCTTATAACCTTCAACACCCGGCCCGTCTATCAGGCCCAGGCCATGCTGGTCATCGAAAAAGAGCGAGGCAACAACGTTATCTACCAGGGCGTAGGTACCGTAGAGCGCGGCAACGAGGACTATTACCAGACCCAGTACAAGCTTATTAAGAGCGAAGCCAACCTGAAGGCCGTCCACAAACGCCTGAACCTCGGCAGGTATCCGGAGTACTCCGACCCCTACGGCTACCGCAAGCTTATAAAACCCATCACCATCGCCCCTGTCCAGCGCAGCCGCCTGGTCTACATCAAGGCCGACGCCTACGAGCCGCTTCTGGCCAGCAGGATCGCCAACACCATGGCCAATGTCTATATCGAGCAGAATATAGGCAACCAGCTTTTCATATCCAAGGACGTCCTCGCCGCCCTGCAGGGGGAAAAAGGCAATTCCCGTGCCGTTTACGATTCCCTGCCCGCCGTGGTCAACAATACCCTGATACAGGACCTTAAGCGCGACGCGGCAAAGCTGCATTCTCAGGTGGCAGAGGCCGCCGGCCGCTATACTCACCGGCATCCCCAGGTGGTCTCCCTTACCGCCAATCTGAAGTCCGTAGAGGACCAGATCCGCGCCGAGACCGACAAGATAATACAGAGCCTCAAAATAGACCTTTCCGGCCAGCTGATGGGCAACAACATCCGCCTGGTGGATGCAGCCATGCCGCCGCTGAAGCCCATAAAACCGCGCAAACTTTTCAATATGCTGCTGGCTCTGCTTGGCGGTTTTGTACTCGGTCTATTCGCCGCGGTTATTGTCGAATTCATAGACCAGACAGTGCGTACCCAGGAAGACGTTGAAAACAAGCTGGGCCTGCCGTTCTTAGGAGTTGTTCCGCTGACTCCTTATAGCAAGAAGCAAACCGCCTACAGCCACCTGCAATTACAGGAACACTCGCTCATAGCCGAATCCATCCGCAACCTCCGCACGATGATCGATTTCGCGATCGTAGGCCAGAAGAGCAAGTCATTCATGGTAACCAGCACTGTCCAGGGCGAAGGCAAAAGCTACGTCTGCACCAATATAGCTGTGGCTTTAGCTCAGGCCGGGGAGAAAGTCCTGCTGGTCGATGGCGACCTGCGCCGCAGCAACTTGCATAGGAACTTCCGGGTGTCAAATGCAAAGGGGCTTAGCGACTTCTTGGCCGGCGGCCGCAATACCGACGACCTCAAATACCTGATCCAGCCGACGGATGTTGAGAATCTATCCATCCTCACCTGCGGCCCCAGGCCGCCCAATCCGGCTGAACTACTTAATACGCCGCGTCTCAGCGCCTTCCTGGCCTGGGCCGGAGAATATTACGACCGGGTTATTGTGGACTGTCCGCCCATGTTCCCCATAAGCGACGCCCTGTTGTGGGGTAAGTATATCCCCAGCACCGTTTATGTCACCTGTTTCGGCAAGACCCGAGTGCCGCTTATAAAAACCGGCACCAAACGATTGCTTGCCGCCGGAATAAAAATATTGGGCTCGGTAGTGAATATGTCTAAATTCGGTGGGCTTTCGTACTCATATTACGGTCACTATCAATACAAATATAATTATCATTACGGCTATGCTCCGGATGATAAGGACGCCCCCGAGGGCGGCCATAAGGAACCCAAGGCCGGGCAGCGCACTGATAAGGAACTGGTATAGTTTCTTTATTTCCAAGAAATAATTAAATACAATTGATTAATGAGCAAGAAAGATGTTTTCAAAGAAATGATCCGCGCCTTCCAGGCCGGGCCTCCCGCGCCATTAAAGGAGCGCGCCCTTAAGCTGCCGCTGGATTCCGGCAAGATCATAACCGTCTCCGGGGTGCGGCGCAGCGGCAAGACCTCCCTGCTGCTGCACGCGGCGGCCCGGCTGCTGGCGGCCAAAGTGCCGGCGGAGCGCATAATTTACGTTAATTTCGAGGACGAGCGCCTGGACGCCGGCAGAGAAGACCTGGACCTGCTGCTGCAGGCCTGCCGGGAACTTAACCCCGAGGCCGACCTGGCCGGCGCCTACTTCTTCTTCGACGAGATACAGAACATAGACGGCTGGGAGAAGTTCACCCGCCGCGTGTACGATACCGTTTCCAGGAACCTCTTCGTCACCGGCTCCAACTCCCGCCTGCTCAGCACGGACATCGCCACCAGCCTGCGCGGCCGCAGCCTGGGCTACGAGGTGTATCCCCTCACCTTCGCCGAATACCTGGCCTTTACCGGCCTCAAGCCGGACCTGCACGAGCCGCGCAACAGGGCCAGGATCGCCGCCCGCGCGCAGGACTACCTGCGCCACGGCGGTTTCCCCGAGCTGGCGGCCATGTCCGAAGACCTGCGCCTCAGGACCCTGCAGGGCTATTTCGACGTGATGCTTTTCAAGGACCTTATCGAGCGCTGCGGCCGCAGGCCGCAGGTGCCGCTGCTGAAGTATTTCATCAAGCGCCTGTTCGCGGGCATTTCCAGCCCCGTCTCGCTGCACAAGATCTACAACGAGCTGCGCTCCCAGGGCTACAGGGCGGACAAGAACCTGCTCTACGCCCTTATCGAGGAGCTGCGGTCCATCTATTTCTTCTTCCCGCTGCGCAAATACAGCGAGTCGCTGATAAAGCGGGAGGCCTCCGAGAAGAAGTACTACGTCGTGGACAACGGCCTGGCCGGCGCGGTTTCCTACAGCTTGAGCGAAGACCGCGGCAAGCTGCTGGAGAACGCCGTCTTCATGCAGTTCCAGGCGTCCGGGGCTGAAGTGTATTTCTACAAGAACGGCAAGGAATGCGATTTCATATGCCAGGCGCGGGGCGGCAAGCCGGAAGCCATACAGGCTGCTTATACCCTGGCCGACGCCGGCACCAAAGAGCGGGAAATAGCCGGACTTATCGGGGCCTGCCGCCGCCTTAGACTGAAAAGCGGCGCCATAGTGACAATGTCGGACGAATTCGAGGAAAAAATCGGCGGCATAGCCGTGCGGGCCGTACCCTTCTATAAATGGGCGTTAAAATGAAAAACATTACCGTCTCCGTGGGCGGACATTGCATAGGCGTTGCCCCCTACTACCGCACCCACGAGGCCGAAAGCGTGGGCTACAGCCACCAGGTCATCCCGGCCGGCCGCCGCATAAACGACAGCATGGGCAAATTCATAGCCCAGCGCACCGTGAAGGAAATGATAAAAGCCGGCCACAGCATAAAAGGCGCCACCGTAACCGTGCTGGGCCTCACCTTCAAGGAGAACTGCCCCGACCTGCGCAACAGCAAGGTAATAGACATAATCCGCGAGCTGCAGGACTACGGCATAAACGTGCAGGTAACCGACCCCCAGGCCGACCCCGCCGAAGCCGTTCACGAATACGGCGTGACCCTGACCCCCTTCAACAAGCTCAAGAAAGCCAACGCCGTAGTCCTGGCCGTGGCGCATAAGGAATGCGCCCGGCTACAGCCGAAGGACCTGGTAAAGCTGATGTTCCGCAAACCAGTAGTGGTTGATATAAAAGGGCAATTAAAACGTGAGTTTCTTGAAAAAAGCGGTATATCGCTATGGCGACTTTGATTTGACCGTTAATAATCTTTTTCGATGTATAGATAGGAATTCAGTTTTTTGCTTGTGGTCATGTCCCTCTATGTCTTAATGTTAATTTAATGGGCACCTTTGCGCGAAACACAGTGTGGACGATCTTGACACAAGGAAGCATATTCCTTGTTGGGATGCTTACATCTGTAATTGTTGCCAGGTGTCTTATGCCCGAGGGCAGGGGTATATACGCTGTTGTTATTTTCCTCCCCTCGATGCTGTTGTACTTTTTTAATATTGGCATAGGTTTCTCTACTGTTCATTACATGGCTAACGCCAGTTATAAGAGGGAGATAGTTTTTGGCAACGGATTGGTTTTTGTTCTCTCGCACATCGTAATAGCTTTAGTGGTTGGTTTCTTTTGTGTGCTTTTTTTTAGGGATGTGCTTTTTCAAGGCGTGGATAGTTTCTATTTGTTTGTGGCGTTGGCTATTGTGCCAGGGCAGATGATGGTTTCCTATTTGAGCATGGTGATTTTGGGTACACAAAAAATGGGGATCTACAATCTTGCTCAATTATTTAAACCAATTCTTACATTTGTGTTTATTGGAATCTTTCTCGCTGTTATGGGCTTAGGGATAAAGGGAACTTTGCTGGCAGAGGTGGTTGTTACGTATGGCCTATCGGTGTATTTACTTTTAACCGTAATTCGTGTGGTTGGACGGCCAGAATTTAAGATACACCGCGCATATTTGAAATCGGCATATTCTTACGGTGTAAAGGCATATGCGGGCAGTCTTTTGTGGTTTTTGAATACTAGGATGAGTCTCCTCATTATCAATGCCTTCTTTTCCCCATTTCTTGTGGGAATCTACTCGGTAAGTTATGGCTTGTCTGAAAAACTTTGGCTAATTCCTGATGCAGTTGCTACAAATCTATTCCCCAAAATTTCAGCGGAGCATGGTTTTAAACAGAAGAGTCTTGCTCCATTGGTCTTTCGCACTACGTTGCTGCTGCTTGCGGTGATTTCAATTCTTCTCTGGCTCATCTCTAAGCCAATAATATTGATATTGTTCACAGATAGCTTTATTGATTCTGCTGCTATCTTTCGAATAATGCTGGTTTCAGTCTTTTTCTATGGCGGGTGGAGAATAATTGAGAGTGATCTTAGAGGCAGAGGTAAGTCTGGGGTTGCGATGCTGCCTGTGCTTGCCGGATTTTTGTTCTGTATCCCGTTAAACTTTTATTTGATTCCTAAATATTCCTTAGTTGGCGCCGCTTGGGCCACTGTCGCTGGAGCTTTTGTGACATTTGTGACTGGCGTGATTGCTTATTCAAGGCTTTCTAATGTCGGTGGATGTAGCTTATTCATCTTTAATGAAGATGACGATGCCCTGCATCGTGCAATTGTAATAAACATATTCAACAGATTCTCCGGTTCGGCCTCTGTTTGTTTGCGGCGGTAATATCGATGGAGTTTAGTGTCAACTTTGTCGTTGGCAGAGGTTAGTGGCGGAACGGTCTGAAAGGTGGTCATATGATATTTATAAAAAAAGTCACTCGATTCTTTTTTAAATCCCTAAAAGTCTACTTGCGTACAAAATCATTAAGGGAGGTGCTGAATTCCCACTTTTCTGCGGCCGATAGAGTTGTGCTTAATTTAAAAGATTTGAATCATCTTGTAATGCGCAATGGAGTAAAGTACTACCCAAGCAAATTGTTGATGGCGGTATCTCAGGCAACTCAGGACTATAGTGTTGATGATATTTCCCCGGATGATTTGGTTATTGATGTTGGGGCGAGTGTGGGAGGCTTTTCAATACCGGTGTCGTATAAAGCGAAGCATGTTCATGCTATTGAGCCAATGACACCTGAGATGCTACGTGACAATATTAAACTTAATGGGGTTTCCAATATTACTGTCCATGAGTGCGCATTGGGTGACGGCAATGAGTTGACCATAAACTGGGCAGGAAGCACCAAGGTGGTTAAAACGAAACCGCTAAGAGAGATTATTGCTATGTGTGGAGGATGCACGTTTTTGAAAATTGATTGTGAGGGGAAGGAATGGGAGATTGATTCGGCCGACTTGGCAGGGATTAGGCGTATTGAGATGGAGGTTCATCAGATTGGTTTCCCGATTGAAATAATGGGCAAGCGGCTGAGGGCGGCCGGCTTTAATTATACTGTAGTGGAGCAACCAGATGCGGACATAGGACTATGGATTATACATGCAAAGAGAGAGTCTGTTATATGACCATTAAAAAACTTTATATTACACAGTTTGCGTATCGATTAGCGCGGATTCTTCTCCCTTCATTGAAGTATCTGTTGAGTATGTTTCGCAACACAAGAGAACTTCAATATTTTCCACATTGGCTTGTGTCTAATATTATCCCTAATAAAAGCAGTCTTAGTGATGAGGTCCCATGGGTAACTTATGACGCTATTCGATGGTTTAAGTCTTATATCACTACGGATATGGTCGTTTATGAATATGGATCAGGGGGGTCCACTCTTTTTTTCTCGCAAAATGCTAACAAAGTGACTTCGATTGAACACAATCCAGAATGGTTTAAAAAGGTGGATTCAATTTTAAAACAAAAGAACCTTCTTAACTGCGAATATTCGCTTGTTGTCCCAGAAAAATCTCAATTTCTAAGTCCATTGTGTGATGCGTTGCCTATCTCGACTGTTGTGCCAGATGCGGACTTTACGAGATATGTGAAGTCTATTCATCATATACCTGACAATAGTCTGGATATTCTATTTGTGGACGGAAGGGCAAGGAATTGTTGCATAGCATATTCACGTTCAAAACTCCGACCAGGGGGGTGCCTTATCCTTGATAATTCTGAGCGTGCTGAGTATGAGGCGGGGAAGCAGTTACTGCATTCTTGGCCGAGACTTTATTTCTCGGGGCATGGGCCTTACAGTTGTGAGCAATGGCAAACAACGGTCTGGTTCTGTCCTAAGTAAATCTCATCCCTTAAGCGAAGTTATATTATGCCAGTTCCATGTGTTAGCGTGATAATGCCTGTCTACAACGGCGAGTTGTATTTGCGCCAGGCCATGGATAGTGTTTTGTCTCAAGAGGGGGTTGATGTAGAATTAATCGTGATTGACGATGGATCTACAGATTCCTCGCCGGAAATATTGAAGGAATATGCAGGGCGTATTAAAGTGTTCCGGCAGCCAAATTCAAAACAGGCTGTTGCACAAAACCGAGGACTGAGAGCCGCGACTGGGGAGTATATTGCGTATCTTGATTCTGATGACATATGTTTGCCGGGAAGGTTGAGGCTGCAGGTGGAATATCTGCAGGCAAATCCCGATGTGGACATTGTATATACTGCAACTCAATATATAGACGCTGCGGGTGAAATCTTTTATACAAAAATTCCCAAAGCCCCAAACCCTATTCGATTATTGTATTTAAATGACGTTCCACACTCAGCAGTAATGCATCGGAGAAAGTCTGTGTCTCAGGTGGGATACTTTGATGAATCTTATCCCAACCAAGACTGGGATTACTGGGTTAGATTTTCCGAATATACGCGACTGGGGTTGTTGACAACGCCCTTGGTGAAGTATCGCGCTCACCCATTAAATCTTACACACACCAGAAAAAACAAATGGAATTATTATAGACGAAACCGCATGATGCTTTTGTATAAAACCCTTGAGCGGAGAAAATTTCCGTTCTGGTTGTTGTTGTGTTATTTGCGGGCGTGGTTGGAATGGAAGTTCCTTTCAAACCCGATCTTGAGCAACTTATGCCCCAAGGTATGGTGGCGGATTCATTATTTGTGGAATCTAGTTGAAGGAAAACTGGTTTATGCTCTTTCCTGGGGTTCCGCCTACCCGAAGTGCTGGAGAGAATAAGTGTTTTATATCTGTACTGGGATTATTCTGCTCTGATTCGGGTTGAATAGATCTTCTGCCTATTTCTATAGCCCAACATGGATAATATCACTTTGGTCGGATTTGCAACATTGATACCTGCAATTCTGGGGTATTTATGTGGGAGAAGGGCTAAAGTAAATCCCCGTGTCTTTTGGCGCTATTTGATTATAGGTGTTTTGGCGACAGCCCCACTCGCAATAGGCGGATTTACCTGGTATGACGAGGTTTTTGCGGGTTTTTTCCTGTTGGCGCATATCCCTTTCAGAACTTCGGGGGGGTCCCGCTTAAGTACAGTTGTTTTTGTTGTTTTAATCTTTTATATGATTATCCAGAGCCTGCGTGGCATGGTAAATGCTTTGGATTACGGTGAGTCTATTGACGCTTTGCGGAAAATCCGTTGGCCATTGTTTTTTATGCTCTATGGGGGGCTCTTCTTTCTGTCGCTCCGACGGCAAGTTCTGGCGGTTGTAGATAAGGATTTATTAAGTAAGATCGTTGTGCTTTCCGTGGTATTTCATCTCATTTATTTGGTCTGGGGTGGCGTGGCTATAGCTGTTACTGGGTCGATGGTTTATACTCAGCATGCAATGATTAATTATGCGCATCTTCATGGTTATATGCCGAGTGTATTTTTGGCAATCTGGACACCTACGGCATACGTTAGCTCTGTCTTGCCGATAACCGCAACAGCGGCTTTTATGCTTATCTCTAACCCCCAAAAAGCAAGTAGGGCCCTGGCGTGGCGCTCATTGTTCCTGTCTGCCCTGGTCGTCTTTCTCTTCGATTCGCGCTCGGGAACCCTTTGCCTTTTTGGGCTTGGCCTTGTTGCCGGGTTCAAGTTGGGAGCGAAGCGGTTGCTGGCTGCGGGAGGTCTTATTGCTCTATTCCTGGCTTCCGCAAGCCTCCTTCACACCTTGGGCGCGGAAAAAGACTTGGATTATTTCTTTCGAGATATCCTCAGGACAGTTGGCGTTAACTCTGATCCTTACTCCTCCAGTCAGCATGATGTACACCGGAAGGTCTGGATGTTATCAGCGGTTCCGGCATTAATGAATAGTACTGAAAACTTTTTGTTTGGTTATGGTTATAGAATGAGTTCTCTAGTAGTTGCCCCATATGTTTATGACTTGTTTCTCGATGCTGGAGTCAAATCTGAATATCAAGAACGGGTTTCAACAGAAGGAATAACGAATCTTGCGGTTGATACTGGTGTTGTAGGGCTTACTCTTTTTTTTGCAGTTGTGGTTTTGAATGTGATCGCTCTTTATAAGCAACAATCAAAACAAAAGTGGCTTTTGTTATTAGCACTTGTTTTTTCTGTTATGTGGCTTTTTATTATAAATATTATCGACTCGTTGATTCTTTTTTTAACAATAATGCCATACGGAATCCTGGTGCATATGGGGGCTGTAGTTAAAGATGAAAAATAGGAATTCATGGAAACCGACTAAATTTATCCTTTCCAAAAAAGGTCTGATTGCAAATCGTGTTGGAAGAGATGGAGGGATCTTTTACTCTGACATATTGGCGAAGGAATATGAAAACATGATCCAGGCATATGCCGGTGGACGACTTCTAGACTTGGGTTGTGGTATGGCGCCGTTGTATCTGGTCTACAAAGATTACGTGCGGGAAATTACCTGTGTCGATTGGGCAGACAGTCACTCTCCAAGTCCTTTTGCAGATATTTGTGCGGATATTAATTGTTCTCTGCCTTTTGGGGATGGGGTTTTCGATACTGTTCTGGTAAGCGATGTGTTTGAACATGTTTATAATCCGGACTTGCTCTGGGCTGAAATATTCCGTGTTTTGAAGAGTGGGGGTCATGTTCTTGCAGGAATCCCTTTTTTTTATAATCTTCACGAGGAGCCACATGATTATTTTAGATACACAGAGTTTGCTATAAGGCACTTTTGTAATAAGCATGGTCTTAAACTGTTGTCTTTGGAATCTACTGGGGGATCCCCTGAGGTCCTTGTGAACTTTATTGTTAAGCATTTGGGCTTTTCGAAAACATTGTCATTGTTTGTTGGGATTTCCGGGAGTTTTCTTATGTCCTTGTTCTTGGTGAGGAAAATATCCGAAAAAACACGCAACAAATTCCCCCTAGGTTATTCTATTGTTGCTCAAAAGAAATAGCCTTGTAGCCCAATTATGATAATCTGCTTTTTTTCTGACGCTATACAAGAGCATACGCGAAGATGGGCAAGGTACTTCGCTGACCGAGGCCATTCGGTTCATCTGGTAACTTGGAACACCAAACATCTGCCTGGTTATGACCCGGTAGTGCTGCATATAATTAATAAACCGTTTTCTGGGCGAAGCCTTTTATTCCGGATGTTAAATCTCCCGTTTTTATTCTTTAGAATAAACAAGTTGATGTCCCAGATCAAACCTGATCTTGTGCATGCACATTCTGTGTCCGCATATTCTTGGATGGCGATGCTTGCAGGGAGCGCCCCCTACGTGGTTACTCCTTGGGGGGCGGATGTAAATCTTGATATGGATAGGCATATTATTACCGGCGCGCTTTCAAGGATTTCGCTTAGAAAAGCGGTGCTTGTAATATGTGACGCGAAGTTTATTAAAGAAAAAATAGTTTCATGGGGAGTTCTTTCAGATAGGGTTAAGGTAATCATGTTTGGAGTTGATTTCAATAGATTGAATTCTTCGGGACAAGCTGTTTCTGGTTTGCGGGAAAGATACAATCTTCGTAATGCCCCTATTATAATAAGCACGCGACTTGTAACAGTTATTCGTGACGTGGAAACATTTGTGCGTGCTGTCCCATTCGTTGTGAAAAAAATCCCTTCTGCGAGATTTGTTGCGGTGGGAAGCGGGGATGAAAGGCCAAGATTAGAGAAGATGGCAAAAGATGGCGGGTACTTGGATTACATTAAGTTCATGGGTCATGTCACAGAGTCAGAAATGATTCAATGGCTTAAAACCAGTGATGTGTATGTTTCAACGTCTCTTACTGATGCCGGTCTCGCTGCTAGTACTGCCGAGGCAATGGCTTGCGGTTTGCCGGTTATATCAACGGATAATAGCGAGAATGCAGATTGGGTCCACCCGGGCCGGGGTGGGTATCTTTATCCAAATAAGGATGTTGAAAAACTCGCCGAGTACATTGTCCTCCTCTTAAATAACCAGCAGCTTTGCAAAAGAATGGGTGAGTATAATCGCCGAATGATAGAAGAGAAAAACAATTATGCGTTAGAAATGAAGAAGGTGGAGGATGCATATCTGGAAGTTGTTAAAGGAAGAGGTGGATCCTATGAGTGAGTCTTCTCCCCCCCGGCCGCCTTTACGTTTATTGATGCTCGGACACGTGACGGCGCATCCGAGTGGTTCAACCTTGTTGTTTCAAAAAATGGTGCAGATGTGCCAGGCTAATCCGGCAATTTCGCTGAAAGTGATTAATACTGCCCGCCCAACAGAATTGACCAGGAATTGGGTTGTTAACTTCTTTGCTGTAATCCGTGTGACGTTTTCACTTCTTCTGGACATTCGATGGGCACAGGTGGTTAGCCTGCATGCAAGTCGCCCAGCAATGACACTTTACGGGCCTTTCCTGTATTTGATATGCAGGGTTTTCAATAAGCCGCTAGTGCTTCGCCTTTTTGGAGGAGCTTTTGAAAAACACTTTGAGGCTTTCCCGGCGGTCGTGAAATGGGTGCTCAAAAACACCATCTTTGCTTCAGAATTATTCGTAGTTGAAACAAAACTCTTATTAGATTATTTCACTCCATATGCAAGTGGTCTTATTAAACAACTGCCGAATTTTACCAAGTTGGCCGATTTGCCTTTAGGGATGACAACTCGGCGTAATAATGGACGTTATGTTTTTTTAGGTATAGTAAAGGAAGAGAAGGGGGTGGATGTAATCTTAAATGCTGTGCATTCTCTCCTGCCGGGTATTTCTTTGGATATTTATGGTCCGTTATGGGATAACTATACTGCTGAGAGCATAAATGCAAGAGGCAAAGGCGCAATTTCTTATAAGGGTGTTATCTCGCCAGAGGATGTTTATAAAAAGCTTTATGACTACGATGTACTAGTGCTTCCTTCATTTTACCCGGGCGAAGGCTACCCTGCAGTCATAATTGAGGCATATAGTCACTGCATCCCGGTAATTTCAACTGAATGGCGCTCTATCCCTGAAATTGTTGGAGATGATACTGGAATGCTAATTCCAATACAATCCCATAAAGCTCTTTCCAATGCGATGAATGTCCTCTTCTCTGATTCTGCGCTATATTCCCGTCTAATATGTGGTGTAATGGGCAAGCGTGAGCTGTTTTCCGATGAGTACTGGGCTCATCAGTTTTGTTCGTGGTGTGTGGAGTTAACAGCACGATTTGTGTCTGAAACGCATCAGATGCCGGATTAGGAGTTCCTAGTTGCCGCTAATATGGCGCGAATTGCCATCCTTGAAGGATTTATGAGAGATTATTCGAAAAATATCGGTTATTTAAATAGTCATTCTGGTTTGTGGCGAGAGAGTGCTGTATGAGGTATCACGGATTTCCAGTTAGGAATTATTTCTTTAGCAAGTGTATCTCTAAAATGAATCCTAAGCATCTGTTGGAAATTGGTGTGGGAACGGGGTTTACTGCTGCTAAGGCAAAGTATGCCGTGTATTGCGGTGTAGATATTTCAAAAGAAACCATACATTGGCTGGAAGAATCTGCTGCTGCCGAGAATGTCTCGTGGGTGAACGCTGACGCCTCTGATGCTGCTGTTGATCTTGGTGGTGTTTACGATTTGATAGCTTCCTGTCACACACTTGAACATGTGAGTTCCCCCGAAGGATTTTTTCGTTTTATTAAAAAGCATTTATCTTTAGATGGTCGCGCTCTAATACTGTTCCCGAATGAATCAAAACAGGAGCACCATGGGGTTACCTGGTTTAGTTCTCTGAAGGAACTAGAGACCCTTCTCGACCAAATAGGTTTTCAAGTCGATGTAATTGTGGAAATTCAACCTACAAGATGGAATCGTGCGGTGAGGAAGATATTTTGGGATATCCCTAAAAAGATGCTCCGCAACTCTGGTGAAAAAGTGCAGACATTCGGGGAAACAACAGCTTTTAGGATAAATCAAAGGGCGAATCTTATGTCTTATGTCCTTGCAGCCTATGGGAATATAATCGCCTGGACCACTCAATTGTTCCCTATTTATCAACACGTCCCAATTGATGGTTCTGTAATAACTCAAAAAGAATTATTATTAGAATTGCGTGCTCAAAAGGGGCGTGCATGAGATTGTGGCTGGTGACCATTGGGGAACCTGTCTCTCTAATCTCCACAAATAGGGAGCGTTTACATCGTACAGGCGCTCTTTCTCGCTATTTGTCTGAAAAGGGACACCAGGTCACATGGTGGTCTTCTACCTTCGACCATTTTAAAAAAAAGCATTTATTCGAATCTGATACTTCATATTCCCTATCTGAAAGGTTGCACGTGAGGTTAATTCACGGATGTGGGTATAGAAAAAACATTTCTCTTTCTCGGATCCGAGACCATAAAATGATCGCCGGTAAGTTCAGTAATCTGGCTAGGACAGAAAAAACGCTGCCTGAAATAATTGTCGCAGCTATGCCCACAATAGAGTTGTCCTATGAGGCAGTTCGTTATGGAAAGGAGAACGGTGTTCCCGTTGTGGTAGATGTGCGTGATTTGTGGCCGGATATATTTTATGAGTTTATTCCTAAGCCTTTCAGAGCGTTTGCTCGATTGGGGGCATATGGGATAGAACAACAATCTGAATTCTCATTGCGCAACGCAACTGGGATAACTGCCGTATCATCTTCGTATCTGAATTGGGCGTTAGCTAAAGGCGGCAGGCAAAAGTCTGATTTTGACGAAGTCTTTCCTTTGGGATATCAGAGGTGCTCCAAAAGTAGTTTTGAGTTTGAATGTGCGAGTGCTGAACTGTGTGAAATGGGGGTAGATAGATCAAAGTTTATCTGCTGGTTTATTGGTACTTTTGGCGAAACTTATGATTTAGCTCCGATAATTAAGACTGCCAAAGATTTTCTTTCGAAAGGAAGATTAGATGTTCAGTTCGTGTTTTCTGGTGTCGGGGACAATGAGGCCCTATGGAGGAAGATGGCAAAAGGGCTTAGCAATGTGGTCTTCACTGGGTGGGTTAATTCTTCTCAAATAGAATGCCTAGGAAGCACCGCAAAAATAGGATTGGCTGCATATTCTAAGGGTGCGCCACAGAGTTTGCCGAATAAGTTGTTTGAGTATCTTTCATTTGGCCTTCCGGTGCTTTCATCGCTGGCGGGGGAAGCTGAAATACTTCTGCGGGAAAATGCGTGCGGATATTCCTACCATGCTGCGAATAGTGATGAGTTCGCTAAATATTTAGAAACGTTAATTCGCGATACGGTCATATTGAACCGGATGTCGGGCAACGCAGAGAAACTCTTTAATTCTAAATACGCAGCTGAGGCGATATATCCAAGTTACTTAAACTATCTGGAAAAGATGGTGGAGCATAATGCATAGGTATCTCGTGTTTTCTTATAACTCGCAACAGCACGCTGCGGATAGCATCCCATCTGAGTATGATTTAGCCTTTTGGGCCCCCTCATTTACTCAATGGCTCCCGCCAACTTTGTCCGTGAAATATTTGATGTGGACTTTGTTTGTGTTCTTTTGCATTTTTAAAAATAAGGATTACCGTGTCTTATTTATTAAGGATGGGAATGTGATTATTCATCGAGCATGTGTTGTTCCGGCATATTTTCGTTGGCCATTTATGGCACCGGCGGATGTCCAAATAAGTTCTACTTGGACACATCCTGATTATCGTGGTCATGGCGTCGCAACGCTTGCGCTAGGGCATATCACTTCTAAGCTGGCTGTGCCAACGCGGCGGTTTTGGTATGTCAGCCGCGAAGGTAACCCGGCTTCGGTTCATGTCGCTAGAAAAGCTGGATTCTCTTTGCGGGGATATGCGTTTCGTGTGAGGCGGTTTGGGGTGGAGGCTTTGGGGTATCTTGACTTAAAGATTAACGGTACTGGCGGTTCGCCTTTAGTGTGATAAATCCCTATACGATAATGATTGTTTGGGGCTAGCGTAGGTCTTGTATGGGTAAACGATTCTTCGATTTAATCATTTCCTTTTTTGCTTTGGTATTGCTTTCTCCTGTATTGCTACTGATTTCTGTGTTGATTCGCTTTTCTTCTGCAGGACCAATATTTTATAGGGGCGAGAGGGTGGGGCTTAACGGCAAAGTCTTTTCCACCTTTAAATTCCGGTCTATGGTAGTGGATGCGGAAACTTTGGGAGGGGCATCTACGCATGAGACTGATGTGCGTATTACTCCAGTAGGGAGTTTTTTAAGGCGATTTAAGTTGGATGAGTTGCCTCAATTAATAAATGTTCTTTTAAGTGATATGAGTTTGGTCGGTCCTCGCCCTGAAGTTAAAAAGTTTGTGGACATGTATGCCCCAGAAGAGAAGATTATTCTGACGGTTCGTCCGGGCATAACTGACTGGGCTTCCATCAAGTTCCATAACGAGGGGGAAATCATAGCTGCTTCATGCATAAAGGATGCCGATGAAGCTTATGCGAAACTTATCCGTCCAGAAAAAATTCGCCTTCAGATGAAATATGTGCGCGAGCGGACATTCTGGATCGATCTCAAAATAATCGCGGAAACGATACTTACGCTCTTCCGTACACGCAATCCTATTAAATTGTAAAATATACCCGTGGGTTACACTAAAAAGCAACTGGTCGGTCTGCTTCTGAACATGCGCCGGATACGCGAATGCGAAGAGGCGTTGGTCGAGCCGATAAATTCCGGAGAAGTCCGTACGCCCTGCCATCTTTATTCCGGGCAGGAAGCGGTGGCCGTCGGTGTTTTGTCCGCTTTTACTAAGAAAGACGCCGTATTCGGCACGCACCGCTCGCATGGCCATTTTCTGGCCAAGGGCGGCAGCATGCGCGGGATAATGGCCGAGATATTCTGCCGGGAGACCGGTTGCGCTAGGGGCCGTGGTGGTTCGATGCATCTGGTGGCTCCGGAGTTGGGTATGCTTGGCGCGGCACCGATCGTGGGCGGGACCATTTCGCTGGCCCTGGGCGCCGCGCTCGCTTCCCATATTCGCGCGGATAAGACCGTGGCGGCGGCATTCTTCGGCGACGGGGCCGTAGGTGAAGGGGCGGTATACGAGAGCCTCAACTTCGCCGCTCTCCATAAACTGCCCCTGCTGTTCGTATGCGAAAATAACCTTTACGCCACCCATATGCCGCTCCGCGCCTGCAGGAATAACGACTGCATAGCCCGTATTGCTGAGCCGTTCAATATAAGGACCTGGAGGGTGGACGGGAACGACGTTCTGGCCGTCCGGTCCGCCGCCGAGGAGGCGGTGAAGTTATGCCGCGCAGGGAAGGGACCAGCTTTCATCGAATGCTTAACTTACCGTTTGCGCGGCCACGTGGGGCCGGATGACGCGATACAGGGCATACATACCGATATCCGGTCTCCTTCTGAGTTGAGCGCCTGGCGCGAAAAAGACCCTATGATCCGTTTTGAAAAATACCTGCTGGCGGGGCGTTATGCCAGTCTTAAAGAAATAGCTGCTATAAAGCGCAGGGCGCAGGCTGAGGTAGCGGACGCTATGGCTTTCGCCAGGCGCAGTGTCAGACCCAAGGCTGATACTTTGGAGAAGTATGTCTTCAAATAGGCGCCTTTCATATAGTTTGGCCATAAACGAGGCGCTGCACCAGTGTATGGCCGCCGACCGGTCCGTATTCCTGATAGGTCAGGGGGTCAAAAGTCCGTGGTACGTGGGCAATACCGCGCGCGGACTGCTGAAGCGGTTCGGCGAGAGGCGCGTAATAGATACTCCCGTCTCTGAGAACGCCATGACCGGCGCCGCCGTAGGAGCCTCCATTGCCGGTATGCGGGCCGTGATAGAGCATCCGCGCGTGGACTTCATGCTTTATGCCATGGACCCTATTATAAACGAGGCGGCGAACTGGCATTATATGAGCGGGGGTTGCGGTGCCTGCCCGGTGGTGATATGGGGGATAATCAACAGGGGCGGAGAACAGGCCGCGCAGCATTCGCAGGCTCTGCATGCGATGTTCGCCCATGTGCCCGGACTGAAGGTGGTCATGCCGGCTACGCCTTATGACGCCAAGGGATTGATGGTGGCCGCGATACAGGACGACAATCCGGTGGTTTTCATGGACGACCGCTGGCTGTACCGGGACGAAGCTTCAGTGCCTAAGCGGATGTATTCAGTGCCGATAGGTAAAGCCGCCATACGCCGCAGGGGTTCCGACCTTACTATAGTCGCCTGTTCTTATATGGCGAGGGAAGCGGTAAAGGCCGGTGCGGAACTGGCGAAAAAGGGCTTTTCGGCCGAGATACTGGACCTCAGGACCATAAAACCTTTGGACCGAACGGCGATACTGAATTCGGTGCGGAAGACCGGGAGGCTGCTGGTGGCTGATGCCGGGTGGAAGTCGTTCGGCGTGGCCGCCGAGGTCTGCGCGGCGGTAGCGGAGGCCGGGATAAGGCTTAAGCGCCCGCCGGTCCGCCTTACCCTTCCAGATTGCCCAGCCCCGGCCAGTATTTCCCTTGAAATTCCATATTACAAACATTGCGCCGATATCGTAAAAGCCGCCGAACGGCTGGCCAGATAGCATACTGCCTGAACCTGGGGACGGGACCCAGTCGGGCAGTCGGGCGCAGACTGTCGGGAGGGGGGCAAAGTACAGAGTACCAGTTGATTTTTTTCTAAGAGGGAATATGACCGAAAAAACCGCAACTCGTAAGGTGAAATTTGTTTCTCCGGCCAAACTGTACCAGCAGATAAAGACGGAGCTGGACGCCGTCTATTTCGATGTGATGAACAAAGGCGCGTTGATAGACCAGCAGCATCTTAAGGACTTCGAGACGAACCTGGCGAAGTTCGTCGGCACGAAATATGCGATAGGCGTGAACAGCGGCTATGACGCCCTGATGCTGTCGGTAAAATATAGAGTGAAGAGTCCGGAGGACGAGGTGATAGTCCCGGCCCACACCTTCGTGGCGAGCTGTTCGGCCATAGTGAACGCAGGGGCGAAGGCGGTGCTGGTGGACGTGGCGAAGGATTTCAACATCGACTGCGATAAGATAGAGGCCGCTATTACTCCCAGGACCCGGGGCATAATGGCGGTGCACCTGAGCGGCTGGATGGCGGACATGCCGCGCATCCTTGAGATAGCGAAAAAACATAAGCTCTGGGTGATAGAGGACGCCTGCCAGAGCCTTGGCTCTTCAATCAACGGCAAGGGCGCCGGAAGCTGGGGCGCGGCGGGGTGCTGGAGCTTCTATCCATTCAAGATCCTGGGCGGCTACGGCGACGGCGGCGGCATAACGACCGATGACGCCGAATTCTATCAGTGGTGCCGGCGGATGCGCTTTAACGGAGAGGACCGGGCCACCGGGGAATATCACGGGCACGGCATGACCTGCCTGCTGGACAATATGCAGGCCGCCTTTCTGGACGTGAAACTGCGGCATCTGCCGGACTGGATAAAGCGGCGCAAGAAAATCGCCGCGCGCTATAAGGAAGCGCTCTCGGACCTGCCGAATTTGCTTCTTCCGCATTACGATCGGCCCGGCTTCGACCATATCTACCAGAACTATACGCTTCGCGCGAAAGAGGGGGAAAAGTTCTCCTCCTGGATGCGGGAGCACGGCGTGGAAGTGCTGACGCAGTTCCGCAAGCCGTATTACAAACACTCCGGCCTGGGCCTGAAGGATACGGGATTTCCCGAGACCGAAGCCCTGAGCCGGGAAGTATGCAGCCTGCCGATGTGCGTGGAGATAACGGATGAAGAAGTGGAGTATGTGATAAAGGTTGTCAGGGAGTTTTACGGGGGCTAGGGGGCTTATAATATCGATAGATTGATATCCATGGCTATTAGCTTCTGATCTGTGATTGCTAGTAGACTGGTATGCTAGTAGGCTGGCTTAATCCGGGGACACAATACTTAAAAAGTCAGGCAGCTAGGCAGCTGGACGGTCGTGAATAGCGAACTTCCGGGGTAGAGGCTCTATGATTAAATTAAGCGAACGGTCGGCCTTTATCGAGAAGGCCGAGATACGCAACATGTCGGTGGAATGCGAGCGGGTCGGCGGCATAAACCTGGCGCAGGGGGTTTGCGACACGGATGTGCCGGAGCCGGTGGCTGCGGAAGTGGCCAGAGCCGTGCGATCAGGCTGCAATTCGTATACGCGCCATGACGGGACGGCGCGGCTGCGCAAAGCCCTGGCGATGAAGCTCGCGCGCGATAACGGCCTGAAATTCGATCCGGAGAGGGAGATCGTGGTCTCTTGCGGCTCCACCGGGGCTTTCTACTGCGCGGCGATGGCGCTGCTGTCGCCGGGGGACGAGGTGATACTGTTCGAGCCGTATTACGGCTATCATCTGAGCACTTTGCAGGCGGTGGAAGCGAAGGCGGTGTACGCCAGGCTGGCGCCTCCGGACTGGAGTTTCGACCCGGCGGAACTGGAGCGCCTGGTGACTAAGCGGACGCGGGCTATAATGGTCTGCACTCCCGCTAACCCCAGCGGCAAGGTGTGGACGCGTTCCGAGCTGGAATGGCTGGCCGGTTTCGCGGAAAGGCACGACCTCGCTGTGTTCACCGACGAGATATACGAATATATACTCTACGACGGGCGCGCGCATATAAGCCCGGCCTCCATCCCGGGGCTGGCGGAGAGGTGCGTGACCATGGGCGGCTATTCCAAGACCTATTCGGTCACCGGGTGGCGGATAGGCTACGCCGCCTGCCGCGCGGACTGGGCGGAGAGGATAGGCCAGCTGAACGATCTTTATTACGTATGCGCTCCGGCCCCGCTGCAGGAAGCGGTGGCCGCTGGCATAGAGGCGCTGGGGCCGGATTTTTACGCCGCCTTGGCGCGGGAGTACGGTCTGAAGCGTGATAAATTCTGCGCGGCGCTGGTTAAAGCCGGGCTGAAGCCGTGGACACCGCAGGGGGCTTATTATGTGCTGGCGGACGCGTCCGGACTTAAAGGGAAGACCGGCAAGGACAAGGCGATGGAACTGCTGCGCCGGACCGGGGTGGCTTCGGTGCCGGGAGAATCTTTCTACCGGGAGGGGACCTGGGAGTGTGACAATGTGCTACGGTTCTGTTACGCGAAACGGTCCGAGGCGATAGAAGAGGCGTGTAGAAGGCTAATTACATCGATAAGTTGATATCCATGGCTAGTAGGCGGCTGATCAATGATTGCTAGTAGGCTGGTAGGCTAGAATGCTAGTAGGCAAGATGCTGGTCAGCTGGGCGGCTGGGAAGTCGGGGATTGGGGAAAGCGGAGGGGGCGGATATAAGTATTGAAATTTAGCTGTAACTAAATTATAATACTTATTATGTATAGCCAGTTGCAGTTGCGGGAAATATTCCATCTTGAGTTCCTGCGGTATCTGGCGGCGGATATGCCGCTGAAACTGTGGGCGCTTAAGGGCGGGGTTAACCTGCGTCTTTTCTTTAAGAGCGTGCGCTATTCCGAGGACATGGACCTCGATGTCGACGTCCTTCCGGTCGATTCGGTGAAAAAGCGCGTCCTGCGCATATTGACTTCGCCTTCCTTCCTGGCGAACCTGAAAACCTACGGCATTGAAAAGATCGTCCTGCCGGATATGGGCAAGGCCAAGCAGACCGGGACGACGCAGCGCTTTAAAGTCCATCTTATAACGGCTTCCGGGGATGATCATTTTACAAAAGTGGAGTTCTCACGGCGGGGGCTGCGCGGGGAGCCGGTCGTGCAATCGGCGCCCGCTTCGGTGCTGAGGCCTTACGGCATGGCGCCGCTGATGGTCCCGCATTATTCCGCCGCTTACGCCGCCGCACAGAAGATCTCCGCGGTACTGTCCAGGTCGACTCTTCAGGCCAGGGATATTTTCGATCTTTATCTGCTCAGTACCCAGGTGCGGCCCGAAACCGCTGCGGTCGCTTTGCCGGATAAGGCCGCTCTCGCGAAGGCCAGGGAACGCATACTGGAGCCGGACTTCAAGATGTTCCGGGATACGGTGGCCGCTTATCTCGCCGCTGAGGACCAAGGGACTTATGCCGAACCGGCGGCCTGGGACGAGGTGAAGCTCAAGGCGGCGGAGTTCGTAGGCGAACTGGAAAAGAACAATGGCTGAAAGAACGCTTGCCGCCTGCCTGATGGAGCTCAAGGGGCCTGTTTTCAGTTCCCGGGAGCTTGCCGCCGTTTCAGGCCGCTCCCCGTCGGTGGTTTCGCAGGGGCTTGATTTCCTGCGCCGGCAGGGGATCGTGCACAAGGTGGCCCGCGGCGTATGGGCGTCGGGGCGGGACCTGCCCGGACCATACGCCGTTATAGGGCATATCCTCCCCAGGCAGAGGGCGTATGTGTCGTTTACCAGCGCGCTGCACCTTCACGGAATGATAGAGCAGATACCCCAGACGGTTACGCTGGCGTCGGTCGCGCACAGCGGGGAGATAAAGACCGCGGCCGGGGTGTTCGCGGTGCATCACCTGGTCCCGTCTTTTTTCGGAGGTTTTGTCTGGCATGAAGGCTCGGGAGGTTTTCTGCTGGCCGAGCCCGAAAAAGCGCTGGTGGATTGTTTGTATGTTTCCGCATTTCGTGAGAGGCGTTTTTCGCATTTTCCCGAGCTTAGTTTTCCGAAAAACTTCAGTTTTAAGAAAGCGTACGCCTGGGTGGACCGCATAAAAAGCCGGAGAGCCGCCGTTCATGCGGGGCGAAGGCTCGAGGCTATAAAGGGGGGCAGGGGAGGCTAGTAGGATTACCATATCGATAGATTGATATCCATGGCTGGTAGGCTTTTGAGGCGTGATCGCTGGTAGGCTAGAATGCTAGTAGGCTGGGATGCTTGTGGCTAGGGGGGGGGATTATGAAAGGGGGATATGAGGCGGAGAAAGAGCTGGCGAAGGGGGCTAAGCTGGAGGCGATGTCGTTCGATAAGACGCAGGCGGTGACGGTCACGGCGGCCAAGGTCACGGTCGGGGGGAAGGCTGGGGAGCTGAAGGTCACTGGGACTGCCACTGGAAAGACCGGACCGGGCATGGCCGGCACTATCAACATCTGGCTGTCCATCTTCCGGTATATGCGGCCGGACGGGACGGTGAACCATGTGTCCGGGTGGAATATTCCGGTCTCGCTGGCGCCTGGGCAGACGCCAGAGACGACCGCGCAGGCGTTCGCGGACTATATCAATGCCGGAAGCAGGCCGTATGTGGCGACCGTAGAAAAGAACAAACTCAAAATCATTTACAAGGAATAAGTAATTTCGGCTGTCGAGCCTCCCAGCCTACAAGCATACCAGCCTACTAGCATACTAGCCTACCAGCCTACCAGCAATGGATATCAATGTAACGATGCTAACGCGTTACTATTGTTACATTGCCGGGTGTTGATAAAAATTCATAGAATTACATTCATAGGGGTAAGGCAACATGATAAAAAAACATGCTCGGTGGGTTATTTTCTTTGCGGACGCCTGCGCGGTTTTCCTTTCCTACTGGCTGGCTTTCCAATTGCGTTTTGATTTCCGTCTTCCTCCTGAAGAATACCGGCATTTCGTTTCTTCCGTACATATAGTGATGGCCTTCAGGCTGGCGGCTTTCTATTACTTCGGCCTTTACCGGGGTGTGTGGCGTTACGCCAGCATGAACGACCTTGTAAACATCTTCAAGGCCGTCATAGCCAGCCAGGTTATAATAGCCACGACCATTCTGTTCATCTGGCACGGCGGTTTTCCGCGTTCGGTGCTGGTAATCGGGCCGGTGCTGACCATCGTTTTCGTGGGCGGGATAAGGTTCCTGATCCGGGCTACCAGGGAGATCCGCTATCAAGGGGATACCCGGGACCTGCCCAATGTCCTTATTTTCGGGGCCGGGGACCTGGGTGAGAGCGTGCTGCGCGAGATAAGGCGCAATAAAAGGCAGCGGTACAACGTGGTCGGCTTTCTGGACGACGACGCGTCCCTGTGGAACCAGCGGATACACGGGGTCCCGATCCTGGGCGGGAGAAAGGTGCTGGACCGGGTAGCGGCCAAGTATGGGGTGGACGAGATAGTGGTAGCGGTGAACCATTCCCGGGGGCCGCTGATAAAGGACCTTATGGCGCTCTGCGCGGAGAGCGGGCGGCGGGTGCAGTTCAGGACGGTGCCGACGCTGGAAGAGCATCTGAGCCACAAGAAGGCGGGTTTCACTCCCCGGAAGCTGGAATTTTCCGACCTGCTGCCGAGGAAGAAGATAAATCTCGATATGGCGGCGGTGGCGGGCATACTGTCGGGGAAGACGGTGCTGGTGACCGGCGCGGGCGGCACTATAGGGGCCGAGCTGTGCCGGCAGGTGCTGCGTTACTCTCCGGCGCGGCTGGTGATGCTGGACCATAACAACAACGCGATGTTCTACATTGAGAAGGAGCTTGTGGAGGCCGGCCACGGCGACAAGCTGACGGCGGTGATGGGGGACGTAGGCGACGAGGTGTTGCTGAAGAACCTGTTCGGGACTTATGGTCCGCAGGTGGTGTTCCACGCGGCGGCGCATAAGCACGTGCCGCTGATGGAGAGCAATGTGCAGGAGGCGGTGAAGAATAATACGCTGGCCACGTACGCTTTGGCGGAGGCGGCGGTGAAGTATAAGGCGGAGCGGCTGCTTTTCATTTCCACCGATAAGGCGGTTCGGCCGTCCAGCATTATGGGGGTCACGAAGCGGCTGGGGGAGATGGTGGTGCGGGCTTTCGCGGGGGTGAACGGGACGAAGTGCATGTCGGTGCGGTTCGGCAATGTGCTGGGGAGTTCCGGGAGCGTGGCGAGGATATTCCAGGAGCAGATCCAGGCGGGGGGGCCGCTTACGGTGACGCATCCGGAGGCGACCAGGTATTTTATGACGGTGGAGGAGGCGATACAGCTTATCCTTCAGGCGGCGGCGATGGGGCGGGGTGGGGAGATCTTCGTTTTGAATATGGGGACGCCGGTGAAGGTGGCGGAGCTGGCGAAGAATCTTATCGTTTTGAACGGTTTGGAGCCGGGGAAGGATATCGAGATACGGTATACGGGGTTGCGGCCGGGGGAGAAGATGTTCGAGGAGCTTTTCCGGGACGGGGATGTGCGCAAGGATACGGGGCACGATGATATTTTTATGGCGATGCCGGAGGAGAATGATGTGGAGTTGCTGAAGGAGCAGATGAGCGAGTTGCGTCTGCTTGCGGAGCTTCCTGATGACGGGCCGCTGAGGGATAAGCTGGTGGAGCTGGTGCCGAATTATTTGGGGAAAAGGAAGGGGAAGCTAGTAGGCTAGTAGGTTGGTAAGCTAGTATGCTGGGAGGCGAGTAGGCCATAAGGAGATTTCCTTATGAAGCCTACCAGCAATCACGCATCAAAAGCCTACTAGCCTCCCCGCTTACCAGCCTACCAGCATACTAGCAATCATTGATAAATAGCAACCAGCTATGGATATCAATGTAACGATGTGATGAGCCTACTAGCTTTTGTT
>Ga0209507_1000885_pt1 | contig 27123 bp, 24 predicted proteins | sample AD_UKC028_MetaG_FD_184414 | JGI IMG/M metagenome (GOLD analysis project Ga0209507, IMG submission 184414) | Active sludge microbial communities of municipal wastewater-treating anaerobic digesters from USA - AD_UKC028_MetaG (SPAdes) (version 2) | ecosystem: Engineered > Bioreactor > Anaerobic >...
AAGAAAAATATTGAAAGAATTCGCTCATTTTTCAAGCTTCCCACGACTCAGTATGCCAATCTCGAAGAGGCCCCTGTGTAAGGTATGTCTGGATATCTATTGGATAAACTATGATGCAAAAGGATGATTGAGTCGCATTTTTAACATGCAATAACTCTTCGTCGTCTTACTCATGATGACTCTCCTCAATCTTGTGTAATGGGTCTAGCAGACGATTGCTGTGATGCAAAAAAACCAAAATTATTTTATTGATAAAAATCAATTAGCTAGTATCAAGCCCATAAAAGTGTAAAAAATCCTGACACCCTCTTAATGTCTTAACAGTATCTTACCCCTAAAAAATAGGTATTAATTATTTAAAATCAACAACATATTTTTTAATAAGATACTGATTTAATAGTTATTTATAGTTCACAGATTTGATAATAACGCGCTTTTTTATTAGGTTTTCATGGTACCCATCTGCATCGAGCCAAAACGAAAAATCGTCAATTTTAAATAACAATTGCTCATATTAATCAATGTTCAAAAATCCGAGAAGGATTCTGGAGACGAAAAATTTGTAAAAAAAGCTGACGCCCCGGCGGCAGGTTTTGGCAGGATTCCAGCCCTTGAAACCGCCACTCACTGCGCCGGGGATCAATTGGCCCAGTAATATGATTGAAAATCAAGGAGAGTAAATTTTTCTGGCGGGAGCACCGGCCATCAGCCGGATGTAAAAAAAGCTGACAAGCGTGCTGGTCAGGCTGGTAGGCGAGTCTCCGGTCACGAGCGCCCGCTGCCATCCGGGGTTTTTTATGCGCTGATGACCCTTGAGGAAACTTGCGGGCCGCGTATTATCTAATCATCAGCCCTAACCGCCAGACTGAACGTTGCGCCTTGCCGCGCCGCCGTAGACCTACCGATTAACCACCCGTTTATTTGACACCACACGAATCCCATGAGTCAGGAATATTCAACCCAGTCCCCAGACCAGGATCACGGCACGGTTGTCGAGTCGGAGAAACCCGCACTCAAGCCGCCGCCGATGTACAAGGTCATCCTGTTGAACGACGACTATACCCCCATGGACTTTGTGGTGAGGATTCTCGAACACTTCTTCGGGATGAGCCAGGAAAAAGCCACCCAGGTGATGCTGCATGTTCATACCCGTGGCCGGGGAATCTGTGGAGTCTTTACGCATGACATTGCGGAAACCAAGGTAGTGCAAGTCAATGAATTTTCCCGTCGGCACCAACATCCATTGTTATGCACGATGGAAGAAGCCTGAGTCCGTAACCCCAGCGCAAGAGGTATGAAGTATGTTGAGCAAGGAACTGGAGTTTTCCATCAATCTTGCTTTCCGCGAGGCGCGGGAACGGCGCCATGAATTTATGACCGTGGAGCATCTACTGTTAACCCTGTTGGACAATCCGGCGGCAGTGGAGGTGTTGCGAGCCTGCGGCGCCCAACTGGACAAGCTGAAACGCGATTTGCAAATCTTCATCCGCGAGAATACGCCGGTGATGGGGCTGGGCGATCCGCGCGAAACCCAGCCCACTCTCGGGTTTCAGCGGGTCCTGCAACGGGCAGTGCTGCATGTGCAGTCCTCCGGTCATCGGGAAGTCACTGGCGCTAACGTGGTGGTCGCCATTTTCGGCGAACAGGAATCCCAGGCCGTGTTTCTCCTTAAGCAGCAGGGCATCAACCGACTCGATGTAGTCAATTACATCGCCCATGGGATTTCCAAGGCACATGAGGATCAGGAACCCACTGGCCCCTCGTCTGAGGAAAATGGCGAAAATTCGCAGAACGCCAAACCACTGGAAAATTTCGCCAGCAATCTCAACGAACTGGCGCGGCAGGGACGCATTGATCCGCTCATTGGCCGCCGCGAGGAAGTCGAGCGCACCATTCAGATTCTCTGTCGACGACGTAAGAACAACCCCCTGTTCGTTGGCGAGGCTGGAGTGGGCAAAACCGCTATTGCCGAGGGTTTGGCCAAGATGATCGTCGACGATGAAGTGCCGGATGTGCTGCGCAAAGCGACCATCTATGCCCTGGATCTGGGCGCACTGGTGGCCGGCACCAAGTATCGCGGCGATTTCGAGAAGCGATTGAAAGCGGTGCTGGCGCAACTGCGTAAGGAACGTCAAGCCATTCTTTTCATCGATGAAATTCACACTATCATCGGTGCGGGCGCGGCTTCGGGCGGAGTGATGGACGCCTCGAATCTGATCAAGCCGATGCTGGCTTCAGGTGAGATGAAGTGCATTGGTTCGACGACTTATCAGGAATATCGCGGCATTTTCGAGAAGGATCGGGCGCTGGCGCGGCGCTTCCAGAAGATCGACGTCGTTGAACCGACCACCGAAGAGACTTATCAGATTCTACGTGGCCTGAAAACCCGCTTTGAAGATCACCACGATGTCAAATACGCCGACAAAGCGTTGCGAGCAGCAGTGGAACTCTCCGCCCGTTACATCAATGACCGCCACCTGCCGGACAAGGCGATTGATGTCATCGACGAAGCTGGCGCCAGTCAGCGGTTGCTGCCCGTCGCCAAACGTAAAAAGCTGATTAACGCTACCGATATCGAAACGATCATCGCCAAAATGGCCCGTATCCCGCCGAAAACCGTATCGTCGTCGGATAAAGACACGCTACGCAATCTGGATCGCGATCTGAAACTGGTAGTGTTCGGCCAGGACGAAGCGATTGCGACGCTGGCGACGGCGATCAAAATGGCGCGAGCCGGGCTGGGCAATGAGCAGAAGCCCATCGGCTCGTTCCTATTTGCTGGACCGACCGGAGTCGGCAAAACCGAGGTGACGCGGCAACTGGCCAAAATCATGGGCATTGAGTTGATCCGCTTCGATATGTCGGAATACATGGAGCGGCATACGGTGTCACGGCTGATCGGCGCGCCGCCGGGCTATGTCGGCTTTGATCAGGGTGGGCTGCTGACCGACGCCATTCTCAAGCATCCCCATGCGGTGTTGCTCCTGGACGAGATCGAGAAGGCGCACCCAGATGTCTTCAACCTGCTCCTGCAGGTGATGGATCACGGCACGTTGACGGACAACAATGGCCGCAAGGCGGATTTTCGCAACGTCATCCTGGTGATGACGACCAACGCCGGGGCGGAATTGCTGGATCGGCCCTCCATCGGCTTCACCAGCCAGGATCACAGCAGTGACGGCATGGAAGCGATCAAGCGGATGTTCTCACCGGAATTCCGCAACCGGCTAGACGCCATTGTCCAGTTCAAGGCGCTGACTCCGGTCATCATCACTCAGGTCGTCGACAAGTTCCTGATCGAACTGGAAGCGCAACTGGAATCGAAAAAAGTCACGCTGGAGGTGGATACGGAAGGGCGTACTTGGCTGGCCGGGCGTGGTTATGATCCCAAGATGGGTGCACGGCCCATGGCCCGAATCATTCAGGAGAGTATCAAGCGCCGTTTAGCTGAAGAACTGCTGTTCGGCCGACTAGTGAACGGCGGACATGTGATCGTCACGGTCGGCGATGGCGAGTTGCAGGTGGAGATCGCTGAGGAGGAAGCGGTGCCGTAAGACCGGCGAAGTCGTTAAGTCAGCGTCCGCGATAGACGATGCGCCCCTTGGTCAGGTCGTAGGGCGTCAATTCCACTTTGACTTTGTCGCCGGTCAGGATGCGGATATAGTGCTTGCGCATCCGACCGGAGATGTGCGCAGTGACAACGTGACCGTTTTCCAACTGCACGCGGAACATGGTATTGGGCAGGGTATCGATCACGGTTCCCTCCATCTCAATATGGTCTTCTTTAGACAAAGTTTTAATCCCTTTTAGTCATACCGGTGATTTAAGACGCGCAAACATAGCGAAAATCCCGGGGCGTGGCAACCCATTTAACCGTATGAGCGCTGTCAAACACCTGCTGATTGTCTACCACACCCAGACCGGCCATACCCAAACCATGGCGCGGGCGGTGTGGCGTGGGGCGCGGCGCGTTGTGGAAGTGGAAACGCGGCTGAAAATGGCGTTGCGCGCTGGTCTGGGCGATCTGCTCTGGGCGCACGGCCTGTTGCTGGGAACGCCGGAGAATTTTGGCTATATGTCCGGGGCGCTGAAGAATTTTCTGGATCGCACCTATTATCCCGCCCAAGGCAAGGTCAACGGCTTGCCTTATGCGGTGTTCATTAGCGCTGGCAATGATGGAACCGGGGCGCTGACCAGCATCGAACGCATCGCCCGGGGCTATCCGCTTAAACCGGTGTGCGATCCGATCATCGCCCGTGGCGAACTGGACACGGAGGTTTTGCAACGTTGTGAGGAATTGGGTGAAACCTTGGCATCGGGGGTGGCGTGGGGCATTTTTTGAGGGGCTGGCGGCAAAGGACGGCAATCCCCCCTAATTTCCCTTTGCTAAAGAGGGGAACGGAACGGATGCGACCTCCGTGGCTTCGCCGGATCGGTCGCGGGTTATTGATAGTCGCCGGGAGCGTTGTCATGGCTTCACTGGCGGTCGTACTGGTGTTGCGTTGGCTGCCTTTGCCAGCGTCCAGCGTCATTGCGCAGCACTGGGTCAAGGCGGCCTGGCAGGGTGCGGCGCTCCGCTATGATTGGACGCCTTATCGGGATATTTCGCCCCATGCGGCGCTGGCGGTGATTGCCGCCGAAGATCAGCGGTTTCCCGATCATTACGGCTTCGATTTCGTCGAGATTCAACAAGCGCTGGCCGATCAGGAGGAGGGCCAGACGTTGCGTGGGGCCAGCACCCTTAGCCAGCAGACTGCGAAGAATCTGTTTCTATGGTCAGGGCGTGGCTGGGTCCGCAAGGGACTGGAAGCGTGGTTTACCGTGCTGCTGGAACTGTTATGGTCGAAGCAGCGCATTCTGGAGGTTTATCTGAACATCGCTGAGTTCGGCGAGTACACTTTCGGGATCGAGGCCGCCAGTCAACGCTTTTTCAACAAGTCCGCTGCCGAACTGACCCCCAGCGAAGCCGCGCGATTGGCGGCTGTGTTGCCTAATCCGCTGCGCTACCAGGTCGATAAGCCGTCCAGCTATGTCCGCAAACGCCAGCGCTGGGTCGAACAGCAGATGCGGCAACTGGGCGGCGTGGCCTATCTTGACCGGTTGTAGGGGTATCCTCAATCTTCCCCTGAATCCAGTTGTGCGACCAGCGTTTCCCGCAGCGCCATGTACTTGCGGGAATCGTTCAGCGGCCGGTTTTCGCGGTCAGTGACAAAAAACACGTCCTCAGCCCGTGCGCCGACGGTCATAATCTTGGCATTATGCAACTGCACTCCACTTTCCATGAACGCTTGGCCGACTCGGCATAATAGTCCCGGGCGATCCCAGGAGACCAGTTCCACCACCGTGCGGCTATTCGCCGTATCTTCATGAAATGAGACACAGGTAGGCATCTGAAACGCTTTCTGAATCCGTGAGATATGCCGACTGGGCATCAACGGTGCGGTGTCCGGTTGCTGGAGGGCGTGAATGAGCATAGTGACAATTTCTTTGATCCGGCTGCGCTCCTGAATCGGCAGGCCGGTATCTTCCAGGACAGTAAAACTGTCCAGCGTATAACCGCTATGTCCGGTAATAATGCGGGCGTCGAGAACAGTCAGTCCCAACTGATCGAGAATGGAGGTGATCAGCGCAAACAGATTGTCCTGATCACGGGTGTAGATGAAAATCTCTGTTCCACCCCGGCCCGGATCGTCGCGAGCCATCACTAAAGGCCGCTCCTTATGACCCCGTTTCAGAATAGACCGAGTGTGCCAGGTGATTTCATCGGCGGAATGACGCAGGAAATAATCGTCGCCGAACCCTTCCCAGACCCGGTTGATGCGCTCCTCATCAATTTTGGCGACATGCAATAACCGCCGCGCCTGGTTCTGTACTTCGCGGATACGCTCATCCTTGTCAATCGGATGATCCAGCCCGCGCCGTAATGCCCGGCGAGTGGCCTCGTACAACTGCCAGAGCAGCGACGCTCGCCAGGTGTTCCACAATTTAGGATTGGTCGCACGGATGTCGGCAACGGTCAGCAGGTAGAGATAATCCAGATGCATCTGGTCGCCCATTTGCCGGGCGAAGTCGTGGATTACATCCGGGTCATGAGTATCCTTTTTTTGGGCGGTGATCGACAGCGTCAAGTGATGGCGCACCAGCCACGCGACCAGTCGGGCGTCGAAACTGCTGAGACCATGCTGGCGGCAGAAGCGTTCAGCATCCTCGGCGCCCAGCTCGGAATGGTCACCGCCGCGCCCCTTGGCGATGTCATGGTACAGACCGGCGATGTAGAGCAGTTCTGGCTTGGGCAGCCGCTCCATGATGGCGCTGCACTGCGGAAGCTGATCGACGAACTGCAGCAGGAAAAACCGCCGCAAGTTGCGCACGACGAACAGGATGTGTTGATCCACGGTGTAAGCGTGGAACAGGTCGTACTGCATCCGGCCCATGATATGACCAAATTCCGGCAGATAGGCGGGCAGCACGCCATAGGCGCTCATCAGCCGCAATTGCTGCGTGACCCCATAAGGTTGGCGCAGGATTTCCATGAACAGGCTGCGTGGCCGCACATCGTTACGGAACTTGTCGTCAATCAGCGGCTGATGATCGCGAATCAGCCGGATGGTGGATGCGCGGATGCCCTTGAGTTCCGGGTGCTGCTGCAAAATCAGGAAGATTTCCAGCAGGGCGAACGGGTAGCGCAGAAACACGTTCGGTCGGGTCACCTCCAGATAACCACGCCGCGCCTGGAACCGGCGGTTGATCGGTGTCGGTTCGCCGGACTCGTCAGCCAGCAGAATCGCTTCCTCGAATAACTGCAACAGCATCTCGTTCAGTCGGCTCAGGGCGTTGACCGTGCGGTAATAGCGCTGCATGAACTGCTCGACCGCGAGATTGTGATCCTGATCTTCATAGCCGAACTGCTGGGCGATTCGTCGTTGATGGTCAAACAGCAGCACGTCCTCCCGACGGCCGGTCAGCGTATGCAGGGCGAAGCGAATCTGCCAGAGGAAGTTGCGGTATTCAAGCAGTTCGTCGTATTCGCGTGGACTGAGGAACCCGTGACTAACCAGTTCCTGCAAGGTGCTGGCGCCGAAGTGCCGCTTGGCGACCCAACCGATCATCTGCAAATCGCGCAGGCCGCCAGGACCTTCTTTAATGTTCGGTTCAAGGTTGAAAGCGGTTTCGTTGTACTTGCGGCAGCGCTGGCAGCGCTCCTGCTGTTTGAATTCGAAAAAGGCCGCATCCGGCCAGATGCGGTCGGGACCGGTGACAGCGCGCATCTGCTCAAACAGCACTGATGAACCGGTCAATAGCCGTGCTTCCATCAGACTGGTGGCGATGGTGATGTCGGCGGCGCCTTCGCGGGCGCAATCTTCGACGGTGCGGACGCTGTGGCCGACTTCTAGACCGATGTCCCATAAAAAGGTCAGAACATCTTCCAGCCCGGAGCGGTGAGTGTCCAGCGCCCGGTCACCCAGCAGAATCATGATGTCCACATCCGAACCCGGATGCAGTTCGCCGCGTCCATAGCCGCCTACGGCCACCAGCGCCAAGTCGGGCGCGTCTGCGGTGAAAAACCGTAACCAGACTCGCTGCAACAGTTCATCCATCAGTTGGGCGCGCGCCAACACCAGTTCATAGGCGGGAACACCCCGCTGGAACAGGTCCTTGAGTCGAGTATCGCTTTTTTTGAGCAGAGTGCGGAATGACGTGATTGGATTAGCGTTGGTGGTCAAGTCGGGTTCAAACGCGATAGCGTCGCACAGCGCCTGTTGGTTCCACAGCGCCTCGTTTTGCAGGAAAGTTGGGAAAGACATGGGAGAGCGGGGATGAGCAGTGATCGTCAAAGCGTCGCGCCGGGACTTAACGTCAGAATTTCATAACCGGTCTCGGTGACCAGCACGGTATGTTCCCACTGAGCGGAGATGCTGTGGTCCTTGGTCACCACCGTCCAGTTGTCGGGCAGTCGTTTCACATGACGTTTGCCGGCGTTAATCATGGGTTCGATGGTGAAGGTCATGCTTGGAACCAGCAGCACGCCATCGCCGGGTTTGCCATAGTGCAGTACCTGTGGGTCCTCGTGGAAATCCCGGCCAATGCCATGGCCGCAGTATTCACGCACCACTGAACAGTGTTGGGCCTCGGCATATTGCTGAATAGCGTGGCCGATATCACCCAGATGGAGGCCGGGCCGCACCGTGCGAATGCCGATACACAGACATTCATAGGCGATCTGGCAGACCCGTTGCGCCGCTATCGGCGGTGTGCCGATCTGAAACATCCGGCTGGTGTCGCCATGGTAGCCATCCTTGATCACGGTGATGTCGAGATTGACGACGTCGCCCTTTTTCAGCTTCTTCGGACCGGGGATGCCATGACAGACCACATGGTTGACTGAAGTGCAGATCGATTTGGGAAAACCGCGATAGTTAAGCGGAGCGGGGATCACTTGCTGGACGTTGACCATGTAGTCGTAGCAAATCCGGTCCAGTTCCTCGGTGGTGACGCCCTCTTGCACATAAGGAGCGATCATATCCAGGACTTCGGCGGCCAATCGGCCCGCTACCCGCATCTTCTCAATCTCGTCCGGGGTTTTATAGGTGATTTTCAGGGGGCGATGGGTCGGATTCTGGAACATGTTTTCGGTCTGTCTACGATTTCGGTGGCGCATGGGCGGTTTCAGGCCGGTGGGCAGCCACCCTCAGCGACGGCTGATACCGCTGCGAAAAACTGTGACAGCATTTTGCCAGCGGCGGTTCATTTGGTTTTCCTAAACAATCCATGGTATAAAGCGCGCGCCTTTTAGGCAAACGATAGATTCGTCTACCCTCATGGGTGGGCGCGAAAAAACAATTCTCACATCCGTCGGCACGGGCAGCCGGGTGCCCGAAGTTGGGGTCGCTGTCCGGGGCGGGTGGAGGCTCAACCCTGAATTTTCTCAAGGAGAACACTCCGCAATGGCGACCATTTCTATGCGCCAGATGCTGGAAGCCGGCGTGCATTTCGGCCACCAGACCCGCTACTGGAATCCCAAGATGGCACCCTATATTTTCGGGGCGCGCAGCAAGATTCACATCATCAATCTGGAAAAAACTCTGCCGCTGTACCTCGACTCGCTGAATTTCATCGGGCGATTAGCGTCCAAGGGCGGCAAGGTGTTGCTGGTCGGCACCAAGCGCTCGGCCCGGGATGCCGCTGCTGAGGCGGCGATCCGCTGCGGCATGCCCTACGTCAATCACCGCTGGCTTGGCGGTATGTTGACCAATTTTAAGACCGTCCGGCAATCCATCAAGCGGCTGAAGGATCTGGAATTGATGGCACAAGATGGCACCTTCGACCGGTTGGCCAAGAAGGAAGTCATCGGCCTGCGGCGGGATATGGACAAGCTGGAGCGCAGTCTGGGGGGCATCAAGGACATGTCCAGTTTGCCGGATGCGCTGTTTGTCATCGACGTGGGCCATGAGCGCATCGCCGTGCAGGAAGCCAACAAACTGGGGATTCCGGTCATTGGCGTCGTAGATACGAATAACTCACCGGATGGTGTGAACTACGTCGTACCCGGCAACGACGACGCCATTCGCGCCATTCAATTATATGTCGGCGGCGTGGCTGAAGCCGTGCTGGAAGGTCGCGCCGTGTTGGCTACTGGGCGCGGCCGCGAAGAGGAGTTCGTCGAAATTCCCGAGGAGGCGTTGCCGGCCGGCGAGGGCGCTTGAAGCCCCGGACGAATGCTTCATCCCAGGAAGGCTCGTGTGCCCTGAACGCCCGCGAGCCTTTTTGATGAATTTGCAGAAACCCCTACAGAATTGTTTTTCAGAGGTAGATGAGCATGGCGGACATCACGGCGGCGTTGGTCAAGGAACTGCGCGAGCGCACGGGTTCAGGGATGATGGAGTGCAAGCGGGCTTTGCAGGAAACCGGCGGCGATATCGAAACGGCGGTCGATCTGATGCGCAAGGCCGGTCAGGCCAAGGCCGACAAGAAAGCCAGTCGCATCGCTGCCGAGGGTCTGATTGTCATCCGGCAGACTCAGGGCGCAATCGCGATGGTCGAGGTGAACTGCGAGACCGATTTTGTCACCAAGAATGACGACTTCCGGGCTTTCGCCGACGCGGTGGCCGGAGTGGCGCTGGAGAGCGAACCGGCGGATCTGGATGCCCTGTTGACGATGAACATGGTCAATGGTCAAAGCGTCGAACGGAACCGGCGCGACTGCATCGCCAAGATCGGTGAAAATATCAACGTCCGTCGCTTCGCCCGACTGGCTACGACCAGTGGCGTTTTGGGCAGCTATTTGCACGGTACGCGCATCGGCGTATTGGTGGAGCTGGAGGGCGGCGATGCCGAGCTGGCCAAGGACATCGCCATGCACATCGCCGCCAGTCGACCACTGTGTGTCAGCGCGGAGCAGGTGCCCGCCGAGTTTCTGGCTCGGGAAAAGGACATCTTCGCGGCGCAGGCGGCAACTAGCGGTAAACCGGCCAACATCATCGACAAGATGGTGGAGGGTCGGCTGCGCAAGTATCTGGAAGAAGTCACCCTGATCGGCCAGCCCTTCGTCAAGGATCCCGAGCAGAGTGTGGAGAAGTTGCTCCAGTCCCGCAAAGCCAGGGTCATTCACTTTGAACGCTTTGAACTGGGTGAGGGCCTGGAAAAGAAGTCCGATAATTTCGCTGCCGAGGTGGCGGCGGCGCGTGGCGATCAGGAACCCGATGCCTAATCCTCAACCCGTGTTCAAGCGAATTCTCCTCAAGCTCAGCGGCGAAGCGCTGATGGGCGCGGGCGATGATGGCATCGACACCGAAGTGATCGCCCGGATGGCCGATGAGGTGCGGGAAGTGCGCCAACTGGGTGTGGAAGTGGGGATGGTGATTGGCGGCGGCAATCTGTTCCGGGGCGCGGGTCTGGCCCGGGCCGGCATGGATCGGGTCACTGCCGATCATATGGGCATGCTGGCCACGGTGATGAACTCGCTGGCGATGCAGGACACCCTGGAGCGATTGGGCGTATTTACCCGGGTGATGTCGGCCATCCGTATCAACCAGGTTTGTGAGGACTATATTCGCCGCCGCGCGATTCGCCATCTGGAAAAAGGCCGGGTGGTGATCTTTGCTGCTGGCACCGGCAATCCCTTCTTCACCACCGATTCCGCCGCCAGCCTGCGGGCGATTGAAATCAGTGCCGACGTGATGCTCAAGGCGACCAAGGTGGATGGCATCTATTCGGCAGATCCTTTTAAGGATCCCCAGGCAGTGCGCTACGACCGTTTGACCTACGACGAAGTACTGGCGCGCAAACTGCAGGTTATGGATGCCACGGCTATCGTGATGTGCCGCGAACATGATCTGCCGCTGATGGTTTTCAACATCAACCGCCGTGGCGACCTGGTGCGGATCGTTTGCGGCGAGAACGTGGGCACTACCGTAGTACGGGAATAACCGCCATGATCGACGACATCAAGAAAGACTCCACCGAGCGAATGGCTAAAAGCCTAGACAGCCTCAAGCAGGAATTGACCAAGCTGCGGACCGGGCGCGCCCATGCCAGCTTGCTCGATCACCTCACGGTCAGCTACTACGGCAATGACACGCCACTCAATCAGGTGGCTTCCGTCGGGGTGTCCGATGCGCGCACCCTGCTGATAACGCCTTGGGAAAGGAACATGGTCGGGCCGATTGAGAAGGCGATCATGAAGTCTGATCTGGGGTTGAATCCGGTGACTGCCGGCACAGCGATCCGGGTGCCGCTGCCGCCCCTGACGGAAGAACGTCGCCGCGATTTGGTCAAGATAGTCCGGCACGAGGGCGAGGGCGCGAAAGTGGCGATCCGCAACATCCGTCGGGACGCTAACGGCCAGTTCAAGGCGTTGCTCAAGGAGAAGAAGATCACCGAGGACGCCGAACGGCAGGCTCAGGACGAGATGCAAAAGCTGACCGACCGATATATTCAGGATGTGGACAAAATGCTGGCGGCTAAGGAAACCGAGTTGATGGAAATTTAGCGAATCCACGGAAAACCGGTTAAGGAACAGGCTGAATGGCGGATGAGGTCGATGCCCTGTCGAGCGGTCGGGACCGATTGCCCCGCCATGTGGCGATTGTGATGGACGGCAACGGTCGTTGGGCGCAGCAACGCGGCCTGCCACGCACCATGGGGCATCGCGAAGGGGCCAAGGCGGTGCGGCGCGTCGTTGAAGCCTGCGCCGCACGCGGCGTCGAGGCATTGACGTTGTTTGCTTTCAGCAGCGAGAACTGGCGTCGGCCACGCCCCGAAGTCGAAATTCTGATGAATTTGTTTGTTCGTACTCTGCGTAGTGAAATCCGCCGACTGGACGCCGCTAATGTCCGCATGCGATTTATTGGCGACTCCGGGGCGTTTTCGCCGACCCTGCAGGACTATATGGCTAAGGCGGAGCAACGAACGTCGGGTAATACGGGTTTAACGCTGGTGATTGCCGCCAACTACGGCGGCCGCTGGGATGTGGCTCAGGCGGCGCGACAGGTCGCTGAGGAGGTTGCAGCCGGCCGGTTGCAACCCGCTGATGTGACGCCGGAGACCTTTCACCGCTACACCTGCCTGGCTGATTTACCGGAGCCGGATCTATTTATTCGCACGGGTGGCGAGCAGCGCATCAGCAATTTCCTGCTCTGGCAATTAGCCTATACCGAATTGTATTTCAGCGAACGGCTGTGGCCGGACTTTACCGCTGATGATTTGGACGTTGCTTGTTCGGCATTTGCCAGTCGGCAGCGGCGATTTGGCCAGACGAGTGAACAAGTGGCGTGCGGAGCGCAAGACGACCATGCTTAAACAGCGCGTGATAACGGCCAGCATCCTGGCGATCCTGGTCATCTGGGCGGTGCTGAAACTGCCGGTCACCGGTTTTGGCGTTGCGCTATTGGCGGTCCTTTTGCCGGGTGCCTGGGAATGGACGAGACTGATCGGTCTGAGCAAGACCGGCGATCGTGGACTCTATGTGGGCGGCATTCTGGCGCTGATTCTGGCGGCGTGGCCGCTGCTCGACAGTGCCGTGTTCGTCAATAGTCTGCTGGTGCTGAGCGTTCTCGGTTGGTGCGGCGCGCTGTTTTGGTTGCAACGCTACGCGGTGCGTCCGGAGCAGCAGAATCATCCGTTGCAAATGGGCATCGCTGGCATCGTGGTGTTGGTCGCGCCCTGGGTGGCGTTTATGGGATTGCGCAATGAGTTCGGGCCGGGTTATGTGCTGTTCCTGTTCCTGCTGGTCTGGGCTGCCGATGTCGGCGCCTATTTCGCCGGACGACGTTGGGGACGGCGCAAACTGGCGCCTGCAATCAGCCCCGGCAAGACCTGGGAAGGCGTGGCGGGCGCTGGCGCAGCGACGTTGATTTTGGCCTTGTTGGGTGCGGTGTTGTTGGACGAAGGTGCACGCTGGCCAGCGTTTGTGGCGGTGTGTCTGATTACCGCCGGTTTTTCCATCGTCGGAGATTTGTTTGAGAGCATGATCAAGCGCCAATGCGGGGTAAAGGATAGCGGCTCGCTGCTGCCGGGCCATGGTGGCGTTCTCGACCGAGTGGATAGCCTGACGGCCGCCGCGCCGGTATTTCTGCTGGGCTTGTACGGGATTTCAGGATGAGTAGGCGGATCGGCATCACTATTCTGGGGTCCACCGGCTCGATTGGCGTCAGTACGTTGGATGTGTTGCAACGCCACGCTGACCGTTTTCGGGTGATCGCCCTGACCGCGCATCGGGATGTTGAAGCGCTGTTTCAGCAATGTTTGATCCACGAACCCGCGTATGCGGTGATGGCTGATCCCAATTCCGCCGGGAGGCTGCGCGACCGCTTGCAGTCCGCTGGTCGTCCGGTCGAAGTGCTGGCTGGCGCAGCCGGGCTGGAGCAGGTTGCGGCCTTGCCAGAGGTCGGCTATGTCATGGCGGCGATTGTCGGCGCGGCGGGTTTGTTGCCGACGCTGGCGGCGGCGCAAGCGGGCAAGCGGGTGTTGCTGGCCAATAAGGAAGCACTGGTCATGGCCGGGCCGTTGTTCATGGCGGCGGTGCGCGAGCATGGGGCGGAACTGCTGCCCATCGACAGCGAACACAATGCGATTTTTCAATGTCTGCCGCCGACCTTCGCTACTGAAGGGCTGGATGCGGTAGGAGTGCGCCGGATTCTGCTGACCGGCTCGGGGGGGCCGTTTCGCGTGACGCCGCTCGATCAATTGTTGGACGTGACCCCGGAGCAGGCGTGCGCGCACCCCAACTGGCGCATGGGCCGCAAGATTTCGGTGGATTCCGCCACCATGATGAACAAGGGACTGGAAGTTATCGAAGCGCACTGGCTATTTGGCGCGGCTCCAGAACGAATTGAGGTGGTGATTCACCCGCAAAGCGTGATTCATTCCATGGTGGAATATCAGGATGGCTCGGTGCTGGCGCAATTGGGTAACCCGGATATGCGCACACCAATTGCGCACGCTCTGGCCTGGCCGCGTCGATTAACGTCTGGAGTGCCGTTCCTGGATTTTACGCAAATGGCGAAACTGGAGTTCCAGGCTCCGGACTTTGCGCGCTTTCCCTGCCTGAAACTGGCGTTTACCGCGCTGGAGGAAGGCGGGACCGCACCAGCGATTCTCAACGCCGCGAATGAAATCGCTGTGCAAGCTTTTCTCGACCAAAAAATTCGCTTTACCGACATCGCCGCTGTTGTCCAATATGCTTTGGAACAGGTCAACAGACATGCGGCTACGTCGCTAGCGGTCATCCTCGACGCCGATGCGCAGGCGCGGGTTGCTGCGAACAACTGGATCGCCGCACGGGTCGGAGGTCGTCATGAGTAGCAGTCCATTGATTTCCGTATTAGCCCTGATCGTTACCTTGGGGGTACTGATCACGGTTCACGAATTCGGCCACTTTTGGGTGGCGCGCCGCTTGGGCGTCAAGGTCACAAAGTTTTCCATTGGCTTTGGCAAGCCGTTGTGGCGGCGACAGAGCCAGGATGGCGTGGAATATGTGATCGCCGCCCTGCCCTTGGGTGGCTACGTCAAGATGCTCGATGAGCGCGAAGGCGAGGTGCCGGAAGCTGATTTGCATCGAGCGTTCAACCGGCAGCCAGTTCGTTCGCGCATCGCCATTGTGCTGGCCGGACCCCTGTTTAATTTTCTGTTTGCCATCCTGGCCTATGCCTGCATGTTCGTCGTCGGCGTTCCCGGCGTGAAACCACTGCTCGATCAACCCGTGGTCGGCTCTCTGGCCGAGGCCGGCGGATTCCGCAAGGGTGATCTCATCGTCGCCATCGACGGCCAGCCGACCCCGGCGTTGAGTTCGGTCATGCTGGCCCTGGTGGATCGAGCGATGGCCGAAGATGTGGTGCGCTTCGAGGTGCAGGATGCTGATGAGCGAATGCGCATCCGCACCCTCGACCTGCGTGATGCTCAGGTGGGAACCGACGATATGATGATTTTTGAACGGGTGGGTCTGACGCCCTGGCAATTGGTCTTACCGGCGGTGATCGGTCAGGTGATGCCGGACGGCGCGGCAGCGCGGGCCGGTTTGCAACCGGGTGACCGGATTCTGCTGGCTAACAGCGAACCCGTGATGGATTGGAAACATTGGCGCAGCATCATCGAACGCTATCCCGGCCAGTCCTTGACGGTGCGCATCGAACGTGAAGGAGGCGAACAGGCGCTGGAACTGATTCCCGATAGCCGGGAAACCCGCCAGGGTGGGCAGGTCGGCTTTATCGGCGCTGTTGCCGATGTGCCGCTGGATCTCGCGGAAGACTTGCAGGTCGTGGTACGTTATGGGCCGCTGGACGCTATGAGCGCCGCCATCGGCAAAACCTGGGACATGTCGCTGTTGACCTTGCGGATGCTGGGCCGGATGCTGGTGGGCAAGGCGTCGCTGGAAAATCTTAGCGGGCCGCTAACCATTGCCCAGTTCGCTGGTCAAGCCGCCAGCGCTGGCCTGATGGCGTTTCTGTCGCTACTAGCCTTGGTCAGTATCAGTCTGGGCGTGCTGAATTTGTTGCCGGTGCCGGTTTTGGACGGCGGGCATCTGTTGTATTACCTGATCGAAGCGATCAAGGGCAGTCCGCTGTCGGAAGCCCTTCAGCATATGGGACAGCAGGTGGGCATCGTTGTGCTGCTGCTCTTGATGGGGCTGGCGCTGTTCAATGATTTTAATCGTCTTTTGGGATAGAAATCACCGGGTGCTTGCTTGCTTATGAAATCGTATCGCCATCTAATGCTGTCGCTGGGCCTGTGGGGCGCGTTGTCCGGCGCACAGGCCGCTGAATTCGTGGTGCAGGACATTCAGGTGGATGGCTTGCAACGCCTCTCGGCGGGCACCGTGTTCAACTATCTGCCCGTTCAGGCGGGCGCGACCATTTCCGAGAAGGATTATCCGGAGATCATCCGCGCCTTGTTCAAGACCGGCTTCTTCACCGATGTGAATCTCGAGCGGAACGGCAATGTGCTGGTGGTGACCGTTACCGAGCGGCCCGCCATCTCCGAAGTTCGTATCGAAGGTAATCAGGAGATCAGTACCGATGATCTCAAGAAAGCTTTGACTCAGGTCGGGCTGGCTGAGGGCCGGGTGTTCGATCGGTCGCTGCTGGACAAGGTCGAGCAGGAGTTGTTGCAGCAGTATTACAGTCGCGGCCGCTATGCTGTCCAGATCAAAAGTCAGGTGCGGCCGCTGGAGCGCAACCGGGTTGCCATCACGATCGATATCTCCGAAGGTGCGGTAGCCAACATCCGCCAGATCAATATCGTGGGCAACAAAGCGTTTACCGAGAAGGAACTGGTGGGTTTGTTGCAATCTTCCACCCCTGGATGGTTCTCGTTCTTCACCAAGGACGACCAGTACGCCAAGCAGAAACTGGCAGCGGATATTGAAACGCTGCGCTCTTTCTACCTGGATCGCGGCTATCTCAAGTTTAATGTTGAATCCACCCCAGTATCGATCACCCCGGACAAAAAGGATGTTTATATCACGATCAACGTGATTGAAGGCGAGCCGTTCACTATCGAAAATATCCAGTTGACTGGAGATTTCGGGGTCGTGACTGAAACTGAGTTGCGTCAGCTCATCGATATCAAACCGGGTGAAACTTTCTCTCGCGCCAAGATTACGGAAGCCACCAAGAAGATCGGCGAACGATTAGGGCAAGAAGGCTATGCCTTCGCTAATATCAATACTGTACCCCAAATCAACGACGAGAACCGTAAGGTAGATTTGACTTTTGTGGTCGATCCAGGTCGGCGGGTGTACGTGCGGCGCATCAATTTTCAGGGCAATACTAAAACCCAGGACGAAGTCCTGCGCCGGGAAATGCGGCAGGCGGAGGGCGGCTGGTATTCCACCAAGGATCTGGATCGCTCCAAGACCCGGTTGCAGCGCCTGGATTATCTGGAGAGCGTCAATGTCGAAACGCCAGCGGTGCCTGGGACCAACGATCAGGTTGATGTGAATTACACCGTTGTCGAGAGGCCATCGGGCAGTCTAATGTTTGGCGTCGGCTACGGCCAGGATTCCGGCGTGTTGTTGAACGCCAGCGTGACCCAGAACAATTTTCTCGGCACCGGCAATCAAATGAGCTTGGTGCTCAATAACAGCACCGCCAGCGATAATTACAGCCTTTACTTCAATAACCCCTATTACACGATGGACGGCGTCAGTCTGGGATTTCGACTGTATTATCAGAACATCGACAGCGCCGAATTGAATTCCGCCAACTTTGTCCGCAATGCGGCGGGGTTCCAGGTCAACTTGGGGTTTCCGCTCAACGAGTTCGATACGCTGCGGCTGAGTCCCGGCTATCAGCATCTCTGGATCGACACGACGACGTCGACGCCCTTCGAGATTGTTGATTATCTGGAGGAAAATGGCGACACCTATGATCAGATCACCCTGGACGCCAGTTGGGCGCGCGATAGCCGGAACCGGACGATTTTCCCGACCGAGGGCAGTCTGAATCAAATTGTGGGACAATTTGCGCTGCCGGGCAGCACTGCGGAACTCTACAAACTCACCTACCGGACCATCAACTACTATCCGCTGGCGCGCTGGCTCACCTGGTCGGTAGGCGGTGAGGTCGGCTACGGCGATGGCTATGGCGGCACTGACGGCTTGCCGTTTTTCGAGAATTTCTACGCGGGTGGTTTGCGGTCAGTGCGAGGCTACAAGGCGAATACTCTGGGTCCCCGCTATAGCAACGACGAACCTAGCGGTGGTGCGTTTAAGACCATCGCCAGCACGCAATTCATTTTGCCGATGCCGTTTATGGATAAATCGGAGAATGTGCGGGTGGCGGCCTTCTTCGATGTGGGCAATGTGTTTGCGACGCCCAGTGATTTTGAGGCCAATGAACTGCGGTATTCCGTGGGTCTCTCTGGCTTATGGTTGTCTCCGCTGGGACCGATCGTGTTAAGCGTCGCTGCGCCGCTCAATGATCAGTCCGGTGATGAAACAGAGGTCTTCCAGTTCTCTTTCGGCGTACCCTTCAATTGAGTTTGTTGAGAGAGTAGGGAGTGGAATTTTCAGTTTATGGTTTTTTGCCATTTTTGCGTAATGAGGTGATCGAGTGAAGCTCAAACAAGGTTTTTTGATCGCGGCGGCGCTGGTGCTGCCGTTATCGCTGGCGCAGGCAGCCGAACTGAAAATCGGTTTCGTCAGCATCGCCAAGATTCTCAGTAGCGCGCCGCAGGCTGAGGCGGCCAGCAAGCGTCTGGAGCAGGAATTCGCGCCCCGACAGAAGGGGCTGGTTGAAGCGCAGAAGTCGTTGCGTAAACTGGAGGAAAAACTGAACAAGGATAGCGCAGTGATGAGCGAAAGCCAGCGCCGTAATCTGGAGGGCGATATTCGCAATCAAATGCGGGAACTCAACCGCACCAACGCCGAACTTCGGGAAGATTTCAACCTGCGCCGTAACGAGGAATTGGGCAAATTCCAAAAGCAGGTGCTGGACGTTATCAACAATGTGGCCAAGGAAGAAGGTTTTGATCTGGTGATCAATGATGGAGCGACGCTGTACGCCAGTTCCCAGGTGGATGTGACGGATAAGGTGCTTCGGCGCCTGACTTCCAAGTAAGCTTGATGGCCACGCTCGGGGAGATTGCCGCCGCCGCCGGCGCCCGCCTGCAGGGCGGCGACGCGGCGACGGTCATCACCAGCGTGGCGCCATTGAATCGTGCTGAATCCGGGCAACTCAGCTTTCTCATCCATCCCCGCTATCGGCCTTATCTGACCACTACCCGTGCGGCAGCAGTCATCCTGTCTTCAGCGGATGTGGCGAATTGTCCAGCACCGGCATTGGTGACGGACCACCCGCATATCGCCTATGCCCGGGCTGCTGCGCTGTTTGCTCTGGCAACCGAGTCGCATATCGGTGTTCATCCTACCGCTTGGGTCAGTCCTGAGGCGTGCATCGCCGCTGATGCCTGGATCGGCCCGCATTGCACGGTGGAAGCGGGCGCGGTGATCGAGACTGGCGTGGTGGTGGGGCCAAACTGTGTAATCGGCGAACAGGCGGTGATTGGCGCCGGGAGTCGGCTGGTGGCGCAGGTGACCGTCTGTCATCGGGTGCAACTGGGGCGTCGCGTGCTGGCCCATCCCGGCGCGGTGATCGGCAGCGATGGATTCGGACTGGCGCTGGATCACGATGGCCGTTGGTTGAAGGTGCCACAGCTCGGTGGGGTACAGATTGGCGATGATGTCGAAATCGGCGCGAATACCACCATCGATCGGGGCGCGCTGGAAGACACGGTGATCGAAGACGGGGTCAAGCTGGATAACCAGATTCAGGTAGCGCATAACGTCCGTATCGGCGCCCATAGCGCCTTGGCTGGCTGCGTGGGCATCGCGGGCAGCGCCCAGATTGGTCGGCATTGCATGTTAGGCGGCGGCGTCGGCGTCGCTGGCCATCTGGAGATCGCCGACCGGGTGCAGGTGACCGGCATGTCGCTGGTTGCACAGTCTATCACTGAGCCAGGAGCCTATTCCTCGGGATTGACCGTGGAGCCGAACCGGCTGTGGAACAAGATCAGCGCACGCCTGCGCCGGCTGGATGAATTGTTTCGGCGACTGGCTGTTCTGGAGAGAAAGATGAATCAAAACAGCACCCCACCATCGCTTATCCCGAGCGATCGGGATTGAAGGAAAACCGCAAGCCCATGAGCGAATCGATGGACATTCAGGAAATTCTGGAATACTTGCCGCACCGCTATCCATTTCTACTGATCGACCGGGTGCTGGCGATTGAACCGGGGCAGTCGCTGACTGGCCTCAAGAATGTGAGTTTCAACGAACCTTTTTTCCTGGGGCACTTTCCGCAGAAGCCGATCATGCCGGGCGTGCTGATCCTGGAGGCGCTGGCGCAGGCGACCGGAATTTTGGCTTTTAAGAGCGAGGGTGAGAAACCGGACCATCGCTCCATGTACTATCTGGTGGGGGTCGATAACGCCCGATTCAAGCGACCGGTCGGCCCCGGCGATCAGTTGATCCTGGAAGTGCGATTGGAGCGCATCAAGCGCGGCATTGGCAAGTTCGTCTGTGAAGCCAAGGTAGACGGTCAATTGGTCGCATCGGCGGATTTGATGTGCGCCAAACGGGATATCGAGCCGTGATCGATCCGCGCGCCGTGATCGACCCCTCGGCCCGACTGGCGCCGGATGTCACCGTAGGGCCGTTTTCGGTCATCGGGGCGGAGGTTGAAATCGGTGCCGGGACCTGGATTGGCCCCCACGTCGTGATCCAGGGGCCGACCTGGATTGGTTGTGACAACCGCATTTTCCAGTTTGCCTCGCTAGGCGAGATGCCGCAGGACAAGAAATATAATGGCGAGCCGACTCGGCTGGAAATCGGCGACCGCAATACCGTTCGTGAATTTGTCACGATCAATCGTGGCACCGTGCAAGATGCCGGACTGACCCACCTGGGCGACGATAACTGGATTATGGCTTATGTCCATATCGCTCACGATTGTTGGGTAGGCAACCGGACCATCTTCGCCAATGGCGCGTCACTGGCTGGGCATGTCCACATCGAGGACGATGTAGGTTTGGGGGGATTTGCGCTCGTCTATCAATTTACGCGACTCGGTGCCCACAGCTTCTGCGGTTTCGCCTGTGGGGTACATCGGGACGTGCCGCCCTACGTAACGGTGGCCGGCTACCGCGCTGAACCTTACGGAATTAATGCCGAAGGACTGCGTCGTCGGGGATTTTCGGACGAGGAAATTCAGGCGATCCGCCGCGCTTACAAGGTCATCTACCGCGCTAATCTGCGGCTGGAAGAAGCGATAGAAAAGGTGCGGGAAATGACGGTCGAATACCCGCGCTTGCAGATTTTGGCCGATTTTCTGGCTGCGTCGTCTCGTAACGGCATCGTCCGCTAGGCCAGGTGATGCGCATTGCTCTCATCGCCGGGGAGTTGTCGGGCGATCTGCTGGGCGCTGGGTTGATCACTGCTTTAAAAGAACGTTATCCCTACGCGCAGTTCGTCGGGATCGGCGGGCCGGCGATGATCGGCCAGGGACTGGCAAGCTGGGTGCCGCTGGAACGATTGGCGGTGATGGGATTAGTGGAAGTGCTACGGCATCTGCCGGAATTGTTCTGCATCCGGCGCCAACTACGTCAGCGACTGCTGGCCGATCCGCCTGCTGTATTTATTGGCATCGATGCGCCCGACTTTAATCTGGGCCTGGAACGCCAGTTGCGCGTCCACGGCATTCCCACCGTGCATTATGTCAGTCCCTCGGTTTGGGCGTGGCGGCCCTGGCGGGTGCGCAAGATCGCTCGCGCCGTTGATCTGATGCTGACGCTGTTTCCCTTTGAAGCGACGTTTTATAAGCAGCAGGGCGTCCCGGTGCGGTATGTCGGTCATCCACTGGCCGACGAAATTCCCTTATACAGCGATGTTGGAGAGGCCCGGCAGGCGCTGGGTTTGTCGTTGCCCGCCGGAACCCGCGTCATTGCGCTGTTACCGGGCAGTCGGAGGGGGGAAGTCAGCCGACTGGGGCCGCTGTTTCTGGAAACGGCCCGTGGGCTGTTTGCCCGGCGGCCCGATCTGCATTTTCTGCTCCCGGCGGCGACGCCTCAGCTTTATGAGGTTCTGGAAAGCTTACGGTTGGAGCAGGTGCCGGATGTGCCGTTGACGCTGACCCAGGGCCATTCCCGCGAAGTGATGGCCGCTGCCGATGGGGTGTTGTTGGCTTCGGGAACGGCGACCCTGGAAGCGATGCTGCTGAAGCGGCCGATGGTGGTCGCCTATCGAGTCGCGCCAATCACCGCTTGGATCGCCCGGCGACTGGTTAATATCCCGCATTTTTCTCTGCCCAACTTGCTGGTCGGGCGTGAATTGACGCCGGAGTTTTTCCAGGAGACGGCAACCGTGACCAATCTGTGTGCCGCTGTGTTGCACTGGCTGGATGATGCTGCGGCTGGCGCGGCCTTGGCAGCGGAGTTTGCAGCGCTGCATATTCAGTTGCGCCGGGATGCCAGTCAGCAAGCGGCAGCGGCGGTAGCCGAGTTGCTGGCTGGTCGCTGAATGACTGATCGGCTGACCATTCCCTGTTCCGACAGATTGCCTTTATTCCTATGCCCTTTGCCGACAATCAAAAACTGCGTCAAGCGTTGATCGCAGCTTATGAAGACCGCCCCCCGCTGGAGCGGGGCGTCTTGCAACTGATCTCCATCATTTACGAAGGGGTCAGTAAAACCGTACTTTTCGATTACATTCGTCGCTGCGAAATCCCGGCGTTCAAGGGCCTTTCCTTGAAGTTTGTGCAAGTTCTTTCCCCCGTGACTTTTTCCAATATCCGCCGTGGTTGCTGATCTTTAACAATCCCCTCAACCCCGATGCTCTGCGGATGTTGCCGGATGAATCACTCGGTGAGGCGTTAAAGACCATATTTGCGGCGGCGGTTCGTAACCTGGAACCGGCGACTGAAACGACAGCTTTAGCAGAGCGTTTGCTCGCTGAGAACCGTTGCCCGGAAGTCATACGTTATTACCTGGCGGAACAAGCCCTGTTGTGCGGCGATTTAGCCAAGGCCCGCAGCTATTTTGCATCGGGTGAGAACGACTACGATCAGGCCCTGCGCGGCTGGCTGGCATTCCTGGATGGCTCTAACGAAGACGCCATTCAATACTATGAAAATGCGCTAAAACTGCTCCGCAAGCGTACCCGCAAGCGCAAAATCTATTTCGATCACTTGGCCGGCGTGTTCTTCATCCTGGCGCTGCTGGCCGATAATACGGCAGCTCGCCTGCGGCAGGCTATGGAGGTCACCGCACCTCTGTTTGAAAGGGACGCCCATTATCCGTACCACACCGCCTATCGCATTCTGCGGGAGGTCGTCGAGCTGCAGCAGGGGCAACGCAAGCATCTCGAACCGTTTGATGCTACGGTCCGCGTCCCGCCGGCGTACAGCTTTTTCCAACTCCTGGCGATATTCTGGCTGCACGCTGACGAAGCCGAACCCTTGCGCGAATCGGTGACTGTCCTGCTGAATACGGCTCAGGAGAATGGCTATGCCTGGTTCGCGACGGAATTGACCGAGTTGTTGCAGTCTCTCGGCGGGGCCATTCCTTCCTCACTGCCGGAAGAGGGCGGGGAGTCCAAGGGCTAGGATGCGGCGATTCGCCGTCCTCTGATTCGGTTGTTCCATTTGAAAGAACCTTGGGAACATGCTCTGAGCGCTCTGCTTGATGTGTCCCGGCTCGGTCAGGAAGCCGTGTCCGGGTCAGCACCAACGCGACTGGTGTGGTGGATCACTTGGCTAAAAAGTGGAGATTGCGCCATCAGTCCGCGTGAACAGAAGCGCGATGCCCGGGGCCAGTGGACGCAGGGTCGGGCCGTCGCCCTAAAACGGCTGTATGGCGCGTCGAAAAATCTGGAATTTCTCACCCGCCAGGATCGTGAAGTGTGCGCCAGTATCCGCCCGGTCAGCAGCGGCTATTACGGTGCAGTCGCTTACGAGATTAACCCGGACAAGGCGTTGCCCCTCCTGGTTGGTCATCCGCTGATCTTTTGGGAGGATAATCCCTCGGTGCGGGTGGAGTTGGTGCGCGGCGAACCGGAACTGCTGGTCACGCCGGAGGGTTCGCAGTGGCGGCTGGAACAGTCGCCGGCAGCGCAAGTGGGGCAGACGTTGCAAGTGGTTAAGGAAACCCCGACCCGGCTCAAGGTGGTCCTGTTCAGCAAGGCGCATCAGGCGGTGATGACCATCCTAGGGCAAGGTCTGGTCGTGCCGGCGCGAGCCAAGGAGCGGGTGTTGGAAACCGTGGCGGCTTTGTCCGGCCTGGTTACGGTGCAGTCCAGTCTCGACGCTGGGGTGGAGAATCTGGAGGAAGTCCCCGCCAGTCCGTTGCCGCATGTTCATCTGTTGCCCTTCGGCGAGGGTTTGAAAATTGAGTTGCTGGTTTGCCCCTTCGGTATGGGTCCTTATTACCGTCCGGGTGCGGGCGGCGAGCGGGTGATCGCCGAAATCGACGGTAAGCGGGTGCAGGCCCGACGCAAGCTGAAACAGGAGCGCCAGCAGGCCGCGCAGGTGGTCAAAGCCTGTCCCACTCTGGCCCGTCAGGCTGCCGAAGAGGGCGAATGGCGGCTGGAGGACCCGGAAACCTATCTGGAGGCGCTGCTGGAATTGCAAGCGCTGGGCGATCAGGTCGTGCTGGCTTGGCCGGAGGGTGAGAAATTCAAGGTCAATCGTCCGGCATCCCTGAATCAATTACGGCTGAACATCCAGCGTCGTCAGGACTGGTTTGATCTTAATGGCGAGCTGCGGCTGGACGATCAAGTGCTGACCATGCGTCAGTTATTGGAGCTGCTCGATCATAGTCCCGGCCGGTTTGTGCCGCTGGGCGAGGGCCAGTTTCTGGCGCTGACCCAGGAATTCCGTAAACGGTTGGAGGAAGTGCGGGGTTTCGGGGAATTGACCGCCCAAGGCACCCGCTTCCATCCCTTGGCGGCTGCGTTGCTGGAACCGTTGCTCAATGAAGCGGGTTCGGTACGCACAGATGCCGCCTGGAAAGCGCAGATTCAGCGGTTGCGCGAGGCTGAGGCGTTGCAACCGGTGGTTCCCTCAACCTTGCAGGCTGAATTACGCGATTATCAGGCTGATGGATTTGCCTGGCTGGCGCGGCTGGCGCACTGGGGTGTGGGCGCTTGCCTGGCTGATGACATGGGTCTGGGTAAGACTGTGCAGGCGCTGGCGCTGATTCTCAGCCGGGCGCAGGACGGTCCCGCGCTGGTCATCGCGCCGACCTCGGTTTGTTTGAACTGGCTGGATGAAATTCGCCGGTTTACGCCGACCCTGGCACCGACGGTGTTCGGCAGTGGTGACCGTCAGCAGACGGTGGAGAGGATGGGGCCGTTTGATTTGCTGATTTGCAGTTACGGGCTGTTGCAGCAGGAAGCGGAACTGTTGACGAGTCGGGAATGGCGAACCATCGTGCTCGATGAGGGCCAGGCGATCAAGAACATGGCGACCAAACGTTCTCATGCGGCCATGGCCCTGCGCGGCGATTTTAAGATGATCGCCACCGGCACCCCGATTGAGAATCACTTGGGCGAGTTATGGAACCTGTTCCGTTTCATCAATCCCGGTTTGCTTGGCTCGCTGGATCGCTTTAACCAGCGCTTTGCGACGCCGATTGAACGGGATCAAGATGAACAGGCTCGCCGCCGGTTGAAGCAGTTGATTCAGCCGTTCATTTTGCGCCGGCTGAAATCTGAAGTGCTGGAGGCGCTGCCGTCGCGCACCGAGATTCTGTTGCGGGTGGAACTGGAGCCGGAGGAATCGGCGTTGTATGAGGCGCTGCGGCAGCAGGCGCTGGAGCGTCTGGCTAAAGTGGACGATACCGATAGCCAGAAGCCCTTCCGGATTCTCGGCGAGATCATGAAGCTGCGCCGGGCTTGCTGCCATCCGCAACTGGTATTGCCGGAAACAGAGTTAGGTGGGTCCAAGCTGGGCGTGTTCGAGGAGGTGCTGGATGAGTTGCTGGAGAATCGCCACAAGGCGCTGGTGTTCAGCCAGTTCGTCGATCATCTGACGATTATCCGCAACTTGCTGGATCGCAAGGGGATCGTTTATCAGTATCTGGATGGCAGTACGCCGGCTCTGGAACGCAAGCAGCGGGTGGACGCTTTCCAGGCGGGTCGGGGCGATGTGTTCCTGATCAGCCTGAAAGCGGGTGGTCTGGGACTGAACCTGACCGCCGCCGATTACGTCATCCACATGGACCCCTGGTGGAACCCGGCGGTAGAGGGCCAAGCTTCGGATCGGGCGCATCGCATCGGCCAGCAGCGGCCGGTGACGATCTATCGGCTGGTAAGGCATTTTCAATGCTGATTCATGCTGATATCGCGCTCAAACTGGCTGTAGTTCCAACCGGAGATTAGTGGGCGGTGATTAAGCGAGCATCTGACAGGATTTGTAAAGCCTGATGGATGATGGTCTTGGGAAAATAGCGTAAATGGCGCTCACCGACGGGATACTGCGTATTTCACTGATGACGGCCACCCATTTCACGGGAAGGTGGCCGGTGATTTCAGCCGAAGGCGGCACTCCAGTTCGGGGTAGGGAGCCAGCGGTCGGAGCGCAGCGACGCAGATGGGTTAGTGTTACTGCCCCGTGGTGGGGTTAGTCAAGGGGGGCTGTCGTTTTCGCATGGATTCTCCGGTGAGGTTGAGGGTGTAGGCGTTGTGGACCAGCCGATCGAGGATGGCATCGGCCAGGGTGGGATCGTTGAGGTACGCATGCCAAGTGGCCACGGGGAGTTGGCTGGTGACCACGGTAGATTGGTGGTTGTAGCGGTCCTCGAGCAGTTCGAGCAGGTCGCGGCGACCCTCGGCGGTCAGCGGGACCAAGCCCCAGTCGTCGAGGATCAGAAGTTGGGTTTTGGCATAGTCGCGCAGCAGCTTGGGATAGCGGACGTCGGCGCGAGCGAGCGCGAGTTCGGGCAGCAGGCGTGGCAAGCGGACATAGCGCGCGGAGTAGCCCAGGCGACAAGCCTGTTGGGCCAAGGCACAGGCTACCCAGGTTTTACCCACGCCGGTCGGGTCGGTGATCAGGCAGTTGAGATGCTCGGCCAGCCAGCGGCCGCCGAGCAGGTGTTGGAGCAGGGTTTTATCCAAGCCGCGCGGCTGGCGGTAGT
>Ga0209507_1000886_pt1 | contig 27107 bp, 17 predicted proteins | sample AD_UKC028_MetaG_FD_184414 | JGI IMG/M metagenome (GOLD analysis project Ga0209507, IMG submission 184414) | Active sludge microbial communities of municipal wastewater-treating anaerobic digesters from USA - AD_UKC028_MetaG (SPAdes) (version 2) | ecosystem: Engineered > Bioreactor > Anaerobic >...
TGGACCAGCCGCGCCATTTCACCAATCGCACCGCATCCATCCTTACCTTAGCCAGATGCGGATTCTTTGAGTATGCCATATACTTGGATTCTACCAGAGGGTGATTCCAAGGTCCTGAACCATTACGTTACCATTGACAAAATAATTAATATATGATATAATTATTTTTAAGTTAATATGGATTGGTGACAGAAGATGAAACTAGCGCAAGTAAAGGATGTGGAACAGGACCCCATAGAAATGGGGAGACAAAACGGAATGACGATCATTGATCGCCGTTCCCAGGAAGAACAGGTTAAGCCAGTTTCCGTGCCTCGGAAGTTGAGGACTGGGGACATGCACAACTTTCCGGCCTGGTGCCGGGAAAACGACCTGGATCCGGCCCAGATTATCGCCGACAAGGCAAAGGAGGTGGAAGGAGCCGCTTACAACGGCAACACCGAACCCCTTCGCAACTTGCACCTCTGGTGCATGAAGCGAGGGTTGGAGACAACTGCGATTGTCTCCGACCAGCGGATCGAGGAACTCGAGGCCATCGCCATCAGAATGGCCAAGAAACTCAAATTGCTCGAGACTACTTTGCCCTTGGAAGTGGAGAAGGCAATAATCCAAGCCAAAGGGCTTGGCAAGCCAGACCCACTACTCGCTTTGTTTGCGAGTATAACCGAAGAGGATAAAAAATCCAAGAAGATCAAAACCATGATCTTCCCGGCAAATCAGGTCATGAGGGAGCTATTCGCTCCCGATTGGCAAAAGCACTAAAGTACCTACTTTTTTGCTTTTTTCGTTACGCGCCCATTTTTTTGTTCCCCCGCTCTTCTCGCTTTTCTACTCTTCTTGCTTTTCTTGCTGTTTTCGCTTTCTTGCTCTTCCCGCTTCCCCTTTTTGACTTGCTCTCCGAATATGTTATATTAACCGTAGAGCACAATGAAGTGCGCGAACAGCTAACCGCAAGGCTTAGCATAAAGACACTGAAGTCTCCGGATCTAACACGGAGTTTTTTGTTATTTAAACGGAATTTTTACTTAATGAGCTTAATAGGCTTAATGGCTGTATTTATGACTTACGACGAAATCAAAAAAGCTTGCGATAAATTTGGCGTGAAAATGATCGATCTGAAGTTTTGCGACCTGCCCGGAACCTGGCAGCATTTTTCATTGCCGCTGGACCAATTAACTGACAAATTGTTTGCCGAAGGTTCCGGTTTTGACGGATCATCGATCCGGGGGTTTAAAAAGATCCACGAAAGCGACATGGTTTTAATGCCCGACATCGATACTTTTTTCATCGATCCGTTTTCCAAGGTTAAAACCGCCAGCTTCATCTGCAATGTCTACGAAGCCGGAGCAAAAATCCGGTTCGAGGAAGACCCGCGCCACATCGCCCAAAAGGCGGAAACATATCTGGCTCACAGCGGCATCGCCGACCGGTCATATTTCGGACCGGAAGCGGAATTCTTTATTTTCGACTCCGCCAAGTTCCGGCAAGAACAGAACTGCTCTTTCCATGAAGTCCGTTCCGCGGAAGCCGGCTGGCACGGCAACGGAGAAGACGACCCGCACAGCTCCGGAAACGGCTATAAGATCCGGAACAAAGAAGGATATTTCCCGGTTTCGCCGTTGGACCAGCTGGGCGATATCCGCAAGGAAATGGTTTTAGAGCTTCAGAATTTAGGTATCGAGGTGGAAAAAGAACATCACGAAGTTGCAACCGGCGGCCAGGCCGAGATCGACATGAAATACGACACCCTGCTTAAAATCGCCGATAAGCTGATGGCTTTCAAATATACGGTAAAAAACGTAGCTTATCGTAATGGGCGAACCGCCACTTTTATGCCCAAGCCCCTTTTTGGCGACAACGGTTCGGGTATGCACGTGCATATTTCGCTTTGGAAGGATTCAAATCCTATTTTTTACGATAAAAACGGATACGCCGGACTAAGCGCCGTTGCCGTGCATTTTATCGGCGGCCTGCTGAAACACGCGCCTGCTTTAATGGCTCTGTGCGCACCAACCACCAATTCTTACAAGCGCCTGGTTCCCGGATATGAGGCGCCCGTAAATCTGGTTTATTCGGCTAGGAACCGGTCGGCGGCTATCCGTATTCCGGTTTATTCCAATACTCCCGAATCAAAGCGGATCGAATTCCGGCCGCCCGACCCGGCAGCCAATCCCTACCTGGCTTTTTCCGCGCTTTTAATGGCCGGGCTTGACGGAATCGCAAAAAAAACCGATCCGGGGAGTCCCTTTGATGTCGATGTTTACGCCCTGTCAGGCAAAGAAAAAAATATTCCGCAGGTTCCTGATTCGCTGAAAGGCAGCTTGGAAGCGTTAAAAACGGATCATGAATTCCTGCTGGAAGGCGGCGTCTTTTCCAAATACTTCATCGATTCCTGGATTGACTATAAAACGGCTTTCGAATACGATTATATAAGGATGCGTCCGAATCCCTCGGAATTTATTCTTTACTACGATATTTGATCCTGTGAAAAAAACCAGCCACCCTTTGGCGGAACTCGCCCGGGAAGCGATAACCAAATACATAACCGGAGGAGAAACCATTTCTCCTCCGGTTGCGTTTCCCAAAGAATTTTTAAATAAAAAAGCGGGAGTTTTCGTTTCCATCCACAGCAACGGAAATCTGCGCGGCTGCATCGGAACCTACGGCCCCACTAAGGCTAATGTAGCCGAAGAAACGATTGCCAATGCCATCTCGGCCGCGGCCGAGGATATAAGATTTGAGCCGATAACCGCGGCCGAACTGCCAGTCCTTAATTACGATATTTATGTACTGGATGAACCCGTTTTGATCAAAGATATCTCGGAGCTGGACGTTAATAAATATGGCATCATAGTCGCAGGCTTGCTATCCGGTAAACGAGGCTTGCTTTTACCCGGCCTTGAAGGCATTGAATCCGTCGAAGAACAAATATATATCGCGGCCCAAAAAGCCGGTATTGACCTGAAAAAGGAAAAAATATCGATCTATCGCTTTACGGCTGATAAATATTGAACTGCCGGGAAGGTTTTAATATTTTTTTGATTATCGGATTATAGTATAATAAAATAATCCGCAGTTTAATCCCATTATTATGCCTATTCGCCTGCTGCCGTCGTTAATCGCAATTTTAGCCGCTGTTTTTGTTGTTTCGCTTGTTGCCAGCGCCGCATGGCTTGATCCTGGCACGACAGCTCCGGGAGGAAACGTGGCGGCCCCCATCAACGAGGGCGCTTCAAACCAAAGCAAAACCGGCAATTTGAACATCGGCTCCGGCCTTAAAATGTGGCTCACCAAGCTGGGCGATAGTTTTTCGCTGAACAACAATTCCGGCAATCCGGTTCTGGTCGTCGGGCAGGATGGAAATATCGGGATGGGAACCGATGCTCCCGGCGCCAAACTGGAAGTGGCCGGCCAGATCAAAATTACGGGCGGCTCGCCGGGCTTGAATAAAGTTTTGGTTTCCGACGCCGGCGGACTGGCCGACTGGAAGCCCATGCCGGCAACTTTACCGGCCGGAATTGCCGGCCAAACTTTGCGCCACGACGGAACCGGCTGGATCAGCAGCGTAATGCTATATAACGACGGAACCAATATCGGGATCGGAACGGTAACGCCTGCGTCCAAGCTGGAAGTGGCCGGCCAAATCAAAATCACGGGCGGCTCGCCGGGCTTGAATAAAGTTTTGGTTTCCGACGACACTGGATTGGCATCGTGGAAAACCGCGGCTGAAGCCGGTTTTTTAACGATGTCTTGCCCGAGCCATCAATATATGACCGGTATCGGTTCAAACGGCCAGCCGGTATGCGCGACAATTGACAATATTTATTGGACGCCCAATCCCTGTTCCGACAGCTTACCTCCCGATGGAAAGCGGATATTCGTTTCCAGCACTTCCTACCGCGCGACGGAATTAACAACCGACGCGGTCGCCGATAATTTTTGCCAGCAAATGGCCAATAATGCCGATTACACCGGGACATTCAAAGCATTCATATACCTGGGCAGCCGCTTGCCAAACCAGGTTCTAACTCCCGGTAAATCATTTTGGAACGGAGGGCGGTCCGGCCCTACGGGCGACAACTGTCTTTGGGCTGAAGTAGCGATTAATGGCACTGACTTTTTTGATAAAACAGGCGATCAATATATTATAAACCCCATTAAATTCACCGAGCAGGGGCTGGCTAACGGAGATATCAATGTTTGGACTGGCTTTATGCCAAATGGCACAGGCGGCTATACTTTGTTGACCTATGTTCCCCAAGACGCAGCATGGTGCTCTCGTATCGGCGACGGTTTGTGTTATAGGGTAAGAATGGACTCTACGGCCTGCGTTTCAGGCAAAAAATATGAAACTCATAAGTATATTGGATTAAACACCGCGACTGATATTAATTGGGCTGGTATCGACGATGTATATATAAAATGCGCGGCAACTACTTGCAGCGATACGCTTGGCTGGGGTTACTCGGATTGCAGAAATTCTTCCTATCCAATCTACTGCGTCGAGCAATAATATTCTTCATTTTAACGCAAAAGGCCCTTACGGGCTTTTTTTGATTAACGAACTTTTAAGATTTGATTAAGGGTTGGCTTCGCTTAAACGAAATTTTCGATCCCCTTTTCCAAATGGTATCCGGCCAGGCTGTTGGCAAATTTGGCCGCGATAGCGGCGTTTTTCGTCTGGTAAAATTTATTAAAAAACCCGGCCGCGAACACGTCCCCGGCCCCGGTCACGTCGTTTTTTTTGATCACTTTCACCGGCTTGAAATCACGGCGATTGCCTTTTTCAAAAACCGAGCACCCGTCCTTTCCGCGCGTTAAGACCAGCACTTTTGCGTATTTGGCAAATTCTTTCGCTAGCGAAGCGTCTCCCGCGATGTCTTCCTCGCTTAAAATTGCCGCGTCGAGTTTCTTCAAATAATTCCGGTAATTCGGCCAATTGGAAAACAAAACCCGGTCCTTTGAATCCCGCTTCCTTAACCAGCCCTGAAGCGTCGCGCCCACAAAATCGGCTTTTACAGCGTTAAAAACGCTGGAATCGATCTCGCGCGCGATCGGCGCCAGCTGCACTATCGAAGGTTTGAAGTATTTGTAGCCGAACTCTGATTTTAGATACCCATGCCCGGTAATGGGCGCCGCCGTCGCATACAAGTATTGGGTGCGCGATCCGTCTTTATATTCGTTTTTAAAAGTGGTCGCAAAGCGCGAAGGAAAGTTTTTTATTTTAAATTTTTTTAAAAGCCCCTTATCGGATACGTTCTTGTGCATTTCCGCGGGATAGCTCGTTAAAATTCCGACTTTTGCTCCCAAAGCGTCAGCCGCGGCTCCGGAATAAAGCACGCCTCCCCCAAGCCTAAAACCGGCGGGCTGGTCTTCCGCCAGATCTTTGCTTATGTGGCCGATCAGCAGGTAATTTACGTTCAGCATTTGTTAGCGCGCTTTAAAGCCGCGGCGATGCGCTGGAAAGCGGTTATGTTCGTTAAGAGAGCCAACGCCATCATTATATATGTTACCCAAATCCAGTTAAAATTCAACATAAGAAGCGCGATACTATAAAGAATCATCCTTTCTCCCCTCGACATCAATCCACCCTTTAATTCATTTATGCAAAGCTTTTTTTCGCTGGCCGCGGCTTTAGCGTATGTGGTCATGGTCGAACCGAACAAAATTAGAAACAGCCACACATGGCTTGGCAAAAAAACCCGGGGCAGAGTAACCAGCATAAAGCCCAAAAGCAGCAAAGATTCCACGTAGCGGTCGGCAACCGTATCAAGATAAGCTCCCCGCGGAGAAACAAGTCCGCGCTTGCGCGCCACGGCCCCGTCGATAAGATCCAGCATGCCCGCAATGATAAAAAAGCCTAAAGCCGCGGCATACGCTCCCGCTTGCATATAGATAACGCACGCTAAAACCATAAAAACCGACAAGCCCGTATATTGGTTTGGCGTGAAAGGCAGCCGGCAGAATATGCCGGCTGTGGCAATTTCCAAACCCGCGAACTTATCCCGATGTAGATCAAGCATATATGGTTAAACCTGTTGCAACAGATTCTGGCAGAAAATTCTCATCGCTTCCAGCTGTTCCCTGCCTTTTTGGGTCGTTTTATAAGCTTTCTTTCCCTGGTTTTTTTCCTCGCTGACGAATCCCTGCTGGCGGAGGCGGAACAAAACCCTCATGGTCAAAAAATCGCTTGGCAAAAAGGCGAATTTTTCAAATACCCTGCGCGGAATCTCTTCGTTCTTGATTTCCTGGCCCAATCCCAGCGACAGAATATAGATCCACAAATTGCCTTCGGTATTCATTTTTTTATATCGTTCGATTGGCAACATATGTTTGATATCTTGGGTCTCGGCCCAAGGTAGTTTATTTAACTGGCAGAATACCCCAGGGCTCTGCCCCGGCGATGTTTGCCAGCCTTCAACGAAGCGAAGCGAAGTGGAGGTTGAACAAACTTTTCCTTTCGCTAAGCAAAGCTTAGCGGAAGGAATACTCCGGGCTTTGCTCCGGGGTAGTTTATTTGATTATATTACAATTGGCTTAAAATTCCACCACTACCGCTCGCGCGAACCTTTGATAAATTCCTCAACCATCTCATAGGATTTTTCGTCGGCGAATTGCTGGGGAGGATGTTTCATAAAATAAGACGAAGGCGACAGCAGCGGCCCGCCCACTCCCCGGTCTTTGGCCAATTTTACCATCCTGACCGCGTCTATAACAACGCCGGCGGAATTTGGGGAATCCTCAACCGAGAGCCGCAGCTCTATCTCTACCGGAATATTGCCGAATTTCCTCCCCTCCATGCGGATAAAACAGATCTTATTGTCTTTTAAGAACGGAACCCAATCCGACGGGCCGATATGCAGATTGTCGTAGCTCAAGCGTTTGGAAAGCTGGGATTCGACGCTCTCGGTCTTGGATATTTTCTTCGATTTCAGGCGTTCGCGCGAAAGCATGTTTAAAAAATCGGTATTGCCGCCGAAATTCAACTGGTAAGACCGGTCCACAACCACTCCCCTTTTTGAAAACAAATGGGTAAGAACCCGGTGGACAATGGTCGCGCCCACCTGGGATTTGATATCGTCTCCGATGCAGGGAATGTTTTTTTTGGCGAACTTTTCCCCCCAATCTTTATCTGAAACGATAAACACCGGCATGCAATTAATAAAACCGCAGCCGGCCTCCAGCGCCGCCTTGGCGTAGAATTCCGTGGCTTTCTGGGAACCGACCGGCATATAATTCACTAAAACATCAGCCTTGGATCTTACCAATTCTCTGGCTACGTCAACCGGTTTTAAGCTGGCCGGCAGAAATGTTTGTTTCTCCGGATAGTTTTTCATATGGTCGGCCACGCCGTCCAGAACCGGACCCATTTGCACCTTTACCCCGCTTTTAGGCAGGTTGTGAGCGAATACTTTGGTGCAATTGGGCTCGGCAAAAATCGCTTCCGTCAGATCTTTTCCCACTTTCCGCTTGTCGACATCAAAAGCCGCAACCGGCAAGATATCGGAAATCTTGTAATCCCCCACCACGTTATGCATCAGCCCGGGCACCAGTTCATCGTCGTTCTTCACCTGTTTGTAAAAATACAAACCCTGCACCAGGCTTGAGCAGCAATTGCCGGTTCCGGCGATTGCCAGCCTTATTTTTTTTGCTTCTTTTTCCTTTTTTTTAGCTTCCATTTTTTTGACAGCTATGTTATTTTTTTTTAAAATGGCTGTAGATGTTATTTTACGACTTGCAATTATTTTACCACCGTAAAATAAAAACGCAATACCGGCTGTGGATAAACCGGCATTGATAAAACCATGACGCCGCTGCAACGACTTAAAAGATCAACCACGCTAGATAATCTGTGGATCTATATTCTCGCTCTCTTGAAAAAAAGGCCGCTTTACGGCTGGGAGATTCCCGATCTCATTGAAAAGGAATTCCAATTCCGGCCCGGCAAAATCACTCCTTACCGGGTTCTCTACCGCCTCCAACTGGACAAGTTCGTCAAAAGCCGCATCGATCAACGCAGGCGCGTTTACCAAATCAGCGCCAAAGGCGAAAAAGAATTTGATAACGCCTATGAAGAGCTTCGTGGGCTGTTAAATTTACTCGATGGAAAACACGAATAAAACCCTGGCTCGGATTCTTGAGGAACTCGCTTTTTTGCTTGACGTCAAAGGCGTGGCTTTTAAACCGGCTGCTTACCGGAAAGCCGCGGCGTCAATTGAAAATCTCGAAACCGATGTAAGGGCGATATATAAGGAAAATGGCATCAAAGGCCTTAAAAAGATCAAAGGCGTGGGAGCGAGTATTGCCCAAAGGATAGAGGAATACATCCTTAAAAAGAAGATCAAACTGCTCGATCAGCTGAAAAAGGAAACCGCTCTCCGGCAAATAATCACCCATTATTTCGAGTCCAAAGGCGTCAATCTGGTCCAGCTCAAACGCGACTCAAAAAGCCAGGCGATCATTTACCGCCGCTATACCCGGCCAGCCAAGGAACTGCTGCAACTATCGGGTTCGGTCGAACTGGCCAAGGAAGCAATCGATAAAGTGGCAGAGTGGGCAAAAACCCGCAATCTTGACTATGCCATTGAAACAGTTATAAAGAAATGGTTGGAGCTTGACCAGCTCAAGCCAAAAATGGCGGTCAAGAAGCCGTTTTATTTGGACGACCCAATGATCTGGTCGGAAGCCAAAAAAAAGTGGTATGTGATCTCCAAGCAGGGAGAATGGCTTGAATACGCCGACAAGGTGGAAAAGATCGAATGGCGAACTACAAAATAAACTACCCCGGGGCAGAGCCCCGAAGTATTTTGTTAATCCCCCGCTATTCCCGCATTTTGCGGGACCCAGGCAAACCGCTCTGGGCTGGCATTCATCCTGCCGGCACAGCCTGCGGGAAATTCTGCCAGATTAATAAATGTTCGAATCGCGAAGCGCGAATATTCGAAACAATGCTCAAAATCCAAATGCTCAAATGCTCGAGACGAATACTCCTTGTTTTAAACATTGCGATTTTGATCATTTGATTCTGTTTCGGATATTCGAGTTTCGAATATTCGGATTTTGTAAAACATTATGCTTAATTATTTTGATTTGAGAAAAGGAGTGAAATTTCTGCTCGACGACCAGCCCTACGAAGTGCTGGATTTCCAGCAGATCATCAAAGCGCAGGATGCCACGGTCATCCGCACCAAGGTCAAAAACCTTCTTACCGGAAAGGTTCTGGAAAAAACTTTCCATAAGGGCGATAAGTTCGAAGAAACCGAATCGGAAAAAACTACTCTTAAGTTCCTTTACGGAAACCGGGGCAAATACGTATTTTGCGAAGAAAAAAACCCTTCGAAAAGAGTTGAATTCACGGCTGAAAAACTGGGAGACGCGATAAAATACCTGGTACCAAACACTATCGTTGACGGCGTGGTTTACGACGAACAAGTCATCAACATCACCCTGCCGATCAAGATCAGGCTGAAAGTAACGGAAGCTGCTCCGGGGGTTAAAGGAAACAGGGCGCAATCGGGAACCAAAACCGCGGTTGTCGAAACAGGAGCCGAGTTCCAAGTTCCCCTTTTCGTGGTTGCCGGGGACACGATCGAAGTCAACACCGAAACCGGCGAATACACCACCCGCGTCTAATGCCAGTCTAAAAAAAGGATGGTACCATCCTTTTTTTGTATTCAGCCGCATTTTCAACAACCAGCTTCCAGAGACCGGGACTCTGGGCCAGCTTCCAGAGACCGGGACTCTGGGCCAGCTTCCAGAGACCGGGACTCTGGGAGCTTATCATTACCGCAATTGATAATTTTTGCCTTAACGAATTCTCTGATTTTTTCCTTATCGATAAAAATCTTTGACAAAAAATCTCGGCAGCTCACCGACGGAAAATTATTCTTATTTAAATAATCCGGATAGCTTGACCAGCGATATTCTTCCAAAAATTCAATTGCTTCTTCTATATTTTTAATACCCGCTTCTTTCCATCCTGGATTAATAATGGAAACAGGATTTGTATGGATATAAAGGAATACTGTTTTCAAATATTCATTGTCTCCGATGATTTTAGCTTCAAACCTGCCTTGAAATAACGCTCCCTTGCGCTCGTATTTTGAATTAAAATACATCGCGTATCCAACGCTAAACTTTCGGGCAAAAAGGCTTAATCCGTTATGCGTCGTTTGGCGCAACAGAAGATGAACATGATTTGGCATGAAAACAAAGGCGAGAATATCGACCAGTCTTTTCCTTAAATCAATTTCAGAATTTATATTTTCCTTATCCCCAGAGACCGGGACTCTGGGAAGCTTCCCAGAGTCCCGGTCTCTGGGAAGATGTTTGATTGATGCTTTAAGTTGTTTTCTTTTTTCTCTTTGTTCGCGTATCGTAACCGAATTAGCGTTATTAAATTCGTACAAACCAAAAATACCGCGCCAATTATCCTCGTCGTCCATGAAGATCTGCCTTCCGTCAACGCCTCGCATTATAACATGATAGATCTCTCCATCGATGAATTCTATTTTTCTTATCGGCATATTTTTTTAGAATACTAGCACAAGGCCAAAAAAAATACAGAGACCGGGACTCTGTACGTTTTTGGATTAGGGGGGAATGGTTATTCTTCGCTGATCTCCATAACTTTTATTTTTTTGATTTTTTTTCCCTTCTTTGGCTGGCTGGCTGCCTTTTTAACGACGAACACTTCCTGTTCTTCCTCATCTCCAAACCCAGCGGCTTCTTCGCTTCTTTGACCGGTTGTTTTCTCTTGATTCTCGTTTCTATTTTTATCCCCTTTTCTGAAGCTATTCATGATCAATTTTTCAAGCAAGGCGGTCAAACCGGCAAAACCCAGGGAAAAACTGCTTACTTTGCCCTTGATCTCCTTAGCCGTACCGTTGATCTCCTCGCTGATCTTTAAGAAAACCTGGAGTATCTTAAAAACATAATACGCGATGGCCAAATCAATAAAAACCACCAACGCAAAAAATAAGGATCCGGTAATATAGAAAATAGTTTCAGCGATCATAATGTTTTTTTAACGCCTGGCGCCAATTGATTATCTTCAAACTGGCTCCCTCGCGCCTAATTAGGGCTAGTCGTTGTAGCGGTATTCGTTTCCGCTATGGGCAATAACTTGTCTTTGACAATATCGGCTTTCTGGCCTTTATCCGAAACCGGACCACTGACCGCGCTGCTGCTGCCGGCTAATTCGTCCGTGGTTGACGCGCTGATAACGCCGGCGGGCAGCGGATCGGCAATCGCAACAGCGGAGCCGTTCTTTGCGTCAATCATGTTCTGGAAAAGAGCCTTAATATAATCTTCGGTAAAGCCGTTCGTGGCTTTGGGCAAATCGTTCGAGGGGCCGGGCGACAAAGCCGCCAGCAGATCGTCTTTGACCACCTTGTCGTATCCCTCAAAAACCGTTTCTTTGGGATCAAGATATTTTCCAATCAGCCCCGAATAGGTCTCTGTAACGACCTTTCGGCTGGCGCCGTTGATTTTTTCCAGGTTTTGGGTCTCGGCCAGGTATTTTCTTTCAAAATCTATGAGCTCCTTGAGTTCTTCGGCGACATAATCTCCCAGGTCCCGCGCACCAAGGACGGAACGGCCGATCTTAAGCGCTCCGGTTTTGGGCATCACCTTCCAAATATAGTCGTCCAACAGGAACGTATTGAACGAATAGTCAACATAATAGTTTTGTTCATCCTCGGATACGTTGGTAATCCGCAAATCAAAATCAAAATTTTCCAGGTCGGCCGCCAAAATCAGGGTGTTATCGATCGAACGAACCGTTTCCTCGCCCGAAATAAAGCCTTTTTTCACGCCTTCGCGCACCTCGGGACTGGCCGCGAATATTCCGGCCGTCATAAAAACAACCAGTGAAACCGCGATCGGCACGGCATTATGGTATTTTGCGAACTCGGTAATTTTATTCTTTACATCCGGCATAGAAACATTATAACCCTATAATCAATAATTGGAAACCGTGAACGTCTTTCTGACGAACAGATCGGTAGATGCCGAAGCTAAGGCCGACGTGCAGCCGAAAGTGCCGGTCGGCCCGAACGGCGCGTAACCGCTGCTCCAGCCCGAATCGTCAAAGCCGGGAATGTACCAGCCCCAGGGTTCGCAGAGGTGGCTGCAAGCATAGTATTTGTAAGACACGTTTGACGAGCACGTTCCATCCTTGGTCGAAGCTGATCCGTCATCATCCGATTGGGCGATCATCGTAGTCCCGTTCACGGTTAGTTTTAAGTCCAAACCGCCGGTGCCGCTACCGGCGTTTTCCCCGCCCTCCGCCACCCAGCAAGCCAGGGTATTGGTGCCAACGGTTACGAATTTCGTGATATCGACCGGTTGGTTCCACCAGGCAAGCGTTGCGTTCTCCGTAATGCCATCGTAAGCCAGCTGGCCGTTCACATAACACTTGGCGCCCGCGTCAGCCGCCAGATAAAGATACGCCGAGCTTGCCGGATACCAGGCCCAGGCTGTCGCCAGGGCATGAGGCAGGGTCAGCCCCGTGCCGTCGTTTTGCCAGGTTGTCCAGGCCCAGCTCGTTGCGGTGCCCGTCATCACCAGATCGCCAGCCTCGGGCATCTTCCAAGTCCAGCTGGCCGCTCCGGTACCGGCCCGGGTCAAAAGCCGGTAGGCCGGGCCAACCGACGCGACCGGCTCGCCCGCCGTCGAATATTTCCTGACGCGTATATCATCCATACGCTGGTCAACCACATTGCCGTTGGCCCGGCCCTCCCCGCAAATACGAATGCGGAAAGAACCGATTGATGAGGTAGTCTCGGTATAACTGTTGGAATCCCGTTTTACGGTAACACCGCCGGTCGAATAATTGAAAAACAGGTCATAATTATGGTACACGCCGTCTATATCGGTTGTATCCAATTCAGCCCAGCCGGCATTATCAAGCCATAAACCCAGATTTTGGGCACCGTTGTCGTTTTCAACGCCCCATCGGCCAAAATCCGTGCCATCGTGCACTGCCACATATCCGCCGTTGCTTTGAGACGGCGTCACATGCCTTAATTTGATGTGCACGGCCACTGATTCGGTCCAGGTATTCTTGGACGGCAAATAATTGTCATACCAGTAATTATAGGTTGTGGTTCCGCTGAACTTTAATTCCTGGCCGGTTTCCGCAACACTTACTCCGTTGCCCGAAACAGCGGAATTCCAGCGGTCCGTGGTATCGATCGAATTGTCGTTGAAATCGTCGCCCAGCAAAAAGGTGTTTTTGATACTGCTGGCTGAAGACGCCGTAGGATTGCCAAAATACAGGTAGATCATCGATTCGCCGGTAGGTATGGAATTAACCTCGACCCAAAATGTTGCCGATGACGCCGAGCTGGATTCCAGCCAATAGTCAAGAAGGGTGTATCCGTCGCTGCGCGTAAAACGCACATCGTCATAATCAAGCTGCATGGGGCCGGGTATAAGGCTTGATTCACTGCCCAAAGTTACGGTCGGCTCGGTCGCAGCATATTGGCGCACCGCGAAAAAATCGCACCAGGCGCTATAATAGCGCATATTGTAATCGCCGTAATGGATTTGAGGCCGTAATGAAGTTAATTGGGTTGTGCCGGTACCGGTAGTCAAGCTCCGCGACTCGGTCGCATAGGTAAAGGAGGATGCAACCGTTTTAGCGGTATGCAAATAAGTAATTGACGCCCGAACCCACTGGTTGCTCCAGGACGTCCAAGACGTACTGCCCGTCGCGCTAGAACCCTGATAATAAGCGCGAAAAAGCTGGCTATTGTTATTATACCTGAATATATCAAAAGCGGCCCGGTTGTTCCAATTACCGTAATATGATGTGTCTTGCGATGTTTTATCGGTAAAACCAAGCATTAACCCCAGCTCCCCTCCCCCATAATAGCTCTGCCGCTTGCCGAGCGTTTCGATCTTATAATCGGTGGCGGTAATGGTATTGTCGGCGGTAACGCCGCAACCGTTGTAACCAGACGCATTGATATACATCGTGAGGCTCCCGCCGGATTCGCTCACCGAGCAGGTTCCTTTGGTGTTTACATCCCATTTTGAAGTATCCAGCGAACCGTCGTTAAAATCGTCAAAAAAAATAAAAGTGTTCTCGCCGCTGCTTTCCGCGGACGCGGAAGAGTCGCCGTAATAAACATACAAAGTTTTTCCCCCGCTGGACGGGATACTATCAACTTCAACCCATAACACAAGGCTTGAACCGGAAATGCTTTCCAGCCAATAATCCAGCTTTCCCGTCGAGCTGGTATAGGGAGCCGCCGTTTGCTGGTTGAATACCCGGATGTCGTCGCCGGCGGCATCCATATGGCTTAATATCGCGGTGTCGGTTACGTCTATCCTGACCTGGAAATTGGTCAGCGCGGTACCGGTGCTGGAAAGCGATACCGGCAATTCGTAAATATCCTTGAGGGTTACGGTTGCCGTAGGTTCGGTGGCAACCCATTTGCGCAAGCGCGCGTAATCGATTGTTAATTCACCCCATGATGTCTGAGAACCGCCATTTCCAATCATAAAGCTGGCTCTAGGGGTGGCGGTATCTGACAGCCGGCGGCTGTCGGTATATATTAATGAATTATTCTGGTAGAAATAAGTATTAGACGAGCTGGTCATTATTGAATTTAATTCGTAGCTGGTCAGCGATCCATCCCAAGAACCGCTTTCATAGTTTGTGGTACATGTCGTGCCGGTAGTCCAGTAACAATATTTTTGCGCGACTTTCATGTGGCGTCCGCCAGCTACCCAATAATTTGAAGTATCTTTCCACGACGCCCCCATAGAATACACTTCATAGTAATCTGACGAATTGTCCCGCCATGAGGTCATATACAATTCCCACGCGGTATTGGTTATACTTTGCGAATTTACAGCGTTTAAAGGGTTTTCCGAGCTATAAATCTGGGTTTTCCCTTGAGTTCCGATGTATATATTTAATTTTCCCCCGGTTTCGGCATACCCCCTATAAGCGTCTACAGTCGGCGCAACCCATTTATTGGTATCCAAACTACCGTCATTAAAATCGTCAAAAAACAAAAATGTATTATCGCCGTTGCTGGCCGTAACATTATCCTTATCCCCGTAATACATATAAAGGAGCTTGCCGCCCGAAGCGGGAACGTCGGTTTCCACCCAGATGACCGCGGCAGAAGAACTGATGCTTTCGATATAAAAATCTACCTTATTGGAAGTTTCGGTATAAGGATCGGAAGTTGCGGCGCTGAAGATCCTGATATCCCGGCCATCGGAAGCGCAGCGGCCCAGCAAGGTCGTATCGCTGATACTGACTTTCACTTGATACGCAGTCAGGGCGGTTCCGGTGCTGGAAATCGAGATTTCGGCGTAATATATGCTGGACGGATAAACGGTTACCGGTATCTGGTAATCGGTTAAAGATGAACCGCTGCCGTTTGAGATTGTTACCGGCCGGCGGTAGGCAAAACCGTTCAGCCAAGGGTCATCCACTTTTTTCTCGACTAAAACCTCGCGAAGTGCCGCAGGATCGGCCGCCTTCGGCTCCGAGGCCAAAGGGGCAACCGCGCTATCCAAACGCGCAGTTGAAAGGTTTTTTGCCAATACCAATAACGCAACCCCCAAAACGGCAACGGCCAAAATCCAGATTCCCTTTTTTTTATCTATCTTTACGCCCATCATTTTAAATTAATCTCCCCGGGCCACTAATACCCAGTTGTATGTGTCCGATGAAGTTTTCAAACAAACCCAAAGCTTGTCGGTAACGCCAGTGCTCCCCTGCTCCACCCGGGTTGTGCCGCGGTTTGACGAATCGCAAGTCGCGCTGGAAACTCCGATCGTAATACCCCCTTCGGCAATGATATTGCCGTTTCCGCTGGGGGTAATGCTGGCACAAGCGCCGCCCGAACACACCCAGAAATTCTCATCGAGGACGCGGATATCGCCTCCGGTAGCCGACATCCTCACATCTCCGGCCGAGTCGGTGTAGATTTCGGAATAAACCGAACCGGAATAACTTACGCGCAGCTGGGCTTCCGATACCGCCTCAAAAACATCCAAACGCTTGGCCGGCGCGGTCGTGCCGATGCCCACATCGCCATCTTTAGTGATACGCATGCGTTCCACGCCTTGATTATTCGTTTCATTATATGCGGCCGCGGTGAAGAATAGAAGTTCCATTGCGTCAGGCCTCGCCCAGCCACCGCCGCCCATATAAAGCGTTCGGTTTGCACCGTCATCCCAGGTAGCAAATCCACTAAAAGGTATGTTTGCTTGCGTCTTGCGCTTGCCACTGATTATGGCACCATTATTATTCGCATCGGAAACATTGTAGCCAAGAGTTATCGCGTTAAAGTCCGCTCCAGCCACGATCTCCAATTTACCTTGCGGCGCGGTCGTGCCGATGCCCACATCGCCGTTCGCCACCAGCAAACCGTAGTTCGCGGTGGTACCGCCGCTCGCCGTGAAATAGGCGCCAATATTGGTAGAGGTGGTTCCGGCGTGGGTATTGGCAACCTTCAAACCGTAAGTGGTCTGGGCGGATGTGCCGTTGGTTCCCGAAAGGGCGATGTCTAACAGCGTCTGGGTGTTGCTGCCTGCGGCCGTGGAAGTGGAAGCAATGCTAACCAGGCTGCCAGTGGTCAAAGCGTTGCCGGAGATGCTTAAAGCCTTGCCGGTAGTAACACTGTTGGCGTTAAGCGCCATGGCTGTGCCGGTGGCGGTTGCGTCATCGATCTGCAAACCGTTGCCGGTATGGGCGCCGGAGAAATAAAGGCGGGCCAGGCCGTTTGAGGCCGCCCCAGTCGAAGCGCTCTGGACCAGGAACATGTTGCCGGTGACACCGGTGCCGGTGCCAACCACGGATAAGCCGGTGCCGCTGGTGAGGGCGTTGACGTTGATGTTGGCAGCGGTGCCGGTGGTCAAACTGTTGGAATTGACCTTCATGGTTGTCGCCAAGGTGGTGGAAATATCATCGATCTGGAAGGCAGTGCCGGCCGCGGTGCGGATACCGTTGAAGTTGAAGCGGACCAAGCCGTTGGTCGGAGCGGCCGTGGAGACGGAATAGACGCTCAAAAGGCTGCCGGTGACAGCGGTGGCGCTGGTGCCGTTGAGATACAAGCCGGTACCGCTGGTCAAGGCTGTTGTATTGATCGCCATGGCTGTGCCGGTGGTGGTTGCGTCGTTGATCTGCACACCGTTTCCCGTATGCGCCCCGGTGAAGTTGAATCTTGCCAAGCCGTTGGTGGCCGCTCCGGTCGAAGCGCTCTGGACCAGGAACATGTTGCCGGTAACACCTGTTCCGGTGCCAACCACAGATAAGCCGGTACCGCTGGTCAAAGCATTGACGTTGATGTTGGCGGCGGTGCCGGTGGTGAGGGAATTGGAATTAACCTTCATGGTTGTCGCCAAGGTGGTTGAGATATCATCGATCTGGAAGGCAGTGCCGGCCGCGGTCCGGATACCGTTGAAGTTGAAGCGGACCAGGCCGTTGGTCGGAGCCGCGGTGGAGACGGAATAGACGTTCAAAAGATTACCGGTGACGGCGGTGGCGCTGGTGCCGTTAAGATACAACCCGGTACCGCTGGTCAAGGCTGTTGTATTGATCGCCATGGCTGTGCCGGTCGTGGTTACGTCGCTTACCAGCAAGCCTGTGCCGGTATGGGCGCCGGTGAAATTGAACCGGCCCAAGCCGTTGGTGACTGATCCGGTCGAAGCGCTCTGGACCAGGAACATGTTGCCGGTGACACCTGTTCCGGTGCCGACCACAGATAGGCCGGTGCCGCTGGTGAGGGCGTTGACGTTGATGTTGGCGGCGGTGCCGGTGGTGAGGGAATTGGAATTGACCTTCATGGTTGTCGCCAAGGTAGTTGAGATATCATCGATCTGGAAGGCAGTGCCGGCCGCGGTGCGGATACCGTTGAAGTTGAAGCGGACCAAACCGTTGGTCGGAGCCGCGGTGGAGACGGAATAGACGTTCAAAAGATTACCGGTGACAGCGGTCGCGCTGGTGCCGTTAAGATACAACCCGGTACCGCTGGTCAAGGCTGTTGTATTGATCGCCATGGCTGTGCCGGTCGTGGTTACATCGCTTAACACCAAACCGGTGCCGGTATGGGCGCCGTTGAAATTAAAGGCCACGCCCCCGGTAGTGCTGAAATTGCCGGTGGAAGCAATGGCCACATTCAAAGCTTTGGCAATGCTGGCTGTGCCGGAACTGTTGAGGTAAAGCAGGTTTCCGGTGTTGGCAACGTTGGTTCCTGTAAGCGTGATGCTCTGCAAGCTGCCGGTCAGGGCCGTAGCGGTCGAGACCAAACCGACGCCCGTGCCGCTGGTCAAGGCATTGAAATTCATCGCCAAGGGATTCTCGGTATCGGCCGTGGACCAGTTCCAGGTCTGGGCGTAAAGGGTGTTGTCGATGGTGTTGGTGGCGCCCGCGGCAGTGAGGCCGGAGAATGAGGATGAGCCGCCCGCCGCCGCCCAAGTGGTTACCCCGCTGCCGTTGGTCTGCAAGAATTGGTTCGCGTCGCCATCGGTGGCCGGAAGGGTCATGGTCCAAGAACCAGCCGCGGCCGCGGGCTGGATCTGCACGTAACCGGAGGTGTTGCCTTCAAGGCGCAGGGTGCCCAGGGTGGTGCCGGCCAATCCGATGTCAAGCAGGGCTCCGGGCGTAGTAGTGCCGATGCCCACGTTCCCTGCCGCCACCAACAAACCGTAGTTAGCGGTCGCGCCACCGCTCGCCGAGAAGTAGCCGGCAATGTTGGTATTGGTGGTTCCGGTATGGGTATTGGCAACCTTCAAACCGTAAGTGGTCTGGGTGGAAAGGCCGTTGGCTCCCGAAAGGGCAATGTCCAGCAGCGTCTGGGTGTTGCTCGCCGCGCCCGGCGAGACGGAAGTAATGCTCACCAGGCTGCCGGTGGTCAAGTTGTTGCCAGAGATGCTTAAAGCCTTGCCCGAGGTTAGGCTGTTGGCGTTGATCGCCATAGCCGTGCCGGTGGCGGTTGCGTCATCGATCTGCAAGCCGGTGCCGGTATGGGCGCCGGAGAAATAAAGACGAGCCAGGCCGTTTGAGGCCGCTCCGGTCGAAGCGCTCTGGACCAAAAACATGTTTCCGGTAACACCGGTTCCGGTGCCAACCACGGATAAGCCGGTGCCGCTGGTGAGGGCGTTGACGTTGATGTTGGCGGCGGTGCCGGTGGTGAGGGAATTGGAATTGACCTTCATGGTTGTCGCCAAGGTGGTTGAGATATCATCGATCTGGAAGGCAGTGCCGGCTACGGTGCGGATACCGTTGAAGTTGAAGCGGACCAGGCCGTTGGTCGGAGCGGCCGTGGAGACGGAATAGACGTTCAAAAGATTACCGGTGACAGCGGTGGCGCTGGTGCCATTGATATACAACCCGGTGCCGCTGGTTAAAGCCGTTGTATTGATCGCCATAGCCGTGCCGGTCGTGGTTACGTCGCTTAACAGTAAGCCTGTACCGGTATGGGCCCCGGTGAAATTGAACCGGACCAAGCCGTTGGTAACCGCGCCAGTCGAAGCGCTCTGGACCAGGAACATGTTGCCGGTAACGCCTGTTCCGGTGCCAACCACGGATAAGCCGGTGCCGCTGGTCAAAGCATTGACGTTGATGTTGGCAGCGGTTCCCGTGGTCAAACTGTTGGAATTGATCTTCAGGGTTGTGGCCAGGGTGGTGGAAACATCGTCGATCTGGAAGGCGTTGCCGCCAGTGGTCCTAATACCGTTGAAATTGAAGCGGACCAGGCCGTTGGTCGGAGCGGCGGTGGAGACGGAATAGACATTCAAAAGGCTGCCGGTAACAGTGGTCGCGCCGGTGCCGTTAAGATACAAGCCGGTGCCGCTGGTCAAGCCCGGAGTGTTGATCGCCATGGCCGTGGCGAAGGGGGAGGCATCATCGATCTGCAAACCGTTGCCGGTGTGGGCTCCGGTAAAGTTGAATCGGGCCAGGCCGTTGGTAACCGTCGCGATCGAAGCGCTCTGGACCAGGAACATATTGCCGGTGACACCGATTCCGGTACCGACCACCGATAGGCCGGTGCCGCTGGTCAAGGCGTTGAAGTTCATCGTCAAAGGATTCTCGGTATCGGCCGTGGACCAGTTCCAAGTCTGGGCGTAAAGGGTGTTGTCAATGGTATTGGTAGCGCCCGCGGCAGTGAGGCCGGAGAACGGAACCGAGGTGGCAGTTGCTGTCGCCCAAGTGGTTACCCCGCTGCCGTTGGTCTGCAAGAATTGGTTCGCGTCGCCATCGGTGGCCGGAAGGGTCATGGTCCAAGAACCAGCCGCGGCCGCGGGCTGGATCTGCACGTAACCGGAGGTGTTGCCTTCAAGGCGCAGGGTGCCCAGGGTGGTGCCGGCCAATCCGATGTCAAGCAGGGCACCCGGATTAGTCGTGCCGATGCCCACGTTGCCGCCGGCGCTAAAATAGGCAACAGGATTTGTATCCCCTCCTCCATTCGGAGAAACTGAGACATAATCCGTCGTCGTATCTGTATAAAAAATTCCGTAATTGGGGTAGGTGGGACTAAAAGCAAGACCGGTTTTAGTTGATGATTTGCCAATATAGATTATTCCCGTTCCACCGGCATCTTCGCTTAAATCTATATTACCTGTCACTACTAGCTTCGCTGAGCTCGGATTTGTCGTGCCGATACCCACGTTGCCTGATGCATCAGCTATCAGTCTCCCGCCAAAAATATTCGGCATTACGTATGTTTTAAATTCGTAATCATAATTTCCGCCCCGATTACTAACGCCCCCGGCATAATAATCCGTACCAGCACTCCCGTATATAGTTGATGAATCTGTTAATTGGAAAGTATATTTTTGCCCGGATAGCAACGCTGGCCCGTCCGTTAGGGTAAAGTCTTGCCAATCAGAACCCGCACCGGTCGAAACCGAATCGCTATAAATAATTGTACCGCTTCCCCCTTCTCCCGCCCTAATGTATAAAGTGCCCGAATAACTGCTGACAAATCTTATGCTCATCTTTGAAAGCTTACCTGTCGCACCGGCCGTAAATGACTGCCATTGGTCACTGCCACCGTAACCACCACTCGACGTCGTATTTTGTTGATCCAAAGTTTCCGTTCCATAACTCGAAATGCCGACAACCCCGCTATCCAAAATACCAAAATTTTCACCGCCGTTAGAATCAGCCGCCGAAAACGTTCTTCCGGTCGTGGTTCCATTACCAAAAATCGATAACTTGGCAACCGGAGCAATATCGCCAATGCCCACGTTCCCGGCCGCCACCAGCAAACCGTAGTTAGCGGTAGTACCTCCGCTCGCCGAGAAGTAGCCGCCGACGTTGGTAGAGGTGGTTCCGGCATGGGTATTGGCAACCTTCAAACCGTAAGTGGTCTGGGCGGATGTGCCGTTGGTACCCGAAAGGGCGATGTCTAACAGTGTCTGGGTGTTGCTGCCTGCGGCCGTGGAAGTGGAAGCGATGCTAACCAGGCTGCCGGTGGTCAAAGCGTTGCCGGAGATGCTTAAAGCCTTGCCCGAGGTAACGCTGTTTGCGTTGAGCGCCATGGCCGTACCGGTGGCAGTGGCATCGTCGATCTGCAAGCCGTTGCCGGTGTGGGCGCCGGAGAAATAAAGGCGGGCCAGGCCGTTTGTAGCCGCGGCAGTCGAAGCGCTCTGGACCAGGAACATATTACCGGTAACACCTGTTCCGGTGCCGACCACAGATAGGCCGGTACCGCTGGTAAGGGCGTTGACATTGATGTTGGCGGCGGTTCCCGTGGTCAAACTGTTGGAATTGACCTTCATGGTTGTCGCCAGGGTAGTGGAAATATCATCGATCTGGAAGGCAGTGCCGGCCGCGGTGCGGATACCGTTGAAGTTGAAGCGGACCAAGCCGTTGGTCGGAGCGGCCGTGGAGACGGAATAGACGTTCAAAAGATTACCGGTGACAGCGGTGGCGCTGGTGCCGTTGAGATACAACCCGGTACCGCTGGTCAAGGCCGTTGTATTGATCGCCATCGCCGTGCCGGTCGTGGTTACGTCGTTGATCTGCACACCGTTTCCCGTATGCGCCCCGGTGAAGTTGAATCTTGCCAGGCCGTTGGTGGCCGCTCCGGTCGAAGCGCTCTGGACCAGGAACATGTTGCCGGTAACGCCGGTTCCGGTGCCTACCACGGATAAGCCGGTGCCGCTGGTCAAAGCATTGACGTTGATGTTGGCAGCGGTGCCGGTAGTGAGGGAATTGGAATTGACCTTCATGGTTGTCGCCAGGGTGGTTGAGATATCATCGATCTGGAAGGCGGCGCCGGCGTCGACTCGGATGCCGTTGAAATTGAAGCGAACCAGGCCGTTGGTCGGAGCAACAGTCGAGACGGAATATACATTCAAAAGATTGCCGGTAGCGCCGGTAGCGCCGGTGCCATTGATATACAAGCCAGTGCCGCTGGTCAAGGCGGTAGTATTGATCGCCATGGCCGTGCCGGTCGTGGTTACATCGCTTAACACCAAACCGGTTCCGGTATGGGCGCCGCTGAAATTAAAGGCTACCCCGCCGGTGGTGCTGAAATTGCCGGTGGAGGCAATGGCTACGTTCAAAGCTTTGGCAATGCTGGCCGTGCCGGAACTGTTGAGATAAAGCAGGTTGCCGGTATTGTTAACATTAGAACCCGAAAGAGTGATACTCTGCAGGCTACCGGTCAGCGTCTGGACGCTCGAGGCCAGACCCACGCCCGTACCCGAAGTGAGGCCGTTGAAATTCATCGCCAAGGGATTCTCGGTATCGGCTGTGGACCAGTTCCAGGTCTGGGCGTAAAGGGTGTTGTCGATGGTGTTAGTTGCGCCCGCGGCAGTGAGGCCGGAGAACGGAACCGAGGTGGCAACAGTGCTTGGCGTAGCCCAGGTGGTCACCCCGCTGCCGTTGGTCTGCAGGAACTGCCCGCTCGATCCGTCATCTCCCGGCAAGGTCATGGTCCAGCTCCCAGCCGCGGCCGCGGGCTGGATCTGCACGTAGCCGGAGGTGTTACCTTCCAGGCGCATGGTACCCAGGGTGGTTCCGGCCAAACCAATATCAAGCAGGGCTCCGGGCGTAGTAGTGCCGATACCGACGTTGCCCCCTCCGAGTAATGTCATTAATGTTGTTGTGACATTATTAAATTGAATTACTTTTTCATTCGACGCAAAAGTAGTATAACTATTGGCTCCATCATGCTTATAACCTTTAAACATTATTGCCGGCTGGCTAGGTGTATTTGAACCAGTCCATCCCTCAATATTAAGAGATGGAACAGCTGCTGTGCTCTCATTAAATCCCTGCAAAGAAAGCCCTCCTTGGTCGCCATGTTGAGGTCCAATCCTCCCAATAGTGGTTGAATTTGGCGCCGGAACAAAACCTACGCCAGACCAGCTCGGCAAACTAATATCTTCATCATTAATGAACATCATCGGATTATTTCCGGCAGCGGTATTAAGTACAAACAAAGCTGTTGGCGCGGTGATGCCAATGCCCACGTTGCCGGCCTCCACCAGCAAACCGTAGTTCGCGGTGGTGCCGCCGCTCGCCGAGAAGTAGCCGCCGACGTTGGTAGAGGTGGTACCGGCGTGGGCATTGGCAACCTTCAAACCGTAAGTGGTCTGGGCGGATGTGCCGTTGGTACCCGAAAGGGCAATGTCTAACAGCGTCTGGGTGTTGCTGCCTGCGGCCGTGGAAGTGGAAGCAATGCTCACCAGGCTGCCGGTGGTCAAGCCGTTGCCGGAGATGCTTAAAGCCTTGCCGGTAGTAACGCTGTTAGCGTTGATCGCCATGGCTGTGCCGGTGGCAGTGGCGTCATCAATTTGAAAACCGTTGCCGGTATGGGCGCCGCTGAAATTAAACCTCACAAATCCATTGGTTGAGGCGCCGGTGGATGCCACATCAACATTCAAAGCTTTGGCAATGCTGGCCGCGCCGGAACTGTTGAGATAAAGAAGGTTGCCGGTATTGGCAACGTTGGTTCCCGAAAGCGTGATGCTTTGCAAGCTTCCGGTCAGAGCCGTGGCGCTCGAGGCCAAGCCTACACCCGTACCCGAAGTGAGGCCGTTGAAATTCATTGCCAAGGGATTCTCGGTATCGGCCGTGGACCAGTTCCAGGTCTGGGCGTAAAGGGTGTTGTCGATGGTATTGGTGGCGCCCGCGGCAGTGAGGCCGGAGAACGGAACCGAGGTGGCAACAGTGCTTTGCGCCGCCCACGTGGTCACCCCGCTGCCGTTGGTCTGTAAGAATTGGTTCGCGTCGCCATCGGTGGCTGGCAAAGTCATGGTCCAAGAACCAGCCGCGGCCGCGGGCTGGATCTGCACGTAGCCGGAGGTATTGCCTTCTAATCTCATGGTGCCCAAGGTGGTTCCGGCCAAACCGATGTCGAGCAAAGCTCCGGGTGCCGTCGTCCCGATGCCCATATAACCAAGATCATCAATTCTCATTGCTTCTCTCAGTGTTCCCGCCACCATAGTATTGAATCTTATCGAAGAATCCTCACTTGTATTAGCTGCATCTTCCCAAACCGTATCGATCCGAGCCGCCTGGTTGGAATTTCCGGCCGCATCTTCCAAATATAAATCGATTGCAGTCCCCAGACCCGCGTCCGCGGTTCCGCTGGTCAGTCTTTCCAAACGCATAGTATTTAATACTGTATTTGTTCCCGCATCGGAATGCCTAACATGAAATATATCGCTTGGCGACGTAACGCCAACACCGATATTACCCGCCGAATCTATCCTAAATCGATCAGTATTAGCGGTCTTAATACCAAAATAACCGCTTGCCCCGCTTCCATACATCATCACGCTGCTCAAATTATTCCATCCTATACCGTAACCATCGGTCAGTTTCAGCCAACCACTCCGGCTTGTAATCGAACCATCAACATCAAGTTTTGTCCCCGGCGCCGTCGTCCCGATGCCGACGTTGCCCGAAGCGTCCACTACGAACGGCGTGGTATCCGCATCACCGGTATCGTCATTGACCCGGAAGGACAATCCCGCGCCAAGGTTAGTGACCATCAAAGGCACGGCGGCGCTGGTCGCGGCCACCGATGATTTGATAAGGGTGCCGGTATTGTTGGCATTGCTGGAGGAAAGATTGACGTTGAGCATCGTGCCCGTGAATGCCGTGGCGCTCGAGGCCAATCCCAATCCGGTACCCGAAGTGAGGCCGTTGAAATTCATCGCCAAGGGATTCTCGGTATCGGCTGTGGACCAGTTCCAGGTCTGGGCGTAAAGGGTGTTGTCGATGGTGTTAGTTGCGCCCGCGGCAGTGAGGCCGGAGAACGGAACCGAGGTGGCAACAGTGCTTGGCGTAGCCCAGGTGGTCACCCCGCTGCCGTTGGTCTGCAGGAACTGCCCGCTCGATCCGTCATCTCCCGGCAAGGTCATGGTCCAGCTCCCAGCCGCGGCCGCGGGCTGGATCTGCACGTAGCCGGAGGTGTTACCCTCAAGGCGCAGGGTGCCCAAGGTGGTGCCGGCCAAACCAATGTCAAGCAGAGCTCCCGGATTAGTCGTCCCGATCCCCATATTGCCGGAGCTGTCGATCCGAACTTTTTCGGAAACCGCCCCGTTCAAGGCCGTGGAAAACGCCATATAGGAGTCCTGGGTTCCCGCGGTCGAGGTCCAATCGGCTTCAGCGACAACGGCGATCCGGCCGGCGTCGGCTACGGCCGGCGCAGACGCGTCGTAATACCATTGGTTGAAAAGCAAACCGGAACCAGTGCCGTCCATATCAACCGCGTTGCCGGAGTTGGTGATCTCCGCGATATCGGTTATCGATTTGGCGGTCCCGGATTTTTCGATATCCAGCAGGCTGGTGGGATTCGCGGTGCCGATGCCCACGTCCCCGGCGTTGGTAATGGTAAGCTTGGAAGCCGAGTTCTGCTTAATATCCACCAAAACTCCGGCGCCCAGCTGGTTCACCGTAAAGGCCGTCGAAGCGCCGGTGTAAGTGGATGATAAAGTCGTAAATGCTCCGGAGCTGGCGGTCGTTGAGCCGATCGTACCGGGCGCTTCCCAAGTCTTGTTGTCGAGCTTTTGCGCCTCGAACGCCGCGGGAACCGCGCCGAATTTCTTGCGCGGGATCATTTCTGAATCGCCGCCGACGGTCACGCCCAGCCATAATTCCTGGTTGAAGTTAAGGGAGCTTAAGCTGGTAACCGTGCCCAGCATCACCGAGAATAATCCGCTCTTGACGTAAACCCGGTTGGTCAAATCATCAGTCGAATCCCATTCGGTATAAGAATTGTAGATGCAAAGATAATTCGAGGCCGGAACCGCGGATTTGATCACCGCCGGCTCTTTTTTAGTGGTATTCCAAAGATACTGTCCAGCCGCCAGACTACTTTCGTTAACACCGCTCGAATAAGCAATCTTGGTCGCTCCGCTGCCGCCGCAATCCGCATGGTCAACGCTCACAGTGATGCTGCCGGTTTCGGTCCAAAGATTGGAAGACGACCAGGTTTCCGTCCAGGCCGCGGATCCGCCGCCGGCCGCGGTGTAAATACTGAAAGAAACATCGTAAACGCCGTCGCCCACCGGAATGTTGCTGGCGTCGGTAAGCTTGCCTTGGTAATTAATCTGGGGATTGATGGCCGCCCCGGCCGCGAACGGCGCTAAAACATTAAGAATCAAAGTAAAAACCAGCCCGGCTGTTGACAGCTTTCTAAACGATTTTTCAGAGAATAGTCCGCGAACCCGGACAATTGAACTTATATTGTTCAATAAAGCCAAACCAAATAGTCGAAACTGGGATAATTTCGTTGCATATTTCGGCTCTTTTCTGGATAATGAAACTCGTTCTATCATGCCTCCTATGCGTTTAATTTATTCTAACAAGTTTATGAGAATATTTAAAACGCCAACTAGCCTACTTATCCACAGTTTTTGAATATAAAAATTTACCAGGCTTCTTCAAAATTTATTAAAAAAACAGCGTTTCGCCGAACGCTGTTTTTTTCTTTTTTTTTAAATTTTTTTATTGATTAATTATAGGTTCTTGTCAAGATGATTTGGTAATGTGCAAGGACATTTTGCGCCTTTTTGCTAAGCTGGGAGGAGCATGAAAACTATGGCTGAAAGCAAAGCAGCGGAGCGGCTGAGATGGATCAAACCGATCTTGGACAAAGAGCTCACCATCG
>Ga0209507_1000893_pt1 | contig 26868 bp, 31 predicted proteins | sample AD_UKC028_MetaG_FD_184414 | JGI IMG/M metagenome (GOLD analysis project Ga0209507, IMG submission 184414) | Active sludge microbial communities of municipal wastewater-treating anaerobic digesters from USA - AD_UKC028_MetaG (SPAdes) (version 2) | ecosystem: Engineered > Bioreactor > Anaerobic >...
GCAAGGATATCGATATAACCCCTACCTCGTTCATCCCGTTATTCGGCCGCAGCGAGAAGAACATCCGCGACCACAGGCATGTCAGCTCCCTTCTTAACCGCGTCGAGCTCGACAGGCACGGGGTATTCCTGAAGCCGACGATGATATTCGACGAGAAGGGCCACACGGAGAACAGGACGCAGTATTTCGTCCTCGGATACGAAGGCAAAGGCAAGGCGCCCGTCGGGCAGTACCCGTCGCTCGGGATGTTCTACGGCGAAGGGGATATGATATTCCCCGACGCGATATACAAATTGGTCGTGCCGGCAACGAGGAAGTCGCCGGATTTCGACGGGAAAGAAGCCTGCGGCGCGTTCAGGTTCTCTCGCCGTATATTGAAGAAGGGCGCTTCGCAGGAATATTGCCTGGTCATGGGTATCGAAGAGGATAAGGGCGCAGCGCTTAAATATTTCCGGAAGCTCAATACCCCCGCGAAGGTCGCCGGGAGTTTAGCCGCGACAAAAAAATACTGGCGCAAGTACCTTTCGAAGCCCGTGCTCTCGTTCAAGGACAGCGATTACAATAACTGGCTGCTATGGGTCAAGCTGCAGCCGACACTCCGAAAGCTGTTCGGATGCTCGTTCTTGCCGCATTTCGATTACGGTAAGGGCGGCCGCGGCTGGCGCGACATCTGGCAGGATGCGCTGACGCTGTTATTGACGGAACCGAAGAAGGCCAAAGATTTCATATTTGACAGTTTCAAGGGTGTCCGGCTCGACGGCTCGAATGCGACGATAATAACGAAGGATGGAAGGTTCATCGCCGACCGCAACAGGATAAGCCGCGTATGGATGGACCACGGCATCTGGCCGTACCTCACCACGCGCATGTATATAAACAAGACAGGAGACCTCGGTTTCATGCTCAGGGACGCGGAGTATTTCCGCGACCACCAGCTGAAACGCGCGAAAGAGACGGACAAGGCGTTCAACCAGGCGGATTTCATCCAGCGCGACAGCTCCGGCAAGGTGTACAAGGGGAGCGTGCTCGAGCACCTGCTCGTGCAGAACCTCGTTCAATTTTTTAACGTCGGCGAGCATAACGTGATACGCCTCGAGAACGCCGACTGGAACGACGGCCTCGATATGGCCTCCGACAGGGGCGAGAGCGTCACATTCAGCTTCATGTACGCGCATAACCTCTGGGACATCTGCTCGATACTCGAGAAGATGAAACAAAAGCATGAGAAGGTAAAAGTCCTCGTCGAACTGTTGCCGCTGCTCGACAGAATGAGCTCGCCGGTGGATTACGGCGACTACAGGCAGAAACAGAGGCGTCTCGATGAATATATGGAGTCGGTAAAGAGCATAAGCGGAGAGAAGGTCGAGGTCGATATCGAGGGGCTCGTGAAGGACCTGCGCGGCAAAGCCGACCACATGTTCGCGTGGCTCGGCGAAAAGGAATGGATGCCGTCCGCGGGTTTCTTCAACGGCTATTACGACAACAACGGCCGCCGCGTAGAGGGAAAGGCCAAAGGCCATGTCAGGATGAAACTGCAATCGCAGGTTTTCGCGATAATGAGCGGCGGCGCAACCGACGAGCAGATAGCCGTGATATGGGCCTCGATAAAGAAGCACCTGAAGGACAGGCGCCTCGGCGGTTTCCGGCTCAGCACGGACTTTAAGTCGCTCTATATGGAGCTCGGCCGCGCGTTCGGGTTCGCCTACGGCGATAAGGAGAACGGCGCGTTCTTCAACCACATGGTCGTGATGCTCGCGAACGCCCTCTATAGGAGGGGCTTCAAGAAAGAGGGCAAAGAGGTCCTCGACTCGATCTACAAGATGGCGACGAGCGACAGGGCGCGCATCTATCCGATGATACCGGAATATTTCAATAACGAGGGCCGCGGTCTCTACCTGTACCTGACCGGCTCGGCGAGCTGGTATATTTATACCCTTATCGAGGAAGTCCTTTGAAGAAAGAATTTATCATATTCGCATCCATAATCGTTGTTATAGCAGTCCTCGCGCTCATCGGCAGGTCGCTCATAACCGATTTCGCGTTAAAACAGATCAAGGGCGCTTTCCCCGATCATACGGTCACGGTCGGGAATGCCGAGATAAAGAGCATAGACCTCATCTCATTCAGCAATATAGATATCGCCAAAGGCGACACCAACAGGTACAGGGTCAAAGAGCTGGATATAAGGTTCACGCCGCTTACGCCGTTTAACAGGACGATACCGAAGGTGTCGGTCGACGGCTGCAGCATAGTCGTGTCTTCGCCGAAAAGCAAACTAAAGGAGCTCATCCAGTTCCCGAAGCCGAAAGTAGGCGCGATGTTCATAATCGAGTCGCTCGAGATAAACGACCTCATCCTCGAGATACACACGTCCGATTTCGACACGACGGCCCTCATCAGGGCGAATGCGGCCGTCGGAAGAGATATCTCATACGACGCGGTCGTGAAGCTGGAGAGGATAAACCTGGGCCACCTCGCGAAGATGCTCGGGGCCGGCGAGAAGGTGGATATAAGCGGGAAGATGGGAGGCGAGATATCGCTGAGCGGCAAGGACTTTAAGATAGACGCGATAAAAGGCGAGTTCAAGTCAATGAGCCCCGGCGGGACCGTGATAATAAAGGACGAGGAGTTCATACGGAACCTGGCAAAGCAGGCGAAGCAGCCCGTCGAGGTGATAAGGGACAGTTTCCAGAACTATAAGTACACGAGCGGGGCGTTGTCGGTTTCGAAAGACAAGGACGCGATATTGCTGCACCTGTTGATGGAAGGAACGCAGGGAAAGAGGGACCTGACGATAGCATTTCACGGATTCTAAAGGAGGGCAAGATGAAGAACGGCATATTTATTACGGCGGCGTTATTGTTGTTCGTAGGCATCGGGTGCGCGCAGGTGCAGGTTAAGGCGCCCAAAGACCCGATAAAGGTCGATATAACGATGCGGCTTGACGTTTACCAGCATGTCGAGAAGGATATCGACACGATCGAGGATATCGTATCGGGCAAGAGCACGCCGAAGCCCAGGGAAGGGATGCAGCTTAACCTGCTTTTCACGAACGCTTATGCCGAGGAAGGAATGCCGTCGGATGTCGAGAAGGCCGCGCTGAGGCGCAGGGACAGGAAAGATGAGCTGGTATCCTGGGAGCGGAAGGGCGTCATCGGCGAGAACAGGATGGGGCTTGTCGAGGCGCGCTCCGGCCAGGCGCCGGGGGGGCTGGTCAACGCCGAGAACGCCGACAGGATGGTGATATATAAGGCGATATCGCAGAAGAACGGCGCGGCGCTTGGGGACGTGCAGAAGCTCTACGCGAAGCGGCTTATCGAAGACGCTCCCGCCGGGACTCCCATAGAGGTAATGGACGCGTCGGGCAATTACGGCTGGAAGAAGAAATAATTGAAGATCTCGGTAAAGGTCAAGGCCGGCTCCGGCAGGGAGAAGGTCGAGAAGGCGGAGGACGGCAGCTACGCGGTATGGGTAAGGGCCAAGCCGGCGGACGGCAAGGCGAACGAGGCGGTAATAAAAGCCCTTGCCGCGCATTTTGATACGGCGAAATCGAACATAACGTTATTGACCGGCCGCACCTCAAAACATAAGATCTTTTCTGTTGATGTTTAAACTCGTCATATTCGACATAGACGGCACAATTGTCGACGCCTACAGCGCGATCGAGAAGAGCATAAACTATACCCTGAAGAAGCTCGGGTACCCGAAGGCGAAGATGGCCGTCATCAGGCGGCTCGTAGGCCACGGGGACAGGAACTTCGTCGAGCAATTCGTCGGCCGGAAAGACGTCGAAGAGGGATTGGAGCTCTACCGGAAGCACCACGAGAAAGCCCTGTTGAGGCACTCGAAGGCAATGCCCGGGGCGAGGCGCCTGCTGGCAGGGCTCAAGAAGTCCGGCTACAAACTCGCTATAGCGAGCAACAGGCCGCCGAACTACAGCATCATACTGCTTAAACATCTCGACCTGCTTAAATATTTCGACGCAATAGAATGCGCGCGGGACAAGAGCGAGATAAAGCCGAAGCCGTTCCTCATACCGAGGATACTCAAGAAGCTCGGTATCAAAAAAAGCGAAGCCCTTTACGTGGGCGATATGACGGTGGACGTCCATGCCGGCCATAATGCGGGCGTAAAGGTGGTCGCGGTCCTCGGCGGGTCGTCATCGCACTCCGAATTAAGGGCGGCGAGGCCCTGCGGCATAACCCGCAAGATATCCGGCCTGCTGCATGCGGTTAAAAAATGCCGGACGTGAAATTCCTGCCGTTATTTATTTCTTGACAATACTCTACTAAAATGGTAGAAATAGTGGAAATTTAACGGAGACCGGAAATGAAGATGTCTACTAGGGGAAGGTACGGGGTAAGGCTGATGCTCGAGCTCGCGGCGAATTACGGGAAGGGCGCCGAGACGCTCAAGAGTATTTCGAAGAGCCAGTGCATATCGGAGAAGTACCTCTGGCACCTTGTGCCGCCGCTGAAGGCGGCAGGGCTGCTGGTATCTGGAAGGGGAGCGCGCGGCGGTTATTCGCTCGCGAAACCGCCCTCGAAGATAACGCTTAAGGATATCGTGACGGCGGTTGAGGGGCCGGTCTTCCCGACAATATGCGCGGGGAACCCCTCTTCGTGTAAAAGGTCGCCGTTATGCGCGTCAAGGGATATATGGGAGGAGATAGGCAGGAAGGTCGGGCAGATACTCGCGTCGGTTACGCTCGAAGAGCTTATGCAGAGGCAGAACAACAAGACAAAGAAGACTACCGGGATGTATTACATTTAGGAGGCGGAAGATGGGAAGGATATTCGAGGATATCATCGAGACGATCGGCAACACCCCGTTGGTAAAGATAAACTGCCTTGCCAGGGGCATTAACGCGCAGATACTGGCCAAGATGGAGTCGTTCAACCCGCTCTCGAGCATCAAGGACAGGATAGGCGCGGCGATGATCGAAGCGGCCGAAGAGAAGGGGCTTATAGACGAAGGAAGTGTTATCATCGAGCCGACGAGCGGCAATACCGGCGTCGCGCTCGCGTTCGTGTGCGCCTCGAAGGGTTACCGGCTGATCCTGACGATGCCCGAGACGATGAGTGTCGAGAGGAGGCAGCTCCTGAAGATACTCGGCGCGGAGATAGTCCTGACCGAGGGCGCGAAAGGCATGAAGGGCGCTATCGATAAGGCGAAGGAACTTGCGAAACAGACGCCGAGGAGCTATATACCGGACCAGTTCGCGAATCCCGCGAATCCCGAGATACACAGGAAGACGACCGCCGAGGAGATATGGAGGGACACCGGCGGCAAGGTCGACATCTTCATCGCGGGCGTCGGCACAGGCGGGACGCTGACCGGCGTCGGGGAGGTCCTTAAAAAAAGGAACCCGAAAGTAAAGATAATAGCCGTTGAGCCGAAGGACAGCCCGGTGCTCTCGGGCGGCAAGCCGGGCCCCCACAAGATACAGGGTATCGGCGCGGGTTTCGTGCCGAAGGTCTTGAATACGGGCGTAATAGATGAGATAATACAGGTCGCTTCGGAGGATGCCGGCGCGGTATCGCGCCGCCTCGCGAAGGAAGAGGGCATATTGGCGGGCATATCGTGCGGCGCGGCAATGTGGGCGGCGCTCGAGGCCGCTAAACGGCCCGAATCAGCCGGCAAGACGATAGTAGTCATCCTTCCCGATACGGGAGAGCGCTACCTTTCCACGTGGTTATTCCAGGAGTGAATATATGAAACGCAAAGTATACCTTGACCATAACGCGACCACACCGCTGCACCCGGAGGTTAAGAAGGCGATGGCCGAGGCGATGGAGGCGTTCGGAAACCCTTCAAGCATGCACGGCTTCGGCAGGCAGGCGAGGCGGTTGATCGATGACGCGAGGGATAAGATATCGTCGTTCATCGGCGGCAGGCCGGAGGATATCGTCTTCGTCGGGAGCGGTTCCGAGGCGAATAATACCGTGCTGAACCTGCTCTATTGCACGGCAAGACGCTGCGAGGCCCCGCATACAAAGAGGCATCGGGTCATAACCTCGCAGATAGAGCACCCGTGCATCCTCGAGGCCGCGGGATGCCTCGAGGCGAGGGGCATCGAGGTCATATACCTGCCGGTCGACAAATACGGCAAGATAGACATGGCGAAATACGAAGAGGTGATGTCGGAGAAGACGGCGCTCGTCTCGGTGATGATGGCGAATAACGAGATAGGCACGATACAGGATATAAAAAAGATAGGAAGCATTGCCCATAAGTACGGCGCGCTATTCCACACAGACGCGGTACAGGCGGTCGGCAAGATACCCGTCGACGTGGGGGACCTCGGGGTCGACTACCTCTCGCTCTCGGCCCATAAGATATACGGCCCCAAGGGCGTCGGGGCGCTTTACGTCTCGCCGGGTGCTCCGTTCTGCCCGTTCATACGCGGAGGCCACCAGGAGAGGGGCAGGCGCGCGGGCACCGAAAATACAACGGGCATCGCGGGTTTCGGCAAGGCCATCGAGATGCGCGCGAAAGAGATGGATATCGAGAGCAGAAAGCTGCTTTCGCTCAAAGCGCGCCTGAGAGCGGGCATAGAAAAGAACATAAAGGATATCGAGTTCAACGGCCATGCGTCCGACTGCCTGCCGGGTACGCTGAACGTCTCGTTCGACGCGGCGGAAGGCGAAGCCATACTATTGTATCTCGACCTCGAAGGCATCGCCGTGTCGACGGGTTCGGCATGCTCTTCCGGCTCGCTCGACCCGTCGCATGTCCTGATGGCCACGGGAGCCTCGGCCGAGCTGGCGCACGGCTCGATAAGGATAAGCATGGGCAGGGACAACACCGAGGAGGAGATCGACTATACCGTCGAAAAACTCGCGTTCGTCATAGATAAGATAAGGAACATGTCTACCGTCGCCGTAAAGGAGGACCATGGTAAATAAACCCGAATGGGTCTATTCCGATAAGGTAAAGGACCATTTCGTGAACCCCCGCAACGTCCTCGACGACGAAGAGGAGTACCGCCCGGACGGCAAAGGCATCGCCGGCAACATAAAATGCGGCGACGAGATGATCATGGTGATAAAGGTGGACAAGGCGAGAGGCATCATCGCCGACTGCAGGTGGAAGACATACGGGTGCGCGAGCGCCATCGCGAGCACGTCGATATTGTCCGAAGCGGTCAAGGGCAAGACGCTCGACGCCGCCTATCATATCACGGCGAAGGATATCGCAAAGGAGCTCGGCGGCCTTCCGGAGCACAAGGTCCATTGTTCGGTCCTCGGCCACAAGGCGCTGCGCGCGGCGATAGACGATTATTATAAACGCAACGGCATGACGGACAAGGCCGGGAAAGAGAAGTAGCGCCTTATCTGCCGGTGCATGGAGGAATATGAGAAAGATCGCTATAGTCGGTTCGCCTAACGTCGGAAAATCCGTAATATTCAATAACCTTACCGGAAGCTACGCGGACGTCTCGAACTACCCCGGCACGACCGTCGAGGTATCAAGGGGCAAGTGCAGGATAGGCGCGGAGGAGTTCGAGGTCATAGACACGCCAGGCATGTATTCGCTGCTGCCGATATCGGAAGAGGAGAGGGTCGGCCGCTCGATACTGCTGGAAGAGTGCCCGTGCCTGATCCTACATGTCATAGACGCGAAGAACATCGAGAGGATGCTTTCGATGACGTTGCAGCTTCTTGAGGCCGGGCTGCCGCTCGTGCTTGTGCTCAATGTCTTTGATGAAGCCGAGGCGCTCGGCATAGATATCGACACCGCGTACCTGGAAAAGGAGCTCAAGATACCCGCGGTTAAGACCGTGGGGACAAAGGGCGCCGGGATGGACATACTCAGGGGAAAGATAGAGGAGCATGTTAAGAGATTTTGTTAAGAATATAGGTTACGACGACCCGCTTGAGGCATCCCTGTCGAAGATCGAGGGGCTCCTGTCGTCCGAATACGGGATATCGAAGCGTTCCGCCGCTTTAATGATATTACAGGAAGACCCCGACATATCTGAAACGGCCAGGAAGCGGGAACCCGCGGAGAGCGCGAAGGAGATATTTGCGATCGCCGCGGAGCTGAAGACGCATTATTCGTACCCGCTTACGTATATAATAACCGAGCGCAGGCAGAAGGAAGCGAGCAGGATATCTTCCGCGGCGACGACTGTCACGAAGAAGGGCTCGCTCGGGATCAGGGAGGCGGTGAGCAGGGCGATGATGAACCCGTTCATCGGCGGGCCGATACTGCTCGCGGTCATGTACTACGGCCTGTATAAGTTCGTCGGAAATTTCGGCGCGGGCGTCCTCGTCGATTTTCTTGAGGACAAGGTCTTCGACCACCACCTGAACCCGTTCGTCTCGGGTGTCGTAGATAAGTACGTGCCGTGGGCGGTGATAAGGGACCTTATCGCGGGCGATTACGGCGTGATAACCCTCGGTTTCAGGTACGCGTTTGCAATAATTATGCCCATAGTCGCGACATTCTTCTTCGCGTTCGCGGTCATTGAGGACAGCGGCTACCTGCCGCGTCTCGCGATGCTTGTGGACCAGATATTCAAGAAGATAGGCCTCTCGGGAAGGGCGATCATCCCGCTCGTGCTGGGCCTCGGATGCAGCACTATGGCGACGATGGTGACCCGGACGCTTCCTACGAAACGCGAGCGAATAATCGCGACGCTGCTCCTGGCCCTCGCGATCCCCTGCTCGGCGCAGATGGGCGTCATCCTGGCGCTGCTTGAGTCGAGGCCGCTGGGCCTTATCGTGTGGCTTTCGGTCATTGTGGGCGTCTTCCTTTTTGTCGGCTATTTGGCGTCAAAAATAATGCCCGGAGAATTGCCGAGTTTTTATATGGAGATACCGCCTTTGAGGTTCCCGCAGGCATCGAACGTCCTTCGTAAGACCGCGAGCAGGATGAAATGGTATTTCCTCGAGGTCCTTCCGCTCTTCATGTTCGCGAGCGTGATGATATGGCTCGGTCAGATAACCGGCGTATTCGGTTTCTTCGTCAGGATGCTCGAACACCCGGTAAGGTGGATAGGGCTGCCTTCGGAATCCGCGGTAGCGTTCCTTTTCGGTTTTTTCCGCCGCGATTACGGCGCGGCCGGCCTTTATGACCTGAAGACGGAAGGGCTATTGGGCGGCAACCAACTGGTTGTCGCGTGCGTGACGCTTACGCTCTTCCTGCCGTGCGTCGCGCAGTTGCTGATGAACATAAAGGAGCGCGGGATGAAGGTCGGCATAGCGATGTCGGTGTTTATCCTGTTCTTCTCGTTCAGTATAGGATGGATCGTCAATATGTTGTTGAGCATATCCGGATTGAGCCTGTAATAAAGGGGGAGTATCATATGGTAAAGCAGGAAAAAGAAGATAAGAAGTCCGTCGTGCCGTTGTCGGAGCTGCGGCCCGGAGGGAAAGGCCAGATCGCTTACCTCCAGGCGAAGGGAAAGGCCCAGATGCAGAAGCTGTTGAACATCGGCGCTATCCCGGGGATGAATGTCGTCCTCGTGCAGAAGTTCCCGTCATATGTGTTCAAACTGGGCCATACGCAGTTCGCCGTGGATAAAGAACTCGCGCACAGCGTGTATGTCAAAATAACGAAATGAGGTTAAGATAGATGACAAAGAGGAGATTGTGAGGTATATTCAAACTGAAAGGATAGCATGGTAAAGATACCCGATGATATAGCGAAGTTCCTCCACGCGCAGCATTTTACGGTCGTCTCGACGATAGGAAAGGACGGGCTGCCGCACAATTCCTGCAAGGGGATAGTGAACATCGAAGGCGATACCGTTTACCTGCTCGATCTTTACAAGGGGCAGACGCATGACAACCTCGAGAAGAACCCCGCGATAAGCGTGAGCGTCGTGGACGAGCACCGCTTTAAAGGGTACTGCCTTAAAGGCACCGCGAAGCTGATAACCGAGGACCTGCTGAAGTCCCATATAGTCAAGTCGTGGGAAGAGAAGATAACGGCGAGGATAACCCATCGGCTCATCAAGAACCTGAAGGGTGAGCACGGGCATGAAAGCCATCCCGAGGCCCGGCTCCCGAAGCCGAAATACCTGATAGCGATGAAGGTCGTCGAGATAATCGACCTTACGCCCCCTCCGCTCAGATGACGGACCAGATCGCACCGTGGCTTAGCGGCCTTCCGAAGGACTATATAGTGCTGATAACGGCGGCGCTGCCCGTCTCGGAATTGAGGGGGGCGATACCGCTCGCTCTCTCCTTCGGGATGACGATACAGAAGGCCTTCCTGCTGTCGGTCATCGGCAATTTCATACCGGTCATTCCCGTGCTCTTCCTGCTCGAGCCCGTATCGAATTGGCTCGGCAGGTTCAGGTTTTTCGCGCGGTTCTTCGACTGGCTATTCACGCGGACGCGCAAAAAGGCGGACACGATACAGAAATACGAGATGCTCGGGCTCGCGATATTCGTCGCGATACCGCTTCCTATGACCGGCGCATGGTCCGGCGCGATAGCGGCGTCCCTTTTGAAGATAAAATTCAGGTATGCGATAACGGGCATAATACTCGGGATACTCGGGGCCGGCCTGATCGTCTCTGCCCTTTGCACTCTGGGCATCATGGGCTGGCAGGCTGTTACGGATTAATACGGAAAGGTAATATAAAGTGAGCCTGATAGTTTTAGTCATCTCTTCGGCGGCGCTTCTCTTCCTAGGCTACTCGATATACGGAAGGTTCCTAAGCAGGATGCTCCGGTTGGACCCCGGCGCGAAGACGCCGGCAGAGGTCCAGAAGGACGACGTCGATTATGTCCCGACGAACAAGTTCTACCTGCTCGGCCAGCATTTCTCCGCGATAGCGGCCGCGGGCCCGATAGTCGGCCCGATACTCGCCGGCATGTGGTTCGGCTGGATCCCGACGTTCATCTGGATAATAATTGGCGGCATATTCATCGGCGGCGTCCACGACATGTTCACGCTCGTCGCGTCGCTGCGCCACCACGGCCGTTCGATAGCCGAGGTCGTAAAGGAATACAAGAGCAAGAAGGCGTTCATGATTTTCCTGATCTTCATCTGGATATCGATAATCTACGTCATAACGGCATTCACGGACATCACCGCGGGCACGTTCGCTGACCCGGTAAGGGGAGCGGGGGTGGCGTCGTCGTCGATGATGTACCTGCTGCTCGCTTTCATAATGGGCCTCGTGCTCCGGGTATTCAAACCGCCGCTCGCCGCGGCCACGATGGTATTCATGCCGCTCGTCCTCGTCTGTATCTGGCTCGGGCCCAGGTTCCCGCTCCATATTCCGCCCCTGTTCGGCATGGACCTGCGCACGACCTGGGACGTGCTTCTGCTCGTATACTGCTTTATAGCGGCGGTAATACCGGTCTGGCTGCTGTTGCAGCCGCGCGGTTATCTCGGGGGTTTCTTCCTTACGTTGACGGCGGGCGCGAGCCTTATCGGCATAATCGTCGGGCATTTCACGCAGAAGCTCGTCATAAATTACCCCGCGTTCACCGGATGGGTGAACCCCGGCGGGCTGCCGTTGTTCCCGCTGCTCTTTACGACGGTCGCATGCGGCGCGTGTTCGGGTTTCCACGCGCTCGTCTCGTCGGGGACGACGTCCAAGCAGGTGGCAAGGGAGCCGGACGCGAAGATCATCGGGTATGGCGGCATGCTGCTGGAAAGTTTTGTCGCGATAACCGCCCTCGGGACGCTGCTGCTGCTGACTAAGACGCAGGCGCAGGCCTTCGGCAGCCCCGACCAGATATACGCGAACGGCATAGCAACTTTCCTGAACAGTTTGGGCATAGACAGGGAGTTCGCTCTTATGTTCGCGCTGCTCGCGTTCGCGACTTTCGTGTATGATACCCTCGACGTCTCGACGAGGTTGGGGCGCTACATATTCCAGGAACTGACGAATATACGCGGCAAGGTAAGCTTATACGTCTCGGCGTTCGTGACGCTGCTGCTGCCGGCCTTCTTCGTCACGAGCAAGATGACCGACACGCAGGGCAATCCCATCCCGGCCTGGTCGCTCTTCTGGACCGTCTTCGGTTCGAGCAACCAGCTGCTGGCGGCGATGGTGCTTTTAGGCCTCAGCATATGGCTCTTCAGGAGGAGGAAGAATTACGCGGTAACGCTTATCCCGGCCGTATTCATGACGTTCGTCGCGCTGACGTCGTTGACGGTGGTGTTGAGGCCATGGATAATAAAACATATCGCCGAGAACAGGTTCATACCGGAGCCGCTCGTTATCACATGCTCGGTACTTTTGTTGTTGTCGGTAATTCTGATAATAGAGGACATAATGATATTCGCAAAAGGGAACAAGGATGAGCACAAAAAAACCGGCGCCTGATTTCCATGAAATAGCCGTTATCGGCGGCGGCCCCGCGGGAATAATGGCCGCGATCCGCGCGGCGGAGCTCGGCAAGGACGCGGTGCTTATCGAAAGGAACAGGTCCCTCGGGCGCAAGATACTCATAACGGGCAAGGGCAGGTGCAACCTCACGAATTCCGCCGATATCGACTCGTTCATGGGCAAGTTCGGCAGGAACGGGCAGTTCCTCAGGTCGGCGTTCAACGCCTTCTTCAGCGAGGACCTCATGGAATTCTTCAGGAAGAAAGGCCTCGGCGTGAAGGTCGAGCGCCAGGGAAGGGTATTCCCGTCGGACGACAGGTCGACGTCCGTCGTGAAAGCCCTCGAGAAGTCCCTGCTCGAGAACAAAGTGCCCGTAATGCTCGAAGCGCGCGCGATGGAGATAAGGCACGACGCGGGGATCTTCACGATAAAGATCGCCGGCGGCGGCGAGGTGATGGCGAAGAAGGTGATACTCGCGACGGGCGGGGCGTCCTACAAAGCGACCGGTTCGACCGGCGACGGGTTCCATTTCGCGAAACTGCTCGGGCATACGTTCAACACGCTGAAACCGGGGCTCGTCCCGCTCAAGACGAGGGAGAAGTTAGCCGCGGAGATGCAGGGGCTGACACTGAAGAACATAAAGATAACGTTCGAATGCGACGGCAAGAAGATCGCGTCCGATGTGGGCGAACTGCTCTTCACTCATTTCGGGGTCTCCGGCCCGCTCGTGCTCGACATGAGCGCGCAGGTGGTCGCGATGCTCGACAGCAAGAAGCCCGTCTATATATCCATCGACCTGAAGCCGGGCCTAACCGAAGGGCAGATAGACAACAGGATACTCCGCGATATCAGCGAGCACGGCAGCATAAGCATCAGGACGATGCTGAAAGAGATGCTTCCGGTGAAGATGGTCCCGGTGTTCGCGAAGTTGCTGAAACTCGATGCGGCAAAGAGGATAAACCAGCTTACCGCGGCCGAAAGGCGCGGCATAGCCGGGACGATGAAATCATTCGTCCTTACGGTGACGGAGCCGCTGCCCCTCGAAGAGGCGATGGTGACCTGCGGGGGAATACCGGTAAAGGACATAGACCCGAGGACTATGGCCTCGCGGATAGTGCCGGGGCTGTATTTCGCCGGCGAGATCATCGACGCGTCGGCGCCGAGCGGCGGGTATAACCTGCAACAGGCGTTCTCGACGGGTTACCTGGCGGGCTCCAATGCGTAAGATAATCCTCGCTTCGCAGTCGGCGCAGCGCCAGAAGCTCCTGCGGCAGATAGGGCTCGAATTCACCTGCGCGAAGTCGGGCGTGAAAGAGGGGGTGAAACTCGGCCCCGGAGGCTGCGCGGCGCTTGTAATGTCCAACGCGCTCAAAAAGGCGCGCGATGTCGCGAAGCGCCGCAGGGCAGGCGTCGTGATAGCGGCGGACACGGTGGTCCTCTCGGGCAGGAAGATAATAGGGAAGCCGAAGGACCTCTCCGATGCCTTCAGGACGCTGAAGCTGATCTCGCGGAAGCCGCAATGGGTATATACGGGAATGGCGGTCATCGATATAGACAATAATAAGGTCCTCACGGATTACGAGAAGACGAAGATATATATGTACCGCCTGAGCGACAGGCAGATAAGGAACTATTTCAGGAAGGTCTCGCCGATGGACAAGGCGGGCAGTTTCGACATCCAGGGGCTCGGCAGCATATTCATAAACAGGATAGAGGGGTGTTTCAATAACGTGATCGGGCTGCCCCTCGCGAAACTCGCGAAAATGCTCAAGAAGATAGATATAGACCTCTTCTCATAAGATATGGACGACGCAAAGAAGTCATATAGCGGGTATTACAAGGGCCTCGGCGGCGCGATAGGCGGAGACGACAGGTTCCGCTGGGTCAACGACTGCCTGCTCGAGGGCATCAGCGGCAAGGCCGTGCTCGATGTCGGATGCGGCGAGGGCTCGCTGCTGCGCATGCTCAAGGATAAGGGCAACAGCGTATACGGCATAGACGCCTCGCAGAGCGGGCAGGAGTCCTGCCGCGCAAAAGGAGTGGAGTGCGCGGTCGTCGACATCAGCTCGGAGAAGTTCCCGCTCAAGGACGACAGTTTCGATATCGTGCTCTGCCTCGAGACGCTCGAGCATCTCGAGAACCCCCACCACTGCGTCTCGGAGATTAAGAGGGTCCTGAAGGAAGGCGGCACGTTCATCGCGAGCATCCCCGGCCCGAAGGTCAGCCACCCGTATATCTATCCCGGGTTGTTCGGCATAAAGAATTTCAGGGAATTCCTCTGGGCGAACGGTTTTAAGATACTGAAGGTCAAGGGCTGGGGCCAGTCCCCGGCTTTTACGAAAGCGAAGAAGTGGCTGCTTCAGAAGGAGACCCCGCTTGCGCGCAATACCGCGGACGTCCTGCATTATATAGGCAGGAAGAGGAACATGATAATGCGCAAACATTCCGGGACCCCGCTTAACTTCAGCCATTGCGTGAATTTTGTATGCCTCAACAGGAAGCAGGAGAAGACCCTCGCTGCCCGCGTCGCCGAAGATACCAAACCCTCGCCAATACGCTCAAAAATTACTTCATAATTTTTTATCTTTACAACCATAAATAATTATGGTATATGATCAGGTATGGAAGAATTGACCTTAAGGCAGGCGAGCATACTGGATTTCATAAGGGACAGGAAGCTCCGCGCGGGCGTCACGCCCACGCTCGACGAGATAAGGGGGCATTTCCGCCTCAAGGCGATAGGGACGGTCCAGGACCACCTGCGCGCCATAGAGGCGAAGGGGTATATAAGGCGCTCGAGGAAGTCCCGTTCCATAGAGATATCCGGTTTCGAAGCCCGCGATGCGGTGGACGTGCCGATAGTAGGGCGGATAGCCGCCGGGAAGCCGCTGCTCGCGGAAGAGAACCTCGAGGGGCGGATATGCGTGGACAGGTCGCTGGTCAGGTCCGCTAAAGTATTCGCGCTCCGTGTAAAGGGCGAGAGCATGTCAGGGGCCGGCATCAACGACGGGGACATCGCGATAATAAAGGAGCAGCCCGTCGCGGAGAACGGCGAGATAGTCGCCGCGCTCGTTGACGGCGAAGCGACGTTAAAGAGGTTCCGCAAAGACGCCTCCGGAAGGGGCCGTATAACCCTCAAGCCGGAGAATCCCGCTTTCAAGCCGCTTCATTTCGGCGGCTCCGCAGGCGTATCCATACTGGGCAAACTTATAGGAATATACCGGAGTGTTCAATCCTAACGCGCGCTGGGACAGGAAGCTCCCGCGCGACGATAATCCCGACGAGAAGATCGCCGTCGAGGCCTCATTCAGCAACGGCACGGTCGTGCCGCGCGAATTCTTCTACGCGGGAACGGCCCATCGTATAAGGAAGATAACGTTCCGCTGGAAGGAGCGCGTCGGCTCGGAGCAGTTCTATTATTTCAACGTGACCGACGGCGTCGACGTATATAAGATATATTTCGGGGACAAGGGCCTCGTCTGGAGGATATCGAGGGTTGGATAGGACGATAATGCATATAGATATGGACGCGTTCTTCGCCTCGATAGAGCAGGCGTCCGACCCGCGCCTGCGCGGCAAGCCCGTGATAGTCGGCGGCAAGGCGAACAAGCAGAGGACCGTAGTATGCGCGGCCTCATACGAGGCGAAACGCATGGGAATAGATTCGGCGATGAGCGTAGCCGAGGCGTTCAGGATATGCCCGCAGGCCGAGTTCGTCGTCGCCGACACCGCCAAGTATGTCTTCACGTCCCACGCGATATTCGACATGCTCAAGCCCTACAGCCCGCGCGTCGAACAGGCGTCCGTGGACGAATTCTGGCTCGACATGACCGGGACGGAAAGGTTCCTCGGCCCCGTCGAGGAGGTCGCCCGCCGTATAAAAGAGAGGATAAGGTCGGAGTTCGGCGTGACGGCTTCCGTGGGTATATCGTCGAGCAGGCTGTTCGCGAAGGTCGCGTCAAAACTGAAAAAGCCCGACGGGCTCGTCGTGCTCGATAAGGCGGATATAGCGGAAACGCTTAAGGAGATGCCGGTGGGCAAGATAACCGGGATAGGAAAGAGCACCAGGGAGCGGCTCAACGGTTTCGGGATCTTCGTCTATTCCGACATGGCCAGGTTTGACATGGATTTCTACCGCGAAAAGTTCGGGAAGTTCGGGTTATGGCTCTACGGTGTGTCGCGCGGCGAGGACGGGTTGTTCATCCCTTCCTGGCAGGCCGAGGATGCGCCGCCGAAGTCGGTAGGCCATTCATATACGCTGCCTTATAACGCGCAGAACCCGGAGCTCATAGAGGCATGGCTCAGGTTGTTGTGCGAGATGGTCGCGTCGCGGCTGCGTTCGCTCGGGCTCGAGGGGAGGTGCCTGCATGTCTTCCTCAGGCAGCCGGATATGGGTTGCGTGGCGAAACAGAAAATGTTCGCGGTCCCGACGTCCGACGGGGCGGAGATATTCACGCGCGCTATGGCGGTCATTGGCGCTGCGGCCGCCGGCGGCCGTATGAAAGGGTTCCGGATGCGCGCGCTCGGCGTCTGCGCGTCGGCGCTTACCCCGGCGTGCGGCAGCCGCCTGCTCGAGGAGGACATAAAGAGGAGGGATCTGATAAAGTCCGTGGACGAGATAAACGGCAGGTTCGGCGAATGGACGGTCTATCCGGCGAGGGTCAGCGGCCTGCGGCCTACATGAGCGATCCGGAGAGGTTCCTCAGGACGGGGACGGCTTCCTTCACGACGGCCGGGTCGAACTGGCTTCCGGCGCATTTCTCGATCTCCTCGCAGGCGGTCTCCTTGGACATCGCCTTGCGGTATGTCCTCGTGGAGGTCATCGCGTCGAAGGCGTCCGCGATGGATATTATCTTTGTGCCTATCGGTATCTGGTCGCCCTTCAGGCCTACGGGGTAACCCCTGCCGTCGAAGCGCTCGTGGTCGGAGCTCGCTATCAGCGCGACATCCCTGAAATCGGTTATCGTCTCGAGCAGGTCGCGCGTATATACCGCGTGCAGCTTCACGGTATCGAACTCCTCCGGCGTCAGCTTGCCCGGCTTGTTTATGAGGCTCCTCGATATTCCCAATTTGCCCACGTCGTGCAGCAACGCCGCCCATTTCGTCTTCGTTATGTCGTCGTGGGAGAGGTTCATCGCGAGAGCTATCAGCATCGAATAGACCGATACCCTCTTCGAATGGCCTATCATCGAGGGATGCTTCGTATCTATCAGCTGGGAGAAGACCTCGCAGGCGATGCCGACGGCGTCGACGCTCGCGGGGATATCTATCTGCCCGGTCTCGGACCTTACCCTCTTGAAGACGTCCGCGACCTTATCCTTCTCCATCACCTCGTCGAGGATCCTGCTCTTCTTCAGGATATCGAGCACGGTGTCGACGAGCTCCTCCGAAGCGCGCTCGTTCCTCCATGATATCATCGCTTTCTCGACGTCCGCTATGCCCCGGACCGACTCGTCCCTAAGCAGAAGGTCGAGCTGGTCGGCCACCTGTATGACCTGCGCGCCGAGCGGGATCTCGTTGCGCTGCCTGCCTAGCGGGTATCCCCTGCCGTTATACCATTCATGGTGGTTCAGGATAAGTTTCGCTATCGTCGAGAGGTTCGGTATCTGGCTGGTCAATTCGGCGCCGATTATGGTATGCGAGAGTATTATCGGGTTCTGGCGCGGATCCTCGTGCGTGAAGAGGTAATGCGTTATATGCTCCGGAAGCGCGAGGTATCCGATGTCATGCAAAAGGGAGGCGTAGAAGATGTCTTTTCTTTCGCCGGGGTCTATCGTCTTTGCGAACTCGGACGAGAAGATGCCGACGCGCCACGAGTGGTAAAGGTTGGTGCCTTCGCTCATCACGTCGAGCACGTAGGCAATAGCGGAGACAAGCTCATTTATCGTCCTGGTGGTATTTATCTCCATGCTCGTAATAAGTTAACACAGAAGTTTTGCGTTGTCAATCCGGCTGTTCGGGCGGTATAATTATCCGCAATGAGCCGTATAAATATAGTATATGAGGACGACCGTATAATGGTCGTCGAGAAACCGGCGGGGATGCTCGTAATCCCGGCCCCGGGCGACACGCGCAAGACGCTTACGGATATATTGAATAATGACGCATCCCTTCGCGTGCATCCGTGCCACAGGATTGACAGGGATACATCCGGCTTGATACTATATGCGAAGGGCAAAGGCACCCAGCAGGCGATGATGGAAGAGTTCAAACAGCGCCGTGTCAGGAAATCGTATATAGCTTTCGTGAACGGCCTGCTCGCGAACAGGTCGGGGACGATAGACCGCCCGATAGAAGGCAAGAAGGCCGTCACGAGATACAGCGTCATCGAGCAGCGCAGGGATTTTGCGGTCGTGGATGTCGAGCTGTTGACCGGCCGCACGAACCAGATAAGGATACATTTTAAGGCGATAGGCCATCCGCTGGTAGGCGAGAGAAAGTTCGCTTTCGCGAAGGATTTCAAGCTCAAGTTCAGGCGCGCGGCGCTCCATTCGCAGAAGATTGAGTTTTCTCACCCGGGCACAGGGAAGGCGATGTCGTTCACGTCGCCGATGCCGGACGACATGAGGAAGTTCCTCGAGGATAATAAGTGAAAGGAGGGCGTTGATGAGAAGGGTATTTGTATTGGTTATGGCGGGCTTGTTCATGGCATCTATACCGGCCCTGGCCCCTAAGGCCTATGCCGACAAGTGGGAAGACCTCGTCACGGAGGCCCAGAAGGTGCTCGATGAGGTGAATTCGATGCCTGATACGTCGATCCCGTCGGACATGTTCAAGAAATGCAGGGCGATAGCGATATTCCCGTCGACCGTTGGCGGAGGGTTCATAATCGGCGCGAAATACGGGCAGGGAGTCGTGCTCTATAAGGACGACAAGTGCAACTGGAGTGCGCCGGCGGTATTCAATATAGGAGGGGGAAGCTTCGGGTGGCAGATAGGCGGCCAGGCGACAGACCTCATACTCGTGATAATGAACGACCGCGGCGTAGACGGGTTCCTCGCGAGCAAACTGACGCTCGGAGCCGACGCTTCCGTCGCGGCCGGCCCGGTCGGAAGGGATACGCAGGCGGCGACCGACTTGCAGCTTAAGGGCGGGATATTCTCGTATTCGAGGTCGCGCGGCGCGTTTGCCGGCCTGAAGCTCGAAGGCACCGCGATCACGCAGAATAAGGAAGGCAACAAGGCGCTGTATAAGAAAGACCTTGGCGCTAAAGAGATACTGAAGGAGAAAGCCGCGGAACCGACGGCCGCAGGCCAGGCGCTCATAAAGGACCTGGAGAAGTACTGTAAATAAAATTATAAAAAAAGGGACTGCCCTGAAGGGGGCGGTCCCTTTTTTTTATTGTATATGAGGTGTGAGGACGATTTCGAGGCTGCGGCTGGACGAGGTCGTGAAGAAATGCCTGTCGAAATCCCTGTCCTTCTCAAGCCCGCCGATGACAAGCGGCTGTCCGTCATAGGCGATGACAGTCGTGCTTAATTTCTGGATGTCTATGACGCCGCGCCTCCTGTCCGCGAGATAGCTGATCTGGGGCGTCAGCGTTATCTCGACGGAACCGTTGTCTATTATGCGGGGCTCCACTTTAAGCTTGGTCCCGACCTCTTTTATGGTAACATTCGAGGATATATACGCGTTGTCATAGAGGAAACTTACGTAATATTCGACGTAGGGGACCTCTTCACCCACGAATATGCTTGCCGAGAGGCCGTCCGACACGACGATGAACTGCTTAGTGTAAGAGCTGTTCCTGCCTGTGCGCCATTGCGCCGCTCCGATGCCTTTTCCGCTCTCCCCGTATTCCCTGAACTCGACTTCAATACGGACATTCCTCGGGAGATAATCCGTTTGCGCCAAAGCCGGCGCCGCGGTAACGACCATAAAGGCGGCCAGAGCAAGAAAACCAGTTATTTTCGCCATATCGCACCTCCGACGGTATCATATCACTTATTGTCACCCGGGGCAATTCCTGTTATAATTACCATACTATGAAATCCTACACGGAATACCTGGTTTTCAACACGGAAAAACGTTATGATATCGTGAACATCACGCCGCAGGTCGAGAAGGCCGTTGAGAAGAGCGGGATAAAGGAAGGGCTCTGCCTGGTCAATGCGATGCATATCACGGCGAGCGTCTTCATAAACGACGACGAATCCGGCCTCCATAAGGATATCCTCGACTGGGTCGAGAGGCTGGCGCCTTACGGCAAGGACAAATACAGGCATAACATGACCGGCGAGGACAACGGCGACGCGCACCTGAAGAGGACGGTAATGGGCCGCGAGGTCGTCGTGGCGATAACTAAGGGAAAGATGGATTTTGGCCCATGGGAGCAGGTGTTTTACGGCGAATTCGACGGGCAGAGGAAGAAGAGGGTGCTCGTGAAGGTGATCGGGGAGTGATATGAGGACTGACAGGTCAAACGGGCTGTTTTTTCAGTGGCATATAACCGACGCGTGCAATTTCAGGTGCAGGCACTGCTACCAGCACCGCTTCACCCGCAATTCCGAACTCGGCCTGACGGAGCTCATAAAGGTATACGAGAACATAGCGCCGTATTCGAAGGGCAGGAAGATAAACTTCAACATAACCGGAGGCGAACCGTTCCTCAGGAAAGACCTCTTCGACCTGCTGCGTTTCCTCGACGGGCAGGAGAGGACCGGCGAGCTCGCGGTCATCACGAACGCGAGCCTGATAGACGAAAAGTCGCTCGAGGCGCTGAGCGGGATAAGGAAGCTCAAGGCTGTAAAGGTCTCCCTCGACGGCGCGACCGAGAAGACGAACGACGCGATAAGGAGGCCGGGGGCCTTCAGGACCGCGCTCGAGAAGATAAACCTCATCCAGGAGAAGACGCGCCTGGACGTGATCATAATGCTTACGCTTATGCGTTCGAACTCCTATGAGCTGCCCGCATTGTTCCAGCTATGCAGGGACCTGCGGGTCAACGGGCTGATGATCGAGAGGTTCATCCCTCTCGGACAGAGCGGCGCGCTGAAAGCCGAGGTCATGAAGAAAGAGGAATGGAAGAAGGCCGTAAAGGAGATATGCGAATATATGGAAGCCGACCTGGCGGAGAGCGAGGTTTTGCCGTGCAAGGCCTTCTGGATAAAATATGAAGAGGGCCGCTCGACTTTGCTGACGGCGGAATGCAACCTCGGCGACGACGCGTTCGCGATAATGCCCAACGGCGACCTCCTGCCGTGCCGCAGGTTCGACCTCGTGATCGGTAACCTGCTCCGCAGGGACCTTGCGTATATAGTGAAGAATAATACCGTGCTGCGCGACACAGCCGATAAATCCAAATTGAAAGGGAAGTGCCGCAACTGCCAGATAGACCGCTGCCACGGGTGCAGGGCGCTGGCTTACGCGATAGAAAAAGATTATTTAGCGGAGGACCAACTTTGCTGGCTATAAGGAAGGCCGCCGCGCGCGGCAGGAAAACAGGCAACAAGACCAGGGTCATATGCACGCTCGGGCCCGCAAGTTCTTCCGAAAAAGTTATAAGGAAGATGGGCGAGGCAGGCATGGATATCGCGCGCCTGAATTTTTCCCACTCCTCGTACAGGGACCAGAAGGCGAAGATCGATATCATAAGGAAGATCAACAGGGGCCGCAAGGAGCCGATAAGGATACTGCAGGACCTCGAGGGGTACAGGATAAGGATAGGAAAGCTCGACGGCGGGAAGCCCGTTGAGGTAAAAAAACGGCAGAGGGTGATCCTGACAAATTGCCGCGCCGTCGGATGCGGAAACGTCATACCCTTCGATTACCACGGGTCCCTATGCGACATAAAAGGCGCGGAGTTCATCTACATCGACGACGGCAATATAGCCCTGAAGGTCAAGAGGATATGCAGGGACCGCGTAGAGACATCTGTCTGGGCGGGCGGCATGATAAAGGAGAGGAAAGGCGTCAACATGCCCGGCGCGAAACTGAAATTCTCCGGGATCACCGAGAAGGACAGAAAAGATATCGCGTTCGGGATAAAGAACAAGGTCGACTTCATCGCGCAGTCGTTCGTCAGGAACGAGGAAGACATACTGAAGATCGCGAAACTCGTGAAACCGCGCCTCCCGTGCTGCAAGGTCATCGCGAAGATCGAGAACCGCGACGGCATACGCAACATCGACGAGATAATAGCGGCCTCCGACGGCATCATGATTGCCAGGGGAGATATGGGCGTCTCGATGCCGATACAGCAGATACCGATAATACAGAAGATAATAATAAAGAGGTGCAACCGCGACAACAAATTCGTCATAACGGCAACGCAGATGCTCGAGAGCATGACCGAGAGCCTGCGCCCGACCCGCGCCGAGGTCACCGACGTCGCGAACGCGATAATGGACGGCACGAGCTACGTGATGCTCTCGGGCGAGACGGCGGTGGGACGGCATCCTGTCGAGGCCGTAAGGATGATGGAGAACATAATAGATTTCACAGAGGATTACCTGTACGGAAGGTTCCTGCTTTAACCAGGCGGTAAAGGAAGGATAATATGCCCCATTACGATTACGAATGCCAGAAATGCAAACATGTTTTCGAGGTTTTCCAGTCGATGACCGACAAGCACCTTACCAAATGCCCCAAATGCAAAGGCGCTGTAAAGCGCCTTATCGGCGGCGGCTCGGGTATAATATTCAAGGGTTCAGGGTTCTACGAGACGGACTACAAGAAGAAGACCGGGGCGAAGCCCTGCGAAAAGGCGGCGCCAAGCTGCCCGGCGAACTGCAAGCATAAGCATTAAGGCCCCGCAAGGGATAGGGGTTAAGCAAATGCGCGTAGCGATGTATTACGCAAATGACGATGTGCGCACCGAAGAGATGCCCGTGCCGGAGGCAGGCGGCGGCGAGATACTCGTGCGCGTCATTGCGAGCGGGATATGCGGCAGCGACGTCATGGAGTGGTACCGCAAGGACAGGGTGCCGCTCGTGCTCGGCCATGAGATAGCGGGCACCGTCGAGAAGATAGGCGCAGGAGTGAAAGGCCTGAAGCCCGGCGACCGCGTCGCGGTATCGCACCACGTCCCGTGCGGCTCATGCCGATATTGCCTTAAAGGCCACGAGACCGCCTGCGAGACGCTGCGCAAGACGAATTTCTTCCCGGGAGGTTTCGCGGAATTCGTGCGCGTTCCCGCGATAAACATCGAAAAGGGCGGCGTATACCAGGTCCCGGATAACGTCACGTTCGAGGAAGCGACTTTTATCGAGCCGCTCGCGTGCGTGCTGAGGGGGCAGAGGATAGCCGGCGTAAAAAAGGGCGATACCGTCCTCGTCATAGGCAGCGGGATATCGGGCCTGCTGCATGTAAAATACGCGCGCGCGTCCGGCGCGGGCGTCATAGCGGCGACCGACCTGTCAAAATACCGCCTCGACGCTGCGGCGCGCTTCGGCGCGGACCGCGCCTTCAACGCCGCGGAATGGGCGCCGCAGAAATTAAAAGATATCAATAACGGCATGCTGGCGGACGTGGTCATAATTTGCGCCGGCGCGGCCCCGGCGATACAGCAGGGCCTGGACTCCGTCGAGCGCGGCGGCACCGTGCTGTTTTTCGCGGCCTCCGAAAAAGGCCTCACGGTAAATAAGCCCATAAACGACATATTCTGGAGGAACGAGGTCACGCTGACGAGTTCCTACGCCGCGACACCCGCGGAGCATCTCGAGGCGATGCGCCTGCTGGGCTCGGGCAAGGTTGCCGTAAAGGATATGATAACGCACAGGTTCGGCATCGCGGAAGCCGGGGAAGGGTTCCGGCTCGTCGCGGAAGCGCAAGATTCCATAAAGGTGATAATCAATCCCCACAGCTGATTCGCTTCGCGGATCAATACAAGGAGGTATGCCATGGTAGCTGTTTTTATCCTGCTTATCGCAGTCATCGCGGTGGTGCTCTGGCTCATCGGGGCCTATAACGGCCTCGTGCAGCTGAAGCTCAGGGTCACGAACGGCTGGGCCCAGATAGACGTCCAGCTCAAGAGGAGGCACGACCTGATACCGAACCTCGTCGAGACCGCAAAAGGTTACATGAAGTTCGAGAAAGAGACGCTCGAGAACGTCATAAAGGCGCGCACGCAGGCCACACAGGCGACATCGGTAAAGGACAAGGAAGGCGCGGAGAACCTGCTGACCGGCGCGTTGCGTTCGCTCTTTGCCGTATCAGAAAAATACCCGGAGCTCAAAGCCAACCAGAACATGCTGGCCCTGCAGGAAGAGCTGACCTCGACCGAGAACAAGATAGCTTTCGCGAGGCAGTATTATAACGACGAGGTTACCAGGTATAACACCACGGCAAAGATGTTCCCGACGAATACCGTCGCCTCGATGTTCGGGTTCACGCCCGCGGAATTCTTCGAACTGAAGGACCTCGCGGAGAAAGAGCCGCCGAAAGTGAATTTCGCGTAGGGGACGGATGTCTTACTCATTCGTTGACATAGAAAAACAGAAGACGTGGGTCATAAAGACGGTCTTCGTCTTCCTGCTCGCCTTTTATTTCGTCATCGCCGAGATACTCTGGCTCGTGACGAAGGCGTTCTTTTCCGGCCAGCTAGCTTCGGCCCTCACGGGACGCGCGCCGCTCTTCGTGCCCGCGGAAGCGCTGTTTGTCTTCGCGGTATCGTTCCTGCTTGCTTATATACACTGGTATTTTTCCACGAAGGATATGATCCCGGGCATCCTCACGATGCTCGACGCCCACATCCCGGACAAGAAGGACTCATACCACAGGGTATTCAGGAACGTAGTCGACGAGGTCTCCGTCGCTACCGGAGGCATTCATATCGATTGCTATGTGATACCAGTATCCGGCATGAACGCGTTCGCGATATCCGACGGAAAAGGCGTTTCCGTGATCGGCATTACGGAGGGGCTCCTCTCACGCCTGAACAGGAGCCAGCTCGAGGCGGTCGTGGGCCACGAGGCCGCGCATATTGCGTCCGGGGACAGTTTTTCGACGACGGTCATATGCTCGCTCTTCGGCATTTACGCCGCGCTGCTCGACGTGATCAACCGACTGACGCTCAGGGACTCCTCGGACAGGGACGACCACGGGATAAATGTCGGTTCGCGGTTCGCCGTTTACCTTATCATCGTGTCGGTCATACTCGCTTTAGTCCAGCAGGTCAACTTGCTTCTCAACATGTTCATTTCGAGGCAGAGGGAATACCGCGCGGATGCCGTCGCGGTGAGGCTTACGCGCAATCCTATAGCCCTTGCCGAATCCCTTTACATAATTTCGAGAGGATGGCGCGGAGTAGGCGCGGTGCCGTCATCGCTGGCGCCGCTGTTCATAATGAACACGGACCTTAAGGCCTTCGACGAGTCCGAAGGGCTTTTTCCCGACCTCTTATCGACGCATCCGCCGGTGAGGCAGAGGCTCGCGGTATTACTGGACATGGCCCATGCGGACCTCGCGGGGCTTAAGAAGTCGATAAGGCCGCTTCCGAAAGTGCCCGCCGATACGGGCAAGGTCCCGCCCGAGGAAGTATTCGAGTCCCCGGTCAGGGACTGGATATTATACAAAAATAATTCATGGCAGGGGCCGTTCACCATGGCGGACCTGCTATCGCTCGGTATAGACCCTTCCTCATGGGTATCGAACGTTAGGGAAGGCGTCATAAAGCATGCCGCGGAGGATGCGGCGCTTACGCAGGCGATCAAGGCCAGGTCTGCCGGGAAAGCAACGGCAGGCCGCGATTGCCCGCGCTGCAAGCAGCCCCTCGCCGAGCTTCTCTATGAGGGTGCGCCCGTGCTTGAATGCGGCTTCTGCGCGGGGATATGCGCGAAGAGTAGCGTCGTGTCGAGGGTCCTCGCGAGGGAGAATTATTCATTCTCGCAGGAGGTGAAGGATATGGCCGACTCGCTCCAGAAGGTCATGTGGCTCTCTCCGCGCCCGAACTACTACAAGATAACCGATCCGCTCGACTGCCCGACATGCGGAAAGAAGATGTACCGCGGATTCTTCTCGTACGGGCTTCCCGTGGAGATAGACCGCTGCCCCGCATGCGACAGCATATGGTTTGACAGGAACGAATTGGAAATTCTCCAGCATCTCATAGAGAAGAACAGGCTTCTTGAAATCGGCCGCAAATAGGGTATAATTGAAAACACCCGCCAAATAAGGAGATACGCATGGATTGGGGCATTAAGAACCGGCTTAGCCGCATAATAAAGAATGACGGACGCACAGTGATGCTCGCCGTCGACCACGGATATTTCCTCGGGCCGGTATCGAAACTCGAGGACCCCGCGAAGACGATCAAGCCGCTGCTTCCGTATACCGACGCGCTGATGCCTACGCGCGGGGTTCTGCGCAACTGCGTCGACGCGTCGAACGACATACCGATAGTCCTGAGGGCTTCGGGCGGGAACAGCATAATAGGCGAAGACCTCTCGAACGAGGAGATAACGGTCTCGATGAAGGACGCGGTCCGGCTGAACGTCTCGGCGGTCGCGTTCTCGATATATATCGGCTCGAAGCACGAGCACCAGACCATAGTCAATTTCGCGAAACTCGTCGACGAAGGAATGGAGTACGGGATGCCCGTCCTCGCGGTCACCGCCGTCGGCAAGGAG
>Ga0209507_1000898_pt1 | contig 26757 bp, 26 predicted proteins | sample AD_UKC028_MetaG_FD_184414 | JGI IMG/M metagenome (GOLD analysis project Ga0209507, IMG submission 184414) | Active sludge microbial communities of municipal wastewater-treating anaerobic digesters from USA - AD_UKC028_MetaG (SPAdes) (version 2) | ecosystem: Engineered > Bioreactor > Anaerobic >...
CGCACTGCCGTGCGGACTGCGTCCATCGCGACGTTGCCGCCGCCGATGACGGCAACACGGTCGCCCAGGGAAACTTTTTTGCCCAGATTGATCTGCATCAGGTAATCCACGCCGTGAATTACACCCTGCATATCTTCTCCGGGGATATTGAGTTTGCTGCTCTTCATGGTACCGCAGCCGATGAAGACCGCGCTGTAGTCACTTTTAAGCTTATCGAAGGAAATGTCTTTGCCGATCCGGGTATTGAGGTGAATCTTGACACCCAGATCCTGAATCACTTTGATTTCCGCGTTGAGAACGTTTTTGGGAAGGCGATACTCGGGAATGCCAACTGCCATCCAGCCTCCCGCCACCGGCAGCGCTTCAAAAACTTCCACATCGTAGCCTTCAACGGCCAGGTAGTAGGCGCATGTCAGACCAGAAGGCCCGGCGCCGATAATGGCGACTTTCTTGCCTTTGCTCTCCTTCTTTTCGGGTAGGTAACGGGTGTCGCTGTTTAAATCCAGATCCGCGACAAAGCGCTTCAGGTGCATGATGTCGATCGGCTCATCTACTTTGCCGCGCATACAGGCCGTTTCGCAGGGATGGTTGCAAACGCGTCCACAAACGATGGGGAACGGGTTGTCCTGTTTGATGAGTTTGAGGGCTTCTTTGAATTTTCCTTCGGCAATGAGCGCCACGTAGCCCTGAACACTGATGTGCGTCGGGCAATTGGCCTTACAGGGAGAGGTTCCCAGCTTGTCAATCGCAAAGCCGCTGGGAATGGCCTGAGGAAAGTGCCGATAGATCGCTTTTCTTTCACTTAAATTGCCATTGAATGCGGCTTTGACGGTAATCGGGCAAACATTTGCGCAGTCTCCGCAGCCCGTACATTTGTCCAGATTGACATAGCGCGGCGCCGAAGTCAGTTTAACTTTGAACTTACCCGGCTCGCCTTCAACGGAGTCCACGGTTCGCCTTGTTTTGATGGTTACGTTCGGATGGCGGCCAACTTCAACCAATTTCGGTGAGAGAATACAGGCAGAACAGTCATTCGTAGGAAAGGTTTTATCCAGCTGAGCCATGACACCGCCGATGCTGATCCCGTTTTCAACGAGATAGACTTTCATTCCGGAATTGGCTAAATCAAGGGAGGCCTGAATACCGGCGATTCCAGCGCCAACCACCATTACTGCACCAACTTTTTCGTTATCTTTTACCACGTGATTACACCTCGTAATTTATATAAGAAAGCCATGTGAAAATCTGTCTGACACCTCTTCCGATCAGCGTCCGTCGGCTAACATACTTTATTTGTCATGTCAAGCTCAGAAGATTGATTCGTCTGGATTTTAGCATTTAAGTATCTGATATAATGTGTATAAATTTTTGACCAACGTTCATAATGAATTCGATTATTTCCAAGAAAATTATTTTAAAATTCTGACATTCCAACTTATTTTATTCTTAATTTTAAGACTTTAAGTTGCTCGAAGACGAGCTGAAAAAGCATTGGTTGATCAACATACTTTTGCGTTAACCGTTTTCCAGAGAAGATAGATGATTTTCGAGAAATTGCCAAAGCTCTTCCTTTCCCTTTTGAGTTTTTGCGGAGAAAAGAATTGTTTTTTTCTGAGCGTTTGTACCCAACGATTTCTCGATGAGCTTTTTTCTTACAATAGCCTGATTATTAGATAACTTATCGGCCTTGGTTAAGATAGATATATAGGGGATACGATAATGTTCCAGCCAGTCTCGCAGAGATAAATCATCTTCACTGGGATCGCGACGGATATCCAGAATAAAAATGACCATCGCAAGATTTTGCCGTTCTCGCAGATAAGCGTCCATCATGTCTCCCCAGTCTTTTTTTATAGACTGGGACACCTTGGCAAAACCATAACCCGGCAGATCAACAAACGATATTGATCCATTCACGGTAAAAAAATTAATCAACTGCGTGCGCCCCGGCGTATTGCTGGTTTTAGCCAGTTTTCTCCGGCCAACCAGTGTATTCATCAAGGATGATTTCCCGACATTGGAGCGTCCCACAAAGGCAATTTCTGGCATTGTGGCCAGCGGGTACTGAGGCGGCCAAACGGCGCTTTTAACAAATTCGGCACTGATAATTTTCAACTTACCTATTCCCGTTCAAAAGTTATCCCGTATTTTTCAAGCTTGCGCTCGAAGGTGGGGCGGGAAATACCCAGCGTTTCACAGATTTCCCCTTTGTTTTTATTCGTTTCCTTGATAATTTTACGGATGTAACGTTCTTCAACCTGATCGAGTGTTAAAAATTTACCCGGCTGGTCCGGCATAAATACATCCGCGTCTTCATCCTTTGGCACTATAATTGACGGATCCTCCTTTCCCAATTCCGGAAAATCACCGACCCCTAAAACCTGGCCTTTGGCAACGACACAAGCCCTCACCAGCAGATTCTCCAGTTCGCGAATATTACCCGGCCAGGAATAGGTCATGAACTTTTCCATCATTTCACCGGAAACACCGACAATTTTTTTATGCAGATCCAGGTTAATCTTTGACAACAAATAGTCAATCAGGTGCGGAATATCCTGGCGACGCGAACGCAACGGTGGCAGGTTAATGGCAACAATATTTAATCGGTAATACAAGTCATCCCGGAATTTACCCTCTTTGACCATCAATTTTAAATCTTTATTGGTCGCGGCCATGATACGTGCATTCACCTTCACACGGTCCTTACCCCCGACGCGTTCGAATTCCATTTCCTGCAAAACACGAAGAAGTTTGGCCTGTAAATTAACAGACATTTCACTTATTTCATCCAGAAATACCGTGCCGAAGCGCGCCAGTTCAAATTTACCTAGTTTACGGGCAACAGCCCCGGTAAAGGAACCCTTTTCATGGCCGAATAATTCCGATTCCAGGAGCGTCTCAACAATAGCAGAACAGTTCACAGCAATAAACGGCTCATCGGGAGAGGTATTATTATGAACAACCTTGGCAATTAATTCTTTACCTGTACCGCTCTCACCTTGAATGAGCACAGTCGTGCGGCTCTTAGACACAGTGCCGATCGTCTTGAAAATTTCCCGCATTTCATTTCCGGTACCGATGATATCGCCCACCCGGAAATTGCGTGACGGCTCCATGAGAAGGCCGTCAATCTTTTTCTCCATCTCAAGGGATTTCAAGGCCTTCTTAATCGCCAGATCCAGTTCATCAACATTGACCGGCTTATGGATATAATCGAAAGCACCGCACTTCATAGCATTGATAGTCGTTTCCATATCATGGAAGGCGGTAATCATAATCACTTTAACATTTTCATTTTCTTCCTTCAGATCCTCCAGAACGGAAAACCCGTCCACATCCGGCAGACGGATATCGAGAATGACCACGTCCGAGGGTTCCTGTACATATTGATTCAAGCCATCAGTGCCAGTCAGGGCTGTTCTGACATTGTATCCCTCTTCCGTCAAATACAAATCCAGCGTTTCCACAATCGATTCATCATCATCAATAACCAGAATACTCGCCATAATCGTAACCTTTGCCATTCAACGGATTCCTTAATCTTCATGATCCGTTTTTAGAATTTGTTTATCTTCTGGAACGCGATGCCTTTAATCACAGGGCAATGTAACACAAACCTTCGTTCCTTTATCCTTTTCACTGATAATTTCTATTTTACCCTGATGCAATTCCACAATTTTGGATACTTGTGAAAGTCCGAGGCCTGTGCCGTATTTTTTCTTGGTAAAAAACGGATTAAACAGATGAGGCATGTCCGCCTCATCAATTCCGCAACCGTTGTCCTCTACAACAACCAGCACGGCAGGCGGTTGACTGCCGATACTGCGGGCAAAAATGCGAATGGAACCTTCTTCATCCACAGCCTCGGCTGCGTTTCGGATAATATTTAAAAAAGCATCCGTAATCATAGCCACATCCACGTTGCACTGAGGAATCTCCTGTGCTTCAAGTTTAATGCTGACCTCTTTATCGTGAATGACTTTTTCCGACAGAGCAATAGCCTGTTCCAAAACTTTTATAAGATCGACAGCGACTATTTTGGGTTCCACTGGTTTGGCAAATATTAATACATTGTTAACCAGCTCTTCGAGGTGTTCAACTTCTTTTTGCGCGATTTTAAATCTCTTGAGATCATTACCTTCCGGATTCATCCGTTTTTCCAAGATCTGCAAACTCATCTTAATAGATGATAGGGGATTGCGAACCTCATGGGCGATACCGGCCGAAAGTTGCCCCAATGCCGCCAGTTTCTGGCTGTTATAGAGTTTCTTCTCCAAATTCTTAAATTCCGTAATATCGCGCTGCACCAAAATATAATGATCTGTGCCTACGACCGGAGAGGCGGTAATCAGAAAATTAATTTTGCGGCCGTCTTTCGATGTGGTTTCAATTTCATAAGGCGTGTAAATACCTTTTTTAGCATCTTCCCATTTGGACATCACAAAACTTTCATCCTCAGGCGCGACAAACTCCATAAAATTTCTGCCTTTGAGTTCACGCTGTGATCGACCGCCCTCGATTTTTTTGCTCCAGCTGACAAAATTAACAATACCGTCTTTATCCAACTCATAAATTTTATCCGGCAGACTCTTCACAATCGATTGTAAGTAATTATAAACATCTTCAATCTCTCGCCGCAGTTCGATATTTTCAGCCAACTCGTTTTGCAGCGTTTCCGCGTACTCTCTCAGCGACCGAGTCAGTTCTTCTTCCCGTGATATATCCTGCAGGGTTTCAATGGCAGCAATAATACTACCCTCTTCATCATAAATAGGCGCCGCCAGAAAATACAGGTAACGGCTTTGACCGCCAAGGTTTTCAAAATAATCCGTTGCTTCGTAAGCGCCGATTACCTTATCAGATTTTTTAACTTTTTTACTGCCATAGTATTTACTCAGGCCTTCGATATCATTATCGACAATTAAATCGGCTATCATGGGCCTCGTAACGGAATAAAAAGGGAAATAATGTCGGTCCGTACCAACCATATCATCCGCTGAATAACCAGTAAGCTCCATGCAGGCACGGTTCCATAAAATGACTTGATGTTCTCTGTTAATGACAAAGCTGGGGATGGGAGATCCCTCAATGATGCCGTCAATTGTTTTCTTTTCCCTCAGCAGCTTTTCTCGCCAGTCTCCTCGCTCTTTGAGTCTCTCCTGCTCTTCTCGCAACCGTAATCGTTTGCCTTCGCGGAAAGCAAAATAGAAGCCGACAATAACCAGGCCTAGAATCAGCACGAATGCACTGAACATGGTATAAACAAATGTGGTGCGCACGGGAGCTATGATGCTGCTGTAACGTGCCTTCACCATGACAAACCATCTATTTCCGGCAATCTGAATTGGGTAGTACGCAATAACGCTTTTTTCTATCTTGTTGTCGCGCTGCAAAACTTTTGCACTCAGGAGCCTACCACCCTCTGGTGAAAATATGATCGTATTTCCGTGGTCATCATGCACCAGGTCACTGGTGTTCTTACCGATAAAAGGCGAGTAGGGATGCATTAATATCCGTCCCTGTTCATCCACCAACCACAAGTCTCCCAGTTGATTGTCTTTGATTTGCCTTTCACACGTGTTAACTAATTCAGCCAGTGAAAAAGAAACCATCCACGCACCGGCGAAAATGTTATTCTCTCTCCAGATAGGATAGCCCCAGATTAAATACCGGTTTTTGGTTTGAGCAATAGAATCTTTTGGAAGGTTGTCTGATGGAACGATATTCAGGTAGTGTCGCCCGTGAAGTTTCAATGCTTGAAAATGGCTGGTTAAATCAACAGCAGGAAGGGCACCCTCGGGCAAAATTTGCCTTATTCTATTATCGGCGTCAAAAACCATCACCGCGTCGATCGTTTTTCCCCAAATGGAATAAATCACCTCAAGTTCGCGATGATCGTCCTGCATCAATTTTTTCCCGCTGGGATCAAGGTAGGAAAATAAAACAATATTCCTTTCAACCTGTGAAAAAATCTCCGCCAATCTTACCGATGCATTTTGAGCGGATGCCAGTTGTTGGCGGCTGAATAAATCAGCCATCTCTTTTTCACGTGCATTGTTTACCGTCCAAGCCAGTAGGAGAATCAAGAGAATAACGACGATGCTGGACAGCCAGATACGTACTCTCAATGCTTGATACAGAAGCTTATATGCCTTTCTGAGCAAAGTCACTTAATCTTTATTTTCCTTATTTTCTTTTTGAGCGATTTTGATACCGATTAAAACATAAACCAGGATTGCTGCTGTCAGTGAAATCAGCAGCTTTGCCAGACCACTTTCAATTTTTAAAAGGTAAGCACAGATGATCCAGGCGACCGGATAAGCAATAACGGTTAAAATTTCTTGCATGATGATCCCTTGTATAAAGTGATTTCTTGATATTTTGTAACTTCGTTGCGATTTGTTTTTAATCGTAACGACATTGCAGCAAAATTTCAACAGAAATATAAAAACGATTTGTTATGGTTTAATGGAATGAAAATTCGTTTCTCTCAGAATTTGTTTGGTTGAATGTTTTATGTCAGGCGATTGAACAAAACATTAAATCGCTATCTGACTTTCAAATTAATCCCTGTTCCATTGAAGCAGGACATTTGTCTTTTTAATTTTTTTTCACACCACCGCAGAAAAACGAATTAAAGGAATCTCAATAAATTAGGTGCCTGTTTTTTCGATTTCTGAATTTCGTCAATCCAGTTTTTCAAAATAAGCTTTAATGATTAAAGACATGGCACGTCTCGTGCATTAAGGTCGAGCCGATCGACATGGATGTTAATTCCTCTTTGCGTGGCAAGAAAAATATGCTATGCAACCACAGGAATAATAATAAATAACATGTTAGGAAAGGAGTCAAATAATGTCACACAATTTTGGAAAAACATTTTTAACAGTTTTCACATCGGTAGCGGCCCTGCTGTTGTCGAGCCACCTTGCTTTTGCAGCGGATGCCATCCCGGTTGGCGGCGAATCCTACATTAAAGTCATTTTTGTTGTAGGCGCAATGATCGGCGCGGGCCTGGCCATCGGCCTGGGTGCAATCGGCGCAGGTGCAGGTATCGGTAATGCCGCAAACGGCGCTTGTCAGGCAGTGGGAAGAAACCCCGGCGTCCAAGGCAAGATCATGATGGTTATGCTCGTTGGTATGGCCATGGCTGAATCTATTGCCATTTACGCTCTGGTTATTTCTCTGATCTTATTGTACGCCAACCCCTTTAAAGCTTTCTTTTTGGGTTAATGCTTAAATAAATTAACTTTAAAATTAAGAAAGGTTAGGGGGAACTCATAATGTCAGAAGCTAAAAAGGATAAGAAATCATTACCTGTTGCAGGTGTATTCTTCCTGCTTATCGTAATCCCCTTATCACTGATGGCGTTTTTAATCGCTAACGGCATGTTTAAATTGGGGGTTACTATAAAAGAGAGGACTGTTAACGTTCTCGATAGTAAATCTCAGGAAGATATAAAAGCGAGAGCTGTCAATACAGCAAATGTAGTTGCTGGTTTGCTCAATGAATGCAAAAAGGATTTACAAGTTGCAACAATCATTCCCTCAACAGAAACTGTTTACAAACAGTTCATTTCCGAAAATCAAAAACCGCTCTGGGTGAGTAGTGATGGTAAGATCAAGCAGGTATTGGTCCCGCTATACAAAGAAATGGCTCTGATTGACAAAAACGGCAAAGAACAAATTAAAGTCGTTGACGGTCAGGCGGTGCCGACGGGAAAACTGGTTAATGTCAGCAGTCCGGTTAATACAACCTATAAAACAGAAGATTATTTTGCTAAAACAAGAAAACTGAACAAAGGCGAAATATACGTATCCCCGGTAACCGGCTGGTATGTAAATAAGGCGGCATTTGACAAGGGAGAGAGATTTACAGGAGTTGTCCGTTTTGCAACACCGGTATTCAATCAAGATGGCTTCGCGGGTATAGTTGTGCTGTCTCTGGACTATCGCCACCTGGCCCAATTCACCGATCAACTGGTTCCTACGCAGGCGACGCAGGTCTTTGAAACAAATGCTGCCAGTGGTAATTACGCCTATATGGTTGACCATCGCGGTTTTGTCGTTTCCCATCCTAGTGATTTTCATATTGTTGGACTCAACCCCGACGGAACACCTGTCCCAACTCTTTCGGCTCAGAACGCAACAGAGCTAGCAAAGAAAGGCGCAGAAGCCTTGAATATGTTCCAGTTGGGCTTTCTTGATCCCAATATATTTAATATTGCGAAAGAGGCAGCAACAGGAAAATCGGGAATTTTTATGTACAAATTCTCAGGAAACACCAAGTTCGTCGCCTATGCGCCGATTAAGTTTTATGCGTCAAACCTTCCCGAACCTGCCGGTTTTGGCTGGATAGGCCTAGGGTTGGAAGTCGAAAAATATAACGAAGCGGCACAGAAGGTATCGCAAAACATTGAAAAGGAATCGAAAGCATGGACTGCGACGGTCATCTTAGTCCTTATCGTTGCCATGGTTATTCTGTTCTTCATCATGCTAATACTGGTTCGTGGAATTAGCCGTTCGTTGCGTTCGGATGTCCCAAGAGGTTCGGAAGGTGATTTAGCCGGACTCGATGATGACGATGATGACAAATAATGGACCTGTATTAAATTAACCAAAAGGCCGAATTTCGATTCGGCCTTTTTTATTTGTCTTGACAACCATAAGTTTTTTCTTAATCATAGTCGCCAAATCTTATTTAAAAGGAGAGCCCCATGGAACTTTTTCTGAAATTTTTCCCCTTCTTGCATTTGGTTGCATTGATTGCCGGCGGTATTGTTCTCCTCATTGTAAAAAGAAAATATCCGAAAGTTCGCAACTCTGAATTAATTATTGTATTCATTCTCTTCTTAATATTGGTAGCGATCTTTACAGAGCCGGGGCTGGACTTGATAAAAAAATTAATAAGTCTTATTCAAGTAGGGTAAACGACGCCTGCATAACAACTAGCCAAAAAAAAGTTTGTTAGGCGCAATTTTTATGTTCATATTTTGATGTAGAGTAAGTGAAATGAAGGGTTACCTGATAGGGAAAAAGAAACCAGAGGAAGACAGTAATCGTTTCAGCAACCTGAGTGGTGTTTTAATGTTATCAGCCTGGGGGCTCGCAATGGTCGTGTCCTCATTCCTATTCCTCTATCTCGGTTATCTTGTGGATGAAATCCTGGGAACGACGCCGAATTTCATGCTGGTGTCTTTTTCTCTGGCAATCGGTCTTTGTGTCTGGAGGCTGTATAAGGAGGCAAAGAAAAGAGGCCTGGGATTATAAACATTATATTAAACAGGCACAAGAGAAGGTCATAAGCCGAGTTCTGTTCCACGCTTCGGTTCCCCAAAACGCGGCGATGATCATTCATCTGGGACGGCAGTTGCCTGCCGCCTCTAGCGACACTACCCGAGAACATCAGACGGGCCGCCCTTAAACGTTCTCCTATTTGGTCTTGCTCCGGATGGGGTTTGCCATGCCTTTTCCGTCACCGGAAAAGCGGTGAGCTCTTACCTCGCCTTTTCACCCTTACCCTGGACTTTCGTCCGGGCGGTATGTTTTCTGTGGCACTTTCCTTAGGGTCGCCCCCAGTCGCCGTTAGCGACCATCCTGCCCTGCGGAGCTCGGACTTTCCTCCGGCAGAGAAACTCTGCCCGCGATCATCTGACCTTCTCCGGCCTGAAAAGCAGTTTACAATTGATTTGAATTTCTTTCAAGGAATCTTCTGATTCATATCGATGGCCAGATTGGCCATTTTATCCGCCCGTCTATTTTGACAGCGCAATACATGCTTTACATGAACCGATTTAAAAGAAGAAAGCAGGCCGCGGACTTCCTGCATTAAGACTTTCAAATTCTCATTTTTAACTTTGTAGGAACCATTAATCTGATTAGCCAGCAATTCCGAATCCAGATAAACATCCAGTTGAGTGAATCCTAGCACCCGTGCGCCCTTTAATCCCAGAATCAGGGCCTTATATTCGGCGATATTATTTGTACAGTGGCCTAAATATTCTTTCTCTTCCCAAAGAATATTATCCGCTTCATCGGTAATTACTGCGCCGGCGCCTCCCATGCCGGGGTTGCCCCGGCAGGCGCCGTCACTAAATAATTTCATTGTTTTATCCCTCATAAAAGATTATGCAGACTTTTCCTGATTTTGAAAATACATAATCCGATTACAGTTGGGACAACTCAGCAGATCATTGGTGCGCTGAAGTTCGTTGTACAGATGCGCCGGAATATTCATATGGCAACCGCTGCAAACGGCTTTCCATACGGGAATCACACCAACACCTTGATTGCGCTTTTTTATTTTTTCGTATCGAGCTAGGAGGTCTGAGGGAATAATATTTTGCAGACCAACCCGTTTCTCGGCCCAACTAACTGTATCCGCATCAACAGCGCTCAGATCGTCCTCGACAATTTTCTTTTCCTCTTCGTGCTTGGCGGTTGCCTGCTGTAAAGTTTCTTCATCCTTTTTCACGAGAATAAAGAGTTTATCCATTTCTTCCATAAGTGCGATAATCTGGGATTCAAGGTCGCCACGCGTCTTCTCGGCCGTCTCAATTTCCTTGAGCATCGCCTGATATTCTTTATTGTTCTTTACCTCCAGCAGTCTTTCCTTAGCCTTGATCATACCGTCATTGAGTTTTTTAACCTGGGCTTCGGATTCGCCGTGCTTTGCTTTAAGTGCATCATATTTTCTTTTATTGAGTTCAATGTTTTCCTTATAGGCCTGAAATGCTTCTTCCATCTTGCGAATCTTTTCCGGCAGTTTTATTTTTTTAGCGGAAAGCTTGACCAATTGCGAATCACACTCCTGAATACTGATCAACAATAATAATTTCTCTTTCAACCATTTTCTCCTTGATTACTTTAATAAAAAATGCACCCCTTGGGGTGCATTCTCAGATACCTGGATATGGACTTGATTCTGTGTGCCGCGACATGACAGTTTCATTTGTCTTGTTACGGCAGTGAAATTACTTACAGCATCGCAACAACTCCGTGCTTGTGAAAACCGTGTTTTTTGAATCATCATTAAAATCCCCTTGTGATAAAATTTGGTGGGCCCACCTGGGATCGAACCAGGGACCTACCGGTTATGAGCCGGTGGCTCTACCAATTGAGCTATAGGCCCGCCATTTTTTTGCATTTATAGCAGATTCAACCGGCATCGAGGTTCGTTGAAATATACCCAATTCCGGCGCTTGTCAATATTATTTTGCTGCGCGTTTCCGGGAGAAATTCTTTGCTTTTTTTGACGGTTCCTCTTCCATAAGCTCCGGCCCTTCTATTTCAGACTCCACGATATCCACCGGCACATTTTCATCCGGACCCACCGCGCCCAAACGATCACTAATGCCGAAACGCATGCGCAGAACTTTTTCTTCACGCGGCGTGAGCGTGGCCAGAATTTTCCGTGTCTGATCCGCCAGATCCATGCTGATCGTGGCTTCAGAAGGAGACATGATCTTTTTGTCTTCGATAAAATCACCCAGATGACTGTCCTCCTCCTCACCGATCGGCGTTTCCAGAGAAATCGGTTCTTTGGCAATTTTCAGAACCTTCCGCACCTTCTCCAGCGGGTATTCCATTTTGTTGGCAATTTCCTCCGGGGTCGGTTCGCGTCCCAATTCCTGGACCAGGTAGCGCGATGTTCGGATCAGTTTGTTGATCGTTTCTATCATATGAACGGGAATCCGAATCGTGCGCGCCTGGTCGGCTATGGCGCGCGTTATGGCCTGCCGAATCCACCATGTCGCGTAAGTGGAAAATTTATAGCCGCGCTGATATTCGAATTTATCAACCGCTTTCATTAATCCGATATTGCCCTCCTGGATCAGGTCCAGAAACTGCAGACCGCGATTGGTATATTTCTTGGCAATACTCACCACCAGCCGCAGATTAGCTTCCACCAGCTTTCTTTTGGCAATTTCCGCCTTGGCTTCGCCATCTTCAATGGTGTCAACCACTTTCTTTAATGTGGCCGTCGGAATGCCTACTTCCTTGACAATATGCTTGATACGCTTTTGCGCCTCCATAATCGCATCATGGCTCCGATGCAACCAATCGATGGAAACCTTCGCTTCTTTCGCGGCTTTCTTCTCATCTTGTTTGGATTTCTTCATTTTAGACCAGACTTTTTCCATTTGCGTGAGCGTCAAGCCTGATTCTTTCTTGAACTGATTAATCACCCGCTCGGATCGTTCTATTTCATCGGTAAAAAATCTCAACCGGGCAACAAAACGATACATCTGCTTTTTGCTGAAACGGATTTTGCGACAAAGCGTAATAATATTTTTTGTGTTTTTTTCTATTTCCGCCGTTAATAATTCCCGCCGTTTGGGTTTCATATTTTTATTCTTGAGTCTTTCGCGCAAGACATTGTTGCGGTCGTTAAACATCCGAATTCGGGCAATCAGGCTAAGCACTCTTTCTTTATGTTCGTCCTCCTCCATGAATCCTTCTTCGTCTTCAATATTATCCACCACGTTTTTTACACGAATTTCGCCGGATTCCAGTTTTTCACCGATGCTTAGCACTTCAGCAATTGAAACGGTTAAACTGAAAATCGCCCACATGGTCTCGCGAGCGCCCGCTTCGATTTTTTTTGCAATCTCGACTTCGCCTTCGCGGCTCAAAAGCGAGACTAGCCCCATTTCGCGCAAATACATCTTCACCGGATCGCCAGTCTTGCCCGTTCCGGGAACCAGCGCGAGAGCCTCAGGAAATTTGGATGGCAGGGCATCTTCCACCGGTTTTTTTACCACCAATTTTTCACCCTGTTCGGTATCAATAATATCAATATTTTTTTCTCCAAATAACATGATAATGTCATCTATTTGATCTGAAGAATTGACATCAGGCGGCAGCATATCATTGACATCATCGTAGGTTAAAAATCCCTTTTCCTCCCCCAGTGAAAGTAATTTTTTAAATTCATCGGACTGAATTTCTTTGGCCATTTGGTATCCCCCAAATTTCATTGTTTGTTACAATAATTCTTTTTCTTCTCTCATCAAATTCTGTTTCTGACAAGTGAGTTCCCGAGTCAGCTCCACGTCGCCACTTTCCTGCGCTTGCCTTAATTTGAGCTGAACCAGACGTTTTTGCTCTCTGTACCATTTTTCCCTGATTCTCCGAATATTATCGGCAAAATTGCGTTCTACCATCTTTTCATCAGTTGGAGGCGCCTCAATACTTAATTTATAAATACTTTCCAGAAGCGGTTTATCTTCGTCCGACGACAAGATAACGTTAATATCAATATACCCAAGCAGTTTGTAGGCCTCGACAATTTTTTTACCCAGATTCCTGAGTACGGGCTCCATAAAATAATCTAATATTTTTTCACTCTCTATCAACAGTGTCTTTTGCGGATACTCCAAAATCAACCTGATCAGATTAACTTCAAGAGGGCTCATACTTATTTTAGCTGACGCCTTTCGGCCAACAGTAACGGGCTGGGCGTAAACCGCTTTGCGATGAACCTCTCTTTTCAGCAATGTTTGATCGATACCCAACCTTTCCGCGATTCGTTTGATGAAAAGATTCTTTTCGATTTCATCGCCGATTTTACCCACAAACTCCATCGCGGTTTTTACCAGATCACGGTTTTCTTCAAACGTCTTGCTATCTCCCAGTACATTATCAATATAGTAATCACTGATCGAAGGCGCAACAGCGATCAATGCATCGAGCTTTTCCTTGCCGAATTTTTTTATAAAGTCATCCGGATCGCAACCCTCGGGAAGTATGAGAGCCCGGGCATGTATATTCGCCCCTAAAAACAGTTCCAAAGATCGGTCCAACGCTTTTCGTCCGGCTGTGTCAGGATCAAACAGTGCCACAACATCCTGGGTATAGCGACGCAAAAGCTCCAGATGATCTCGTGTCAAAGCCGTACCTAAAGTGGCAACCACATTACGGACACCCGCATTCCATAATGATATGACATCAAAATATCCTTCTACAATCATGCAAAAGCCGCTCTGCCGAATCGCCTCTTTGGCCTTTTGTAGTCCATATAAATTTTTACCTTTAATATAAACAGGCGATTCCGGCGAGTTGAGATATTTCGGCTCGCCTTCACCTAAAGTCCGTCCACCAAAAGCAACAATTTCTCCGAAAATATTTTCAATCGGGAAGATCAGCCGGCCGCGAAAGCGATCATAGAAGCCTCCCTCTTTGCCGGCGATGAGCAGACCGGCCTGCTCTGCCAACTTCAAAGACAAGCCGCTGCCTTCGATATAATCTGTTATAGAACGCCAGGTATCAGGTGCATACCCCAAACGGAATTGTTTGACGGTTTCGTCGGTAACGGCTCTTTTTTGCAAATAATCCCTGGCGAATTTACCTGACTTCGATGCCAGGTTGCGCGCAAACTGCTGCGCTATTCTTAAATTCAAATTAACAATCTCATCGTGCAGGGAATCTTTTTCACGGCCATCTGTACCGAAGGTCCGAATCGGCAGGATAACGCCTGTCTTTTCCGCCAAATGTTTGATGGCTTCAGGAAAACTCTTGTTGGCTATTTTCATCAGCAGGGTGATGACATTGCCGCCTTCCCCGCAACCGAAACAGTAAAAAATCTGTTTCTCTCGGTTGACGGTGAACGACGGTGTTTTTTCCTGATGGAAAGGACAAAGCCCCAAATAATTTCTGCCTGCCTTTTTTAAAGTCAGGTACTCGGAGGCAAGCTCGACAATGTCCACCCTACTTTTAATTTCTTCAATCTTACTGTCATCAAAACGCACGAACGATTGCCTTGCCCATTGATAAGTCTTGGCGTTAATTTCGCCCAGATCAAGTATTACCGAGACAAAAGCGCTTTTACTTTTTCGCCTGCGGCTTTTCCATCCGCCTTGCCGGTAATCTGCGGCATCAGCACTTTCATCACTTTACCCATATCTTTGACGGAAACAGCGCCGACTTCGTTGATCGCTTTTTGAATGAGCGCTTCCACGTCTTCATCTGACATTTGCGCGGGCATGAAATCCTGCAGGATCTTTAACTCCGCCTCTTCTTTTTCCACCAGATCCACTCTTCCACCTTTTGCAAACTGTTCGATGGAATCTTTTCTCTGTTTAACCAGTGAGGACAGAATCTGCATAGTTTCCGTTTCATTGAGAGAACGCATCAAGTCGATCTCCTTGTTGTGCAATGCTGTCTTCAACATCCGTATGGCGGAAAGTCTGATTTTGTCTTTGGCTTTTGCTGCCACCACCATATCTTCATCTAATCTGGCTTTAATATCCATGTTTTACCTCAAATTAACCTAATTGATCTTCCAGTTTCCTGCCGCCAAGAAGATGCATGTGCAGATGAAACACCACCTGCCCTCCGTCAGGGTTGCAGTTCACAACCGTGCGGAATCCGCCGGCAGCCACTTTTTTTATTTGGGCAACTTTTTGAACCGCCGCAATCAGCCGTCCCATGACATCAGTATGGTTTACGTCAACGTCCATCAGCGTTGCAATATGTTCTTTCGTAATCAGAATAACATGCACAGGCGCCATCGGATGGATATCGTCAAATGCTAAAATGGCATCGTCTTCATAAACTTTCGAGGCGGGGATCTCCCCTTTGACAATTTTACAAAAAATACAATCTGTCATATTTTCACTTCCTCCAGGTTCTATAAGATCTATTGCGTCTTCGCAATCGCATCTTCCAACGCAATTGCGCCGGTATAAAGTGCACGACCAACTATCACGCCATAGAATGTACAGTCCTTCATGGAAAGCAACGCATCAATATCCGCCAGCGTCGCTACTCCTCCAGAAGCAATCACCGGAATCGCTACCGCCCTTGCAAGCGCGCTGGTCGCCTCCACATTCACACCTGTTTCCATGCCATCACGTTGAATATCCGTATAGACGATGGCTTGAATCCCGCAATTTTCATAGCGCCGAGCCAGATCAACGGCGTTTTGGCTGGTCTTTTGCGTCCAACCGCGAACCGCCACTTGACCGCCCAGCGCATCAATGCCCAACATGATTTTTCCGGGATGCATTTCTGCGGCCGTTTTCACAAATTCTTCATCCTGAATGGCCGCTGTCCCCAGGATAACGCTCGATATGCCGTTTTCCAGATAGTAGCTGATTGTCTCCATGTTGCGAATACCGCCGCCAACCTCAATCGGCACGGAAACCGATTGCGCTATATTGAGAATAGCGGGCGCGTTCTTCGGCATTCCGGCGATCGAGCCGTCCAGATCAACAACATGAATCCGTTTTGCACCTTTTTGTGCCCAGAGTTGTGCCATGTCCGTGGGATTCTCGGCATAGACTGTCACGCGATCAAAATCGCCCTGCGCCAGACGCACACATTGTCCATTTTTTATATCAACCGCGGGGATGATAAACAACCTAAAACTCCTTCTTGGAAAACAGGCAAGTATTTCAGTTCAAGATAATCCGTAAAGCATAAATCGTGTTTCGAATCCACATCTCAATTATGGCTCAAAACCTGAAAACGTCGAAAAAACCTCGTCAATGCCTAACTTCGTTAATTCGCGCGCGGTTAACCACTTGGCGCCTCCTTTTAAAAAAGAAGATACCTGAAAAACATCTTCCATTAACGATTTTTGGGTTTTATCAAAAATGCCGCGCCACAGCGTGCTGCCATCCTTGGCAGAAATCAGGTGAATCTCAAATGTTACAGACGCCGGACGCTCCGCAGAATAGTCATAACCCACTCTTTCACGATAACGATAAACATAACCAACCGCGAGCACATCCGCGTGCAATTCATTTCCGACTTCTAGTATGATCTGCATTAAGGGCTTCTTCAGAAAATCCGCAGAAATCCTTTGATAGACCCCTGCCACTCTCGCCGAAGGAATGATTTCCACATCTTTCAGATTTCTCAGTTTATCGGTAAATATTTCCTCAAGAATTCTTTCGGCACCCTTGACGATACTTCCACTGGAATTGACACTGCTGCATATGGGGCATCGGACAGTTGACGATGTGTCTGGGGATGTCACCGCTTGAAAAGGAATCACTGCCAGACGCGTTACAGTTTTATTGACAGGCTTCGTGCTTTCCTGCGCCAAAAGGGTACAGGGTATAAAAACAACAAACACCCAAAGCAATATCACACAGCCAATTCTTCTTATCGTGGAGATATTTCGCAATGAACAAACCTGGCCTTTCTATCAGAGCGTTCCTTTCGTGGACAGAACACCTGAAATTTCCGGGTTGATACTCACAGCCTGTCTCAGCGCTCGGGCAAAGGCTTTAAAGACTGCCTCGATAATATGATGGCTATTGCTGCCATACATGAGATTAATGTGTAATGTGATACCGCTGTGATCGGTAAAAGCTTTAAAGAACTCCTTAACCAGTGCCGGATCAAATCCGCCGATTTTCCGGCGTTCATACCGGACCTTGTAAATCAGATAGGGGCGGCCGGAAATATCCATATCCACACGGCACAGACACTCATCCATTGGTACGGATGCCGAGCCGTAGCGATTGATGCCGGTCTTTTTACCCAGTGCCTGCCCGACCGCCTGCCCCAGACAAATGCCCAGATCTTCAACCAGATGATGATCGTCAATTTCCGTATCGCCTGTGCTTTTAATCACAAGTTTGAACTGACCATGACGAACAAAGAGTTCCAGCATATGATTCAGAAAAGGAATGGTCGTATTGATTTTACTTCCGGCGGATTTATCCAAATCAATGTCCAGCGCAATATCCGTTTCCGTCGTTTTGCGGATAATCTTAGCTTTTCTGGCCATATCTGTCCTCCGGATTATATGAGTTTATTCAAGGGATATTCAATAATGCCTTCGGCTCCCGCATCCAGCAGTCTCGGAATCAGATCACGCACAACGCCTGTATCAATCACTGACTCAATGGCAAACCACTCTTCGGAATAGAGGCTGGATATGGTTGGGGCTTTGAGCGACGGCAGAAGCTTCATGACACGATCAAGATTTTCTTTTGACACATTGAGTTTCAAACCGACTTTGCCCATCGCCAGAAGTGACCCGGTCAAGAGCGTCCGGATCTGCTCTATTTTCTTTCGCTTCCATGGATCATTCCAGGCTGCCCGGTTGGCAATCAACTGTGTATTCGTTCTCATCAGCTCATGGACAATCCTTAGTTTGTTGGCCCGGATGGTTGATCCCGTTTCCGTAACTTCCACAACCGCATCGACCAGGTTATCAACAACTTTCGCTTCCGTCGCACCCCAAGAAAACTCGACATTGACCTTGATATTTTTTTCGGCAAAATATCTTTTGGTAAAATTTACCAGCTCCGTCGAAATGTGTTTGCCTTCCATATCTTCAATCGAGCGAATTGGCGAATCATCCCGCACCACCAGCACCCAACGCGCCTGACGGGTGGAGACCTTGGAATAGACCAAGTCCTGCACCGCCACCACATCGGAATTATTTTCCATAATCCAATCAATGCCGGTCAACCCCAGATCCAGATGGCCATCTTCAATATAACGGGACATTTCCTGCGCCCGCACCAGCGTGCAAGAGATTTCCTGGTCATCGATATCGGGAAAATAACTGCGGCTGTCATAGGAGATCCCCCAGCCAGCTTTCTTAAACAAGTCAACCGTATTATTTTCCAGACTCCCCTTGGGGATGCCTAATTTTAAAATATTCATTTATATACATCCTTTGGATCAAAAATCTTTTCGCCCACAATGACAAAATCACTGCCTTTCAGCTTGCGATAAAAACAGGATCGATGTCCCGTGTGACAGGCCGCTTTGCCCAGTTGTTCCACTTGCAATAAAATCGTATCATCGTCACAATCTATGTAAATATTTTTTATAATCTGAATATGGCCGGAGCTTTCACCCTTCAGCCACAGTTTTTGCCTTGACCTGCTCCAGAAAGTCGCCTTGCCGGTTTGCACAGTAGCCTCCCACGAGGCCTTATTCATATATGCCAACATCAATACGTCTTTTGTTTCAGCATCTTGAACAATAGCTGGAACCAGCCCGTCAGATTTATTAAAATTCGGTTCAATCATAGAATCCTTCATCACGGTTGTTTTTTATAAAACTTAAAGTTTTCTCATTTAAATGATGAATTTCATTAAATCAAGCAATATTTTATCTTCATAATCATCTATTTCAATCTTGCCTATCTATATCATTCATGATAGAAAACGCTACCGTAAATTGATCAGAGTTATTTGAATCTATTATCCGGAGGTTGGATCATGTCTTTGCTAACGGGAGGCGTCATTGCATCTGTTATTGGACTGATCAGTTTGATTTTCTGGTGGGCTGATTTTTTAACTATCATACGAGGTGCGCTACCAATTTTCCTGCTTCTGGGTGGTGCCTTAGCGATGTACGTAGGCTTTGATGAAATTCAGGACAAAATCCGCGAAGAAAGACAGCGGCAGGATGAAGAACTGGAGAAAGCCAGGGAAGAAATAGAATCGGCTAAAGCGGAAGCTGATCGCTATCGTGAAGAATTAGACAAGATGAAGGATGGCAAGCGCTGAAACTCGACATTTGAATCATAAATGACAAATACATCTTGACACAGCCGGTTAAATCACATATTAGCGACTAACATTAAAACGTTATGGATGCCGACATGCAAAATGTTTCCATAAATAAATTCTCTCCTTATTGTATCTATATGTATTGATGCCTGCTTGCCAATGTTCGACCAGGTAAGCGGGCTTATCCAAAATCAACAACAAAATTTTGTAAAAAATAATCACTAGCAACAGTATTGTTTGTGTTTTTCAAAAAATGAAAAATAGGGAGGGAATAGATCAAATGAAAAAAGGGATTTTTTTTGTCACAGCAACATCGTTCGCGGCATTGTTTATTATGTTTTGGTTCAGTTCCACCGTGTTGGCACAGACCACCCTGACATACAGCATCTTTTTCCCGGCCACGCACGCACAGGCCAAAGCCGGTGAAAACTGGGCCAAGGAAATCGAGAAACGCACCGGTGGTAAAGTTAAAATCAATATCTTCGCCGGCGGATCATTGACCCCGGCCGATCAGTGCTTCGATGGTGTTGTGAAAGGAATTTCCGATATCGGCATGTCTTGTTTCGCTTACACTCGCGGACGTTTACCGCTTCTTGAAGCCCTGGATCTGCCTATGGGTTATCCCAGCGGCATGGTTGCGACCCTTGTCGCCAACGACTTTGTTAAAAAAATGGATCCCAAAGAACTTGCCGATGTCAAGGTCCTCTATCTGCACGCTCACGGTCCCGGCCTTCTGCACACACAGAAACCAGTCAGCAGCATGGCGGATCTCAAAAACATGAAAATCAGGTCAACGGGTCTCAGTGCAAAAATCGTCGAGAGTCTGGGTGGCGTTTCTGTTGCCATGCCGCAGGGCGGTACGTATGAAGCGCTGCAAAAAGGTGTCGTGCAAGGCACGCTGGCCCCGATGGAAACCCTCAAAGGCTGGAAGCAGGCGCAGGTTATCAAATACACAACCGATTGCACCAATATCGGCTATACCACCGCTATGTTTGTCGTCATGAACAAGAAAACATGGAACTCGCTGCCCAAAGACGTGCAAAAAGTTTTTGATGACGTAAGTCGTGAATGGATTGCCGTTGCCGGCAAAGCCTGGGATGATGCGGATGCGGAAGGATATAAATACTCCGCGGAGTTGGGCAATAAAGTGATCAAATTGTCCGATGCAGAAGAAGCTAAATGGAAAGCAGCCGTTAAACCGGTTGCCGAAAGTTACATCAAGAGTACGGAAAGCAAAGGGTTGCCCGGGAAACGAGCTGTCCAGGAAGTAGCCAGTTTAATCAAGAAGCACTCCAAAGCTAAAAAGTAGTGGATTTTCTCATTGATGCTTAGTCCGGTAAAATATCTAACACGCGCAGGCAAGGCTTTCAATATCCTTGCCTGCGCCGCTGTTATCGCCATGATGTTGCTATCCACGGCCGACGTTGTTTTGCGTCTGTTTGGCCAACCCATACCCGGCACATACGAGCTGGTGGGATTTCTGGGAACCGTTGTTGTATCCTTTGCCCTGGCTTTTACCTCCATGGGAAAAGGACACATTGCCGTTGAGATTCTGGTCGAAAAGTTACCGTCGCGCGCGCAACTGGCGATTGAAGCATTCTGCAATCTGATTGGCGCATTGCTCTTTGGCGTGATTGCCTATCAGGCTATTCTTTACGCGTTGGACTTTCGAAAAAGCGGAGAAGTTTCGGCAACGCTCCAAATGCCGGCTTATCCTTTCATTTTCGGCATTGCGATTGGCTGTGCCTTATTGTGCCTGCTGCTCATCGCCGATTTTATCAAATCCCTGCAAAGGACAATTGACGCATGAGTCCCTCAATGACAGGCATGATCGGCTTTGCCGTATTGATTATTCTGATGTTTCTACGGATGCCAGTGGGCTTTGTCATGGCCCTTGTCGGCTACCTCGGGTTTGGCTATGTTGTCTCCTGGAGTGCGGCGTCAAATCTTTTAGTCCGCGATCTTTACTCCACATTCAGCTCGTATAACCTGACTGTGATTCCCCTGTTTGTCCTAATGGGACAGGTTGCTTTTCATTCGGGCATCAGCGGCCGGCTCTTCAACGCGGCACATAAATTTTTTGGTCATCTTCCCGGCGGCCTGGCAATCGCCACTATCGGTGCTTGTGCCGGATTTTCCGCCGTCTGCGGCTCTACCAGTGCGACTGCCGCCACTATGGCTTCCGTGGCGCTGCCGGAAATGAAAAAATACAAATATGATCCAGCCTTGGCCACAGGTGTCGTAGCAGCCGGAGGCAGCCTGGGCATCCTCATACCACCCAGCACCATTTTTATTATTTATGGAATCATGACGGAACAATCCATCGGCGAACTTTTTATGGCCGGTGTGATCCCGGGAATATTACTTTCCTGTTTTTTTGTTCTATCCATTTTGCTTTGGACTTATTTTCGCCCTGAAGTCGGACCGCGCGGCCCGAAAAGCGCTTGGATAGAGAAATTTAAATCCTTATCCGGCCTCATCGAAACGCTGCTTTTGTTTGTTCTGGTTATGGGCGGCTTGTTTGCCGGATTCTTCACACCAACGGAAGCAGCAGGCGTGGGAGCATTTGGCACCATTATAATCGCGCTGATTGGACGCAATTTAACCTGGGAAGGATTTAAAAACGCGCTTTATGACACCACACGCATTTCATGTATGATTTTTGTGGTGGTGGCGGGCGCCACGGTCTTTGGTCATTTTCTGGCTGTCACACGCATTCCCGCGGACATCGGAACTTTTGTGTCTGAATTGCAACTTCATCCGATGATTATTATGGGCTTCATTATACTGATTTATTTATTTCTCGGCTGCCTGATGGATTCGCTGGCCATGATCATGCTCACCATTCCCATTATTTACCCGGTTGTTCTCACCATGGGTTTTGACCCGATCTGGTTCGGCGTAATAATCGTGATTATTGCGGAAATGGGCGTGATCACACCACCGGTCGGCATTAATGCCTATGTTGTGGCCGGCGTCGCCCGCGACGTGCCATTGCATGTCGTTTTTAAAGGGTCTCTTCACATGCTATACGCGATGATTGCTCTAGCGGTTCTACTGGTGATCTTCCCAAAAATCGCAACCTTCCTGCCGCAATTACTGAAGTAGTGTTTTCAGTATCTTTTTTATGATTAAAGCCAGTCCTAGTCCGGTTACCAACCCTTTTCGACGGATGAAAATGAGAGCAGCAGTCATTGACGTCTTGTTGAAACTGGATTATGCGGGCGCGCTAACGGCGGCATCGACGCCATATTTCTTTTGCAGATATTTTTCCATCGTTTGAGGGAATAATATCCATCCCAACAGATCTTCGTCGGTTCGCACAAGATTGCCGATTGTCTTTTTCGCATCCTCCATTTCCGGCGGAAGGTCATCAGCCGGCCTGCCTGTGATCGGCGTTTGCCCGCGTTTGTAATTTTTGAGTATTTTCTGGGCCAGATCCTTATCAATAGGTCCGGGGGTTTTGCCGTACAATCCCAAAACAAGATCCTTAAGTTGGTTGGATATGCGGACATAGCGGCCAAAAAGAACATTCAACACGGCCTGTGATCCGATAATTTGTGATGCCGGCGTCACCAGCGGCGGATAGCCCATATCTTTGCGCGTCTGCACTACTTCTTTATAAATCTCGCCAAGCCGATCCAAAGCTTTCATTTCTTTAAGCTGACTGGCCAAATTGGAGATCATCCCGCCCGGAATCTGGTGCGCTAAAACCCCGTTGTCAATAATGGAGAGTTTCTGATCCGCCAAAAGGTGCTTATACTTGGGCGCAATCTGTTCAAGATGTTCGCTCAGCTCCAACAGTTTATATAAATCAATCCCCGAAGCCCTGTTTGTGCCCTGCACCGCTGCAACGATCGGTTCACAGGCAGGCATCGAAGTTCTCAGCGCATAGGGCGCAAGGCATGTATCAATGATATCCACACCGGCCTCGATGGCCTTCAGGTAGGACATGCTGCCCATACCGCTGGTATAGTGCGTGTGCAAATGCAGTGGCACTTCGACTGCCTTTTTTAAAGCAGTGAACAGATCGAAGGCGTCATAAGGAGAAAGCAGTCCGGCCATGTCTTTAATGCAGATGGTATCGGCGCCCATTTTCTCCAGTTCTTTTGCTTTGGCAACGTAAAAATCGAGCGTATAAATTTCACCGCCCAGGTGGCTTTCCGTGAGGGAATAACAAACGGTCCCTTCAAAGTGTTTGCCATTGGCTTTAATTCTCTCCACGCAGGTTTCGATGTTGCGAAAATCGTTCAAAGCATCAAAACAGCGGAAAATGTCAATCCCGATTTCGCAGGATTTGTCCACAAAAGCGCGCACCACATCATCGGCGTAATGACGGTAGCCGACCAGATTCTGTCCCCGCAAAAGCATGGTGAAGGGCGTTTTCTTGACATATTTTTTAAGAATTCTGGGCCGCATCCAGGGATCTTCGTCGAGGAAACGGTGCATCGTGTCAAACGTTGCACCTCCCCATACTTCCATGGCCCAAAAACCACAGTTATCCATTTCTTCGGCAATGGGGATCATGTCTTCCGTTTTCATTCTGGTCGCGTAAATAGACTGATGACCGTCTCGGAAAGTATTATCCTGAATTTTGATTGGACGGGGTGAAACCTGTTTTGTATCTTTCATAAATAACTCCTCACTTAATTTTTCTTATCAATGTTCAATTGCCGACACCCTGCTTGACTTTATTCTTATACACCTAGCAGCATATAGTAATGATACTATTTACATTTTTTCACTGGACATTGTGGTATTAGGATTGAAGCTCGGACCGTCCGCATCCTGAATACTACGGTAACCGGATTGAAATATCCATTTACGAGGGGAACTTTAAAGAACAATCCTATAAAAATCAACAGATATTTACATCAGGGCTTTATAGAATACCGGGCAGAATAATCTTAATTCTTGATAACTTATTTCATCAAACGGGCATTGATTCAATGGAATCTCATTACGATAGTCTTACAAAAAAAGCCCATGCTTTGCATGGGCTTTAGTAACCGATATTAACCTGTGGCAGGGATTTTACCTTCGATCCCCTTTGTCCTTGTTCCCCTGTCCCCTTCCAGGTCCGCCCTGAGGTCCAGGACCATCCCCTCTTTGAGGTCCACCATTGCGCTTATTAAACTTCTTTTGTTGACCGGGCGGCCGACGATCCATCCCTTTTACACCCCAATTATTTTCTTTTTCCCAATGCTTGTTTCTCTTCCAGCCCCGCCAGTTCTTCTCAGCGTCGCGGTGCGGAATGGGGCGTTGATCCCATTCATACCCTTTCCAGCGGCGATCCCGATAATCGCTGCGCCAACCCGGGGGAACATGTCTATGAAAGGACGGCACGCCTTTATAGTGCCCCCAGCCTCTGTCGTAGTGACGCGAGCGGTACCAGCGCCCTTCCCAGGGACGCCACCACCAGCCGCCATAAAAAAATATGTCATCGTTAACGTCAGGAATCGCATAGACATCGGTTTCCGGAATCACAACCACATGAGGCGGCGCGGGGAAAATAATCGGCGGAGGCAGTGGGATGTTAATGCGCACCTGCACTTGCGCCATAAGCGAAGCCGGTATCAAAACCACCAACGTTAGAAACACTATTTTAAAAATAAACTTCTTCATTTGATCCTCTCCTTTCCACTTAACGCCATCCCTTTGCATATCCTAATGGCATGACCGTTGGCCATGTGTTTACATTTTGTTAGGGATAATTTCAAGCCAATAATCATCAGGATCATTGATGAAATAAATGCCCATCGCTTTGTTTTCGAAGCAGATACAGCTCATTTTTTCATGCAGGGCATGCGCGGCGGCAAAGTCGTCCACCTTGAAAGCCAGATGAAATTCATTGTCGCCTAAATTATAGGGCTCTTTGCGGTTTTTCATCCAGGTCAGCTCCAACTGATGAGGTGTTGTGCCGTCACCCAAGAATACCAGAATAAAACTGCCGTCCGGCGGTTCATAGCGGCGCACTTCCTTCAATTGCAGCGCTTCTCTATAGAAGGCCAGGCTTTTTTCCAGATTCAGCACATTGAAATTGTTATGGGTAAATGTAAATTGCATATACTTGCATCCTCTCCTGCTTTCTGTTTTTTATTTATCCAAATAAAAGTGCCGGCGTCCATTACAAACATTCCTGCATAATAGCCGCAACCAATTCCGGCGTCACATCCCTTTTCTCGCCCAGCTTGATCATGCCGTGCGCTTTCAGTTGCTCGACAACAGACAGAATGATATCGGCGCTGATACCATAATTGCAAAGGCGAGTCGGTACCCCCATACTTTCAAAGAAATCTCTTGTTTTCTCAATGGCCGTATCAATGCGCGCTTGATCATCCCCGGTTTTGATACCCCATATGCGTTCCGCATACTGCAGGATTTTTTCTTTCTTCTCCTGCGAACGCATCTTTAGCATGGCCGGTAATACTACCGCCAATGTTTGACCATGATCCAACCCCTTCAGTGCCGTCAGTTCATGGCCGATCATATGCGTTGCCCAATCCTGAGGAACTCCCGCACTGATCAGCCCGTTGAGACCGAGTGTGGCGCACCACATGAGATTAGCGCGCACATCATAATTTTTTGGATCGGCCAGAGCCTTCGGCCCCTCTTCAATCAGTGTCAACAGCAGACCTTCGGCAAAACGATCCTGCAATTTTCCATTGACAGGGTATGTCAGGTATTGCTCAGTGACGTGGACAAAACTATCAACAACGCCATTGGCAATCTGACCGGGCGGCAGCGTAAAGGTCTTTGTCGGATCGAGCACGGAAAACCTGGGAAACAACAAAGGATGCGCAAAGGGCAGTTTTGTTTGTGATGAGCGATGCGTGATCACAGCGCCGTTGTTCATCTCTGAACCGGTGGCCGGCAGTGTCAAAACCGTCCCGAACGGTAAAACACTTTTGACCTTTTTACCGTAGGTTTTGACTATATCCCAGGGCTCGCCCTCATACAGGACGGCAGCAGCGATAAATTTTGTACCGTCGATTACGGAACCGCCGCCGACGGCAAGCAGGAAATCGACTCTGTTTTTGTGCACAATCTCTACACACTGCATCAACGTCTCATAGGTCGGGTTGGGCTCTATGCCGCCGAATTCGTTCAAGTCATAACCCTGCAACACCTCCTTAACCTCGTTATAAACCCCGTTTCGCTTAATGCTTCCGCCGCCATAGGTCATCAGAATCTTTGTTCCGCGGGGAATTTCCCTGGCCATGTCTTTAATGCTTCCTTCTCCAAAAAGAATCTTGGTTGGATTGTAAAAT
>Ga0209507_1000900_pt1 | contig 26719 bp, 23 predicted proteins | sample AD_UKC028_MetaG_FD_184414 | JGI IMG/M metagenome (GOLD analysis project Ga0209507, IMG submission 184414) | Active sludge microbial communities of municipal wastewater-treating anaerobic digesters from USA - AD_UKC028_MetaG (SPAdes) (version 2) | ecosystem: Engineered > Bioreactor > Anaerobic >...
TTCTTCAGCATTTCCGGCTCCGATTTCGTCGAGATGTTTGTCGGCGTCGGTGCCGCACGCGTGCGCGACATGTTCGAGAATGCCAAGAAACACGCGCCGTGCATCATCTTCATCGATGAAATCGACGCTGTCGGCCGCCATCGCGGCGCCGGCCTCGGTGGCGGTAACGATGAGCGCGAGCAGACACTGAACCAGATGCTGGTCGAAATGGACGGTTTCGAAGGCCACTCCAGCATCATCGTTATCGCCGCGACCAACCGTCCGGACATCCTCGATCCGGCCTTGCTGCGCCCGGGCCGCTTCGACCGCCAGGTTGTCGTTCCGCTACCCGATATCCGCGGACGCGAGGAAATCCTCAAGGTGCACATGCGCAAGGTGCCGATTGCTGACGACGTCAAGGCCGGCATTATTGCCCGCGGCACGCCCGGGTTTTCCGGCGCCGATCTGGCCAATCTGGTCAATGAGGCCGCCTTGTTCGCGGCGCGCGGCAACAAGCGCCTGGTCGACATGGACGACTTCGAGAAGGCCAAGGACAAGATCATGATGGGTGCCGAGCGCCGCAGCATGGTGATGTCTGAAGAAGAGAAGCGCAATACTGCCTATCATGAATCCGGACATGCCGTCATCGCCAAACTGATGCCCAAATCCGATCCGGTGCACAAGGTCACGATCATCCCGCGCGGCCGGGCGCTTGGCCTGACCATGCAGTTGCCCGAACAGGATCGTTATGCCTATGACCGTACCTACCTGATGAGCCGTATCGCCGTGTTGTTCGGTGGCCGGATCGCCGAAGAACTGTTCATGGACCAGATGACGACCGGAGCCTCCAACGATTTCGAGCGCGCCACGGCAATGGCGCGCGACATGGTGACGCGTTACGGCATGTCCGACCTCGGGGTCATGGTCTATGGCGAGAACGAAGGCGAGGTCTTCCTTGGCCACTCGGTGACCCAGCACAAGAATGTCTCCGAGGCGACGATGCAGAAGGTCGATGCCGAGATCGGTCGCATCATCGAACAGCAGTACGCGTTGGCACGGAAGATGCTTGAAGAAAATCGCGACAAGGTAGAAGCGATGGCCCATGCGTTGCTCGAGTGGGAAACGCTCGACTCCGAGCAGATCGACGACATCATGGACGGCAAGCCGCCGCGGCCGCCGAAGCCGACGCAGAGTGCGCCGCGTACCTCGACCCCGAACGATACGCCGGGTGCCGAGCCGAGCGCAGCGGCACCGGCCTGATCACAGCGGAGCGAACAGCGGCCGGGAGTTTTCTCCCGGCCTTTATTTTTCTGTCATGTCCATTCTCCACTGCGGCCGTTTCCGGTTGCCTCTCGACCGCCCGCTCATCATGGGTATCGTCAATCTCACGCCGGATTCCTTTTCCGGCGACGGGACGGGGACGGATGTCGCGCGCGCCACCGCGCTGGCCCGGCACCAGTTCGATGCCGGCGCCGATATACTGGATCTCGGTGCCGAGTCGTCGCGCCCGGGAGCCATCCAGACGCCGGAGGACGAAGAACTGCGCCGCTTGCTGCCCGTCCTGCGGGAAGTCGCCGATTGGGGTGTGCCGGTTTCGGTCGATACCTACAAGCCGGCAGTGATGCGCGCTGCTCTCGGCGCCGGCGCGTCGATGATCAACGATATCAGCGCCCTGCGCCATGTCGGTGCACTTGCTGCCGTTGCCGACAGCGATTGCGCCGTGTGCCTGATGCACATGCGGGGCGAACCGGGGACGATGCAGGTCGCGCCGCATTACGACGACGTGGTACGCGAAGTGCGCGACTTTCTCGCGGCGCGGGTCGCTGCTTGTCGGTCGGCCGGCATTGATGACAATCGCCTGGTGCTCGATCCGGGTTTCGGGTTTGGCAAGAGTCTGGAACACAATTTGTCCCTTTTTCGGGCGTTGACCGCAACGGCCGTCGATGGCCTGCCGCTATTGGCCGGCATCTCGCGCAAGTCGATGCTCGGGGCCATCACCGGCCGGCCGGTGGAGCAGCGCCTCGCCGCCAGTGTTGCCGCAGCAGTGCTGGCGGTTCACAATGGCGCCCGGATATTGCGCGTCCATGATGTCGAAGAAACACGCGATGCGCTGGCAGTGATGGCGGCAATCGAAACAGGGGGGTCACGATGAGCAGGAAATATTTTGGTACGGATGGCGTACGCGGCCGGGTTGGTCAGGCCCCGATTACCCCCGATTTTGTCATGCGCCTCGGCTATGCGGCAGGCAAGGTGCTGCTCGACATGGCCGAAGTGCGCGATGGTGAGCGGCCGGCAGTCCTGATCGGCAAGGACACCCGGCTTTCCGGATACATGCTGGAGTCCGCGCTGGAGGCCGGATTTTCGGCGGCAGGTGTCGATGTCTGTCTGGTCGGGCCGATCCCGACACCGGCGGTCGCCTATCTGACGCGGGCCCTGCGCCTGCAGGCGGGGATCGTGATTTCGGCATCGCATAACCCCTATTACGATAACGGCATCAAGTTTTTCTCGGCGCAGGGTACCAAATTGCCTGACGACGTCGAACACGCGATCGAGGCAGGCATCGATCAGCCGATGATTTGCGTGCCGGCGGCCGATCTTGGCCGGGCGAAGCGCATCGACGATGCTCGCGGTCGCTATATCGAATTCTGCAAGAGCACCTTTCCGAACGACCGCGACCTGCGCGGTCTCAAAATTGTCGTCGATTGTGCACACGGCGCGGCTTATCAGACCGCGCCAGCGGTATTCCACGAACTGGGGGCCGAGGTCATCGAGATCGGTGCCCAGCCGAACGGCCTGAACATCAACGACGGTTTCGGGGCCACCGTGCCGCAGGCGCTCTGCCAGGCGGTCCTCGCCCACGGCGCCGATCTTGGCGTGGCGCTCGACGGCGACGCCGACCGGCTGCAGATGGTCGATGCCAAGGGGCAGCTCTACGATGGCGACCAGTTGCTCTACGCGATTGTCCGGAACCGGAACGGCTCAGGCATGGTCAAGGGGGTCGTCGGCACCCTGATGACCAACTTGGCTCTCGAACATGCACTGGCCAAAATCGCCATCCCGTTTGCACGCGCCGCGGTCGGCGACCGTTATGTCGTGGAAATGCTGCATGACAAGGGCTGGCTGTTCGGCGGCGAGAACTCGGGGCACATCCTGGCGCTCGACCGGCATACGACAGGTGATGGCACGATTGCCGCGCTGCAGGTGCTGGCGGCGCTGCGCGAAGCTGGCGGCGATCTCGAAAGCTTGCTCGGCGGCCTCCATCTCTATCCGCAAAAGCTGATCAATGTACCGATGGTCAAGGGATTTCCCTGGCAAGACGACACAGCGATCCAGGCGGCGCTTGCCGCGGTCGAGCGCCGAATGGCGGGTCGTGGCCGCGTCCTGCTGCGCGCTTCGGGTACCGAGCCCCTGCTGCGTGTCATGGTCGAGGGCGAAGATGCCGGAGAAGTGCTGGTGGCCGCCGAGGAACTGGCGACGGTGGTGCGCGCCGCGGCCAATTGAGCGGGCCGCGCATCCGTTTTCTTGACCGTTACCACCCGGAATCGCTATAATCCGCTGGTTTTTGCCAACGGAATTGTCCCTTACATGCGTAAAAAAATTGTCGCCGGGAACTGGAAGATGCACGGCAGTCTTCAAGGAAATGCAGCCTTGCTGGATCGTCTGGTGGCCGCTGCGCCGACCTTGCCGTGCGAAGTCGCAATATGCGTTCCGTATCCCTATCTGGCGCAGGTTCAGGCTAAACTGACCGGGACGCCGCTTCTCTGGGGGGCGCAGTCGGTCAGCGAACATGCGTCCGGCGCATTTACCGCTGAAGTTTCGGCGTCGATGCTCTGCGATTTTGCGTGCCGCTATGTGCTGGTCGGGCATTCCGAACGGCGGCAACTCTTTGGCGAGAGCGACGCCGTGGTCGCTGCCAAGTTCGTCGCTGCACAGAAATCCGGTTTGGTCCCGGTTCTCTGTCTTGGTGAAACACTGGCCGAGCGCGAAGCTGGCCAGACGATGAACGTCGTTTCGCGGCAACTGGCCGCAGTGATCGACCTGGCTGGCGTTGGTGCATTGGCGACGTCAGTTCTCGCCTACGAGCCGGTCTGGGCGATCGGTACCGGCGTGACTGCATCGCCGGCCCAGGCGCAGGAAGTGCATGCGGCGATTCGCGCCCAGGTGGCGGGCCTCGATGGCGGGCTGGCCAATGGCTTGCGTATTTTGTACGGTGGCAGCGTCAAGGCGCAGAATGCGGCGGAGTTGTTTGCCCAGGGCGATATCGATGGCGGCCTGATTGGCGGCGCCGCACTGGTTGCGGATGATTTCATTGCAATCTGCCAGGCGGCAGGTTGATAGGCGGTAATAAATGAACTGGATTTTCTCTCTGCTTCTTACGGTGCACATTCTGGTCGCGCTGGCAATCATCGGGCTGGTCCTGATGCAGCACGGCAAGGGCGCCGACATGGGGGCGGCTTTCGGCAGTGGCGCCTCGGGTAGCCTGTTTGGTGCCACCGGCTCCGCCAATTTCCTCAGCCGCACCACCGGCGTTCTTGCTGCAGTCTTCTTTATTACCAGTCTCAGTCTGGCTTACGTGGCTTCGAGCAAGCCAAAAACGACTGGCAGTGTGATGGAGGAAACGGTACAATCGCAGACGGTTTCAAAGCCTGCGGCCGAGGGCGACAAGTCGCCTGCAGCGCCGGCGGATACCGACTTGAAGGCGGTTGATTCAAAGGCTGTCGAAGCGAAAGATGTGGATGCAAAGGTAACCGAATCAAAAGCTGTTGAGTCGAAGGCTGTTGAATCGAAAGCAAAAGATATTCCGAAGTAAGCAGAGTGGTCTCGCCGGCAAAATCCCTCGCCGGGGCGACCAAAAAGCAGTGCCGACGTGGTGAAATTGGTAGACACGCTATCTTGAGGGGGTAGTGGCGCAAGCTGTGCGAGTTCGAGTCTCGCCGTCGGCACCAAAACTGAAACAGTGGCAAAATGCACGCTGTTTCGTAAATAAGAAACTGAATATTGGCGGCGGATCATGGAAAACTACTTTCCAATCCTGATGTTCGTGCTCGTGGGGATCGCGATCGGCGTGTTGCCTGTTGCGATGGGTTTCATCCTCGGCCCCAGCCGACCGGACTCGGAAAAGCTCTCTCCCTACGAATGCGGTTTCGAAGCCTTCGAGGATGCGCGCATGAAGTTCGATGTGCGCTACTACCTGATCGCCATCCTGTTCATTCTTTTCGATCTGGAAATCGCTTTCCTGTTTCCTTGGGCGTCGATTTTCAAGGATATCGTTGCGACAGAATCCATTAAGTTCTTCGGTTTCATCGAAATGATGGTTTTCGTTGGCATCCTGATCATTGGCTACGTTTATGCGTGGGCCAAGGGTGCGCTGGAATGGGAATGAGGTCCGACCATGGGTATTGAAGGTGTCCTCCAGGAAGGTTTCGTCACGACGACGGCTGACAAGCTGATCAACTACATGCGCACGGGGTCGATGTGGCCGATGACTTTCGGTTTGGCCTGTTGTGCGGTCGAGATGATCCATGCCGGTTGCGCCCGCTACGACCTCGACCGTTTCGGCATCGTTTTCCGCGGCAGTCCGCGCCAGTCCGACGTGATGATCGTCGCCGGCACGTTGACCAACAAGATGGCGCCGGCTTTGCGCAAGGTCTATGACCAGATGTCGGAGCCGCGCTGGGTGATCTCGATGGGATCGTGTGCCAATGGCGGCGGTTACTATCATTATTCCTATTCGGTGGTGCGTGGCTGTGATCGCATCGTACCGGTCGACATCTACGTGCCGGGCTGTCCGCCGACGGCCGAGGCGTTGATCTACGGCCTGATCCAGCTGCAGAACAAGATTCGTCGCACCAATACCATTGCTCGTTAATTGCCAAGGCTGATTCGCTATGTCCGCCAAGCTGGAAACGCTTAGCCAGAACCTACAGAAGCATTTCGGAGACAAGCTCGCGTCACTCAAGCTTGCGCTTGGGGAAGTGACCGTCGAAGTTGCAGCCGCCGACTATCTCGCGGTGATGACCGTGTTGCGTGACGAGCCCGGGCTGGGGTTCGAAGAGGTATCAGACCTTTGCGGCGTCGATTATTCGACCTACGGTGACGGTACATGGAACGGCCGCCGCTTCGCCGTGGTCTCGCACCTGCTGTCGATCACCAACAACTGGCGTCTGCGGGTCCGCGTTTTTGCCGAAGATGACGAGTTCCCGGTCGTCGATTCCGTCACCGGCGTCTGGAAGAGTGTCAACTGGTTCGAGCGCGAGGCGTTCGATCTGTTCGGCATTGCTTTCGTTGGCCATGACGACCTGCGCCGTATCCTGACCGACTACGGGTTCATCGGCCATCCGTTCCGCAAGGATTTTCCGATTTCTGGGCATGTGGAAATGCGCTACGACCCCGATCAGGGGCGCGTCATCTACCAGCCGGTCACCATCGAGCCGCGCGAGAACACCCCGCGCATCATGCGCGAAGACAACTACGGGGATCATGCGCATGGCTGATATCCGCAATTTCACCCTCAATTTCGGGCCGCAACACCCGGCGGCGCACGGTGTGTTGCGCCTTGTTCTGGAACTCGACGGCGAGGTCGTGCAGCGCGCCGATCCGCATATCGGGCTGCTGCACCGAGCAACGGAGAAACTCGCCGAGACCCGGACCTGGGTTCAGTCGGTGCCCTACATGGATCGCCTCGACTATGTGTCGATGATGTGCAACGAGCACGCCTACTGTCTGGCTACGGAAAAGCTGCTCGGGGTCGAAGTGCCGATTCGTGGCAAGTACATCCGCACCATGTTCGACGAGGTCACGCGGCTTCTCAATCATCTGCTGTGGATCGGCTGTCATGCACTGGACGTCGGCGCCATGACCATGGCGCTGTATACCTTCCGCGAGCGCGAAGACCTGATGGACGCCTACGAGGCGGTCTCCGGCGCCCGCCTGCATGCCGCCTACTATCGTCCGGGTGGCGTTTATCGCGACCTTCCGGATCGCATGCCGCAGTATCAGGAATCGACCTGGACCAGCTCAAAGAAAGCTAAGGAAATCAACGAGAATCGAAGTGGTTCGCTGCTCGACTTCCTCGAAGACTTCACCAACCGCTTTCCGACTTATCACGGTGAATACCACACCCTGCTGACCGACAACCGGATCTGGAAACAGCGCTTGGTCAATGTCGGCGTCGTCACTCCCGAACGTGCTCTGCAGATGGGCTTTACCGGCGCCATGTTGCGTGGTTCTGGTGTCGCCTGGGATTTGCGCAAGAAACAGCCGTACGCAGCCTATGACAAGGTCGATTTCGACATTCCGGTTGGCGTCAATGGCGACAGCTACGACCGCTATCTGGTGCGCATGGAAGAGATGCTGCAGTCCAATCGCATCATCAAACAGTGCATCGACTGGCTGCGCAAGAACCCAGGGCCGGTGATCACCGACAACTACAAGGTTGCGCCGCCACCCCGTGAGGGCATGAAGTCCAACATGGAAGAGTTGATTCATCATTTCAAGCTCTTTACCGAGGGTATTCACGTTCCGGAAGGCGAGGCCTATGCCGCGATCGAACACCCGAAGGGCGAATTCGGCATTTACTTTATTTCCGATGGCGCCAACAAGCCTTATCGCATGAAGATTCGCGCCCCGGGTTTCGTACACCTGCAGGGAATGGATGAAATGGCACGGGGCCACATGATTGCCGACGTCGTTACGATTATCGGTTCCCAGGATATTGTTTTTGGCGAGATCGACCGCTGATGTTTTCCGCTGAAACCCTACAGAAGTTCGACCGCGAGGTCGCCAAGTATCCCGCCGACCAGAAACAGTCGGCGGTGATGGCCTGTCTCGCGCTGGCCCAGGAAGAGAAGGGCTGGCTACCGCCCGAAGCCATCGAAGCGGTCGCTGCCTATCTTGGCATGCCGCCGATGGCTGCCTACGAAGTTGCCACCTTTTACAACATGTACGACCTCAAGCCGGTTGGCAAGTACAAGATCACGGTGTGCACCAATTTGCCTTGCGCGCTGTCCGGCGGCTATCACGCCGGCGAATATGTGCAGAAAAAGCTCGGCATCGGCTACGGGGAAACCACTGCCGACGGCAAGTTCACGCTGAAGGAAGGCGAGTGCATGGGTGCCTGCGGCGATGCGCCGGTGATGATCGTCAATAACCGCAGCATGTGCAGCCACATGCATCCGGAGCAGATCGACAAGCTGCTGGAGGAGTGCGAATAATGGCCATGCTCGGTTCGATCAATGGCGTCCTGATGGAAGGCCTGGATGGCGACAATACCTGGCACCTCAAGGACTACGTTGCGCGTGGCGGCTATGCGCAACTGCGGCGCATCCTCGAGAGCAAGATGACCCAGGAAGATGTCATCAGCGAGGTCAAGAAGTCGGTCCTGCGCGGCCGTGGTGGCGCCGGCTTCCCGACCGGCCTGAAGTGGTCCTTCATGCCGCGTTCGTTCCCGGGCGACAAGTACGTCGTCTGCAATACTGATGAAGGCGAGCCGGGAACCTTCAAGGACCGCGACATCATGCGTTTCAACCCGCATGCGGTCATCGAGGGCATGGCGATCGCGGCTTTCGCCATGGGTGCCAACCGTGGCTACAATTATGTCCATGGCGAAATCTGGGAACTCTACAAGCGCTTTGAGGAAGCGCTCGACGAAGCGCAGACAGCAGGTTTCATCGGCCAGAACATTCTCGGCTCGGGGTTCAATTTCGAGCTGTTCGCCCATCACGGTTACGGTGCCTACATCTGCGGCGAGGAAACCGCCTTGCTCGAATCGATCGAGGGCAAGAAGGGCCAGCCGCGCTTCAAGCCGCCGTTTCCGGCATCTTTCGGCCTCTATGGCAAGCCGACGACGATTAACAACACCGAAACCTTCGCGTCCATTCCCTTCATCCTGAAAATGGGTGGCGAAGAGTTCCTCAATCTGGGCAAGCCGAACAACGGCGGCACCAAGTTGTTCTCGGTTTCCGGCCATGTCAATCGTCCGGGCAATTACGAAATCCCGCTCGGCACGCCGTTCGCCACGCTGCTCGAAATGTGCGGCGGCATGCGCGGTGGGCGCCAGCTCAAGGCGGTCATTCCGGGCGGTTCTTCGGCGCCGGTGATCCCCGGTGCGGTGATGATGGATACCACCATGGATTACGACGGCATCAGCAAGGCCGGTTCCATGCTCGGATCCGGCGCGGTGATCGTCATGGACGAGACGGTATGCATGGTCAAGGCGCTCGAGCGCCTGTCCTTCTTTTATTACGAGGAATCCTGCGGTCAATGTACGCCGTGCCGCGAAGGCACAGCCTGGATGTACAAGGTCGTGCATCGCATAGAAAACGGTTTGGGCAAGCCGGAAGACCTGGATCTGCTGAACAGTGTGCTCGGCAACATCATGGGGCGCACCATCTGCGCTCTCGGCGATGCCGCAGCCTTGCCGGTGCAGAGCTTCCTCAAGCATTTCGGCGGCGAATTCGAGTACCACATCGAACACAAGACCTGTCTCGTCCCTCGGGATGTGCAGTGGGCGGGCAGCGGTTTCCACAAGGCTCCGGCTTGAGAAACCCCACCAGCGACAGATACGAAAGAACTGGCTACAAGGCAGCGACATGCTAGAAATCGAAATCGACGGCAAGAAGGCGCAAGTACCCGACGGCAGCACGGTGATGGATGCCGCGCAGCAGGTTGGCGTTTATATTCCGCATTTCTGCTACCACAAGAAACTTTCGATCGCCGCCAACTGCCGCATGTGTCTCGTGCAGGTGGAAAAGGCGCCGAAACCCCTGCCCGCATGCGCGACGCCGGTGACCAACGGCATGAAGGTATTCACCCACTCCGAACTGGCCGTCAAGGCGCAGAAGGGGGTGATGGAATTCCTGCTGATCAACCACCCGCTGGATTGCCCGATCTGCGACCAGGGCGGCGAGTGCCAGTTGCAGGACATGTCGGTCGGCTACGGACCGATGAAGAGCCGCTATACCGAAGAGAAACATGTCGTCTTCCACAAGAGTGTCGGCCCGCTGATTTCGATGGAGGAAATGAGCCGCTGCATTCACTGTACGCGCTGCGTCCGCTTTGGCCAGGAAATCGGCGGCATCATGGAACTCGGCATGGCCAACCGCAACATGCATTCCGAGATCACGACTTTCCTGGGGCGCACGGTCGACTCGGAATTGTCGGGAAATATGATCGACCTCTGCCCGGTCGGTGCACTGACCTCCAAGCCTTTCCGTTACACCGCGCGCTCCTGGGAACTGCAGCGTCGCAAGTCAATCAGCCCGCACGATTCGGTCGGCGCCAATCTGGTCGTTCAGGTCAAGCACGACACGGTGATGCGTGTACTGCCGCGCGAGAACGAAGCCGTCAATGAATGCTGGATTTCCGACAAGGAGCGTTTTTCATACCAGGCGCTCAATTCGGACGAGCGCCTGACCAAGCCGATGGTCAAGCAGGGTGGCCAGTGGCGCGAAGTCGACTGGAACGTGGCGCTCGACTATGTCGCGCACGGCCTCAAGGATGTCGCCCGCGAGCATGGTGGCGATGCGCTGGCGGCGCTTGCCGCGCCATGGTCGACGGTCGAGGAACTGGCTTTGCTGGCCAAGGTCGTGAAAGGTCTCGGTAGCGGGAATGTCGATTTCCGTCCGCGCCAGAGCGATTTCGCTGCCGATTCGAAGCGCGCCGGCACTCCATGGCTGGGGCTTCGTCTGTCCGAAATCGCCGATCTCGATGCGGCGCTGGTGGTTGGCTCTTTCCTGCGCAAGGATCACCCGCTGATCGCCCAGCGTCTACGCGTGGCTGCGAAGAAATATACCAAGGTCAGCCTGTTGTCGGTCACCACCGACGACCAGTTGATCGATCTGCATGCCAGTTTCTCGGTGGCACCGTTGCAACTGGCTCGCGCCCTTGCATCTGTCGTCAAGGCAGCTGCCGAGTTGAAGGGTATCGCCCCCCCGGCCGGTCTCGATGATGTCGCTGCCGACGAGGTCAGCAACAGGATTGCGCAGAGCCTGCTTGATGGCGAAAAACGCGCCATCTTGCTTGGCAACGTCGCCACGCAGTCTGACGATGCCACGGCGATCCACGCGCTGGCGCTCGATCTCGGAAAAATGACCAATGCCACGGTCGGCTTCCTCGGCGAAGCGGCCAATGTGGTCGGCGGTCATGCTGTTGTCGGGCCCCTGACTGCCGGTGCCAACGCTCGCCAGATTTTCGAGCAGCCGCGCAAGGCTTATGTCTTGATGGGCATCGAGCCCGAGTTCGATTGCGGCAATCCACAAACCGCCGTTGGCGCGCTGAAGCAGGCCAGCTTGGTGGTTTACATGTCGTCCTTCAAGCATGCGCCGGCCCTCGACTACGCCGATGTGATGTTGCCCATCGCGCCCTTTACCGAAACGTCAGGCTCCTTTGTCAACATCGAAGGCCGCGTCCAGAGCTTCAACGGCGTCGTCAAACCACGTGGTGATGCGCGGCCAGCGTGGAAAGTGTTGCGCGTGCTCGGCAATGTGCTGAACCTCGAAGGGTTCGATTACGAATCAAGTGAAGCTGTCCGCGATGAAGTGCTGGGCAAGGGAACTGAATTTGTCTCCGGACTCGATAACGCGCTGAATGGCGTTGCGATTTCTCTCCCGGCAGTATCGACACAGTTGCAGCGTATCGCCGATGTGCCGATCAATTTTGCCGATCCGCTAGCCCGTCGCGCGCCAGCCTTGCAGCAGACTGCCGATTCTTTTGCGCCAACGGCGCGGATCTGCGCGCAGACATTGGCTCTGCTCGGTGTCGAGTCCGGCCAGACTGTCCGCGTGAAGCAGGGGCAGGGTGAGGCGGTTCTGGAGGCACAAGCCGATGCCGGCGTGCCGGTCGGCTGTGTCCGTGTTGCCGCGGCCCATGACAGTACGGCGGCACTGGGCGCCATGTTTGGCCCGATTTCCGTGGAGCGTGCATAAATGGACGCACTGATGAGTTTAGGACAAGGCGTGTTCGGCGGGGTCTGGCCGGCAGTTTGGACACTGATCAAGATTGTCGCGATCGTTGCACCGCTATTGCTCGGGGTCGCCTATCTGACGTGGTTCGAGCGCAAGGTGATCGGCTACATGCAAGTTCGTATCGGTCCCAACCGGGTTGGCCCATGGGGCTTGATCCAGCCGATTGCCGATGGCCTCAAGCTGTTGCTCAAGGAAGTCATCGTTCCAAGTGGCGCCAACAAGGGCATCTTTTTGATTGCCCCGATGCTGGCATTTGGCCCCGCGCTCGCCGCCTGGGCGGTGGTGCCGTTCAGCGATACACTGGTTCTGGCCAACATCGATGCCAGCCTGCTCTACATCATGGCCATCACGTCGATGGGCGTGTACGGCATTATTCTCTCGGGCTGGGCGTCCAACTCAAAATACGCCTTCCTCGGCGCGATGCGTGCGGCTGCCCAGATGGTGTCCTACGAAATTGCCATGGGCTTCTCGTTGATCTGTGTGCTGATGGTGTCGAACAGTCTGAATCTGGTCGACATCGTCCACGGGCAGAGCCACGGGCGCTTTGCCGGCTACGGCCTGAATTTCCTGTCGTGGAACTGGCTGCCGTTGCTGCCGATGTTCGTCGTCTATCTGATTTCGGGGACGGCGGAACTCAACCGGGCGCCGTTCGACGTCGCGGAAGGGGAATCGGAAATCGTCGCCGGCTTCCATGTCGAATATTCGGGCATGGCCTTCGCGGTCTTCTTCCTTGCCGAATACGCGAACATGATTCTGGTCGCCGCGCTGACCTCGATTCTGTTCCTCGGCGGCTGGCTCTCGCCGATTGGCTTCCTGCCGGACGGGCCGCTCTGGCTGTTCGCCAAGATGGCTTTCGTCCTGCTGCTGTTCCTCTGGTTCCGCGCAACCTTTCCGCGTTACCGTTTCGACCAGCTGATGCGCCTGGGCTGGAAAGTGTTCCTGCCGCTCTGCCTGGTCTGGCTGGTGGTCGTCGGGCTATGGATGATGTCACCGCTGAGTATCTGGAAATGAGGAGAGATTGATGGGTTCGATGAAGGAAGTCTTCAACAGCCTGCTCCTCAAGGAGTTGCTGAAAGGCATGTCGGTCACCGGCAAGTATTTCTTTGCGCGCAAGATCACAGTCCAGTACCCCGAAGAAAAGACTCCGCAGAGCGCTCGTTTCCGTGGCCTGCATGCGCTGCGTCGCTATCCAAACGGTGAGGAGCGCTGCATTGCCTGCAAGCTGTGTGAAGCGATCTGCCCAGCCATGGCGATCACCATCGAGGCTGAACCGCGTGATGACGGCTCGCGGCGCACGACGCGCTACGACATTGACCTCACCAAGTGCATTTTCTGCGGTTTCTGCGAGGAAGCCTGTCCGGTCGATGCCGTCGTCGAGACGCGCATATTCGAATATCACGGCGAACGCCGGGGCGATCTCTACTACACCAAGCCGATGTTGCTGGCCAACGGGGATCGCTACGAGGCGCAGATCGCCGCCGATCGCCAACAAGATGCAACCTACCGCTAACGGGCACGCGTGATGGATTTTCAAACCTTCGTTTTCTACTTCCTGTCGTCAATCCTGATCTATGCAGGCCTGCGCGTCATTACCGCGCGCAATCCCGTGCACGCCGTCCTCCACCTGATCCTCGCCTTCTTCACCACCGGCGGCATCTGGGCGCTGCTACAGGCCGAGTTTCTAGCCATTGCGATCATTCTGGTCTATGTCGGTGCGGTCATGGTGCTCTTTTTGTTCGTCGTGATGATGCTCGACATCAATATCGACCGGGTTCGTCAGGGTTTCTGGAATTACCTGCCACTGGGCGCCATGCTCGGCATCCTGATGATCATGGAAATGGGTCTCGTCCTTGGGAGCAAGTACTTCCAGATTCCGGCGGCGCAGGCCATGGTGGCGCTCGGTGTTTCCAATACGAAGAGTATCGGTGTGCTGATGTTTACCGATTTCGTCTATCCATTCGAACTGGCTTCCATCGTGCTGCTCGTCGGCATGATCGCCGCGATCGTGCTGACCCACCGCGGTCCGAAGCCTTCGAAATACATCAATCCGAACCAGCAGGTCTTCGTCAAGGCGAAGGATCGTGTCCGCGTGCTGCAGATGCCTGTGGAAAAAGACTGAACCCGGGGCGCCAATGCTTACTCTCTCCCTTTCGCATTTCCTGATTCTGGGCGCGATGCTGTTCGCAATCAGCATCGTCGGCATCTTCCTCAACCGGAAAAACCTAATCGTCCTGCTGATGGCCATCGAACTGATGCTCCTTGCGGTCAACATGAATTTCGTGGCTTTTTCGCATTTTCTGGGTGATCTGTCCGGGCAGATATTCGTCTTCTTCATCCTGACCGTGGCCGCGGCCGAGTCGGCAATCGGTCTGGCGATCCTGATCGTGTTGTTCCGCAACCTCAAGAGCATCCATGTGGATGACCTGGACGGCCTGAAGGGTTAAACATGGAAATGCAAAAGCTCTACCTTCTGGTTCCTCTGGCCCCGCTGGTCGGCGCCATGATCGCCGGTCTTTTTTGCCGGGTGATTCCGCGCTGGGTGGCGCACACGGCGACCATCGCCGGCGTCGCGATCGCCTTCATCGCCTCGGTGGTCATCTTCCGCGATGTGCAGGCGGGTCACGTCTTCAACGGCCCGGTCTATACCTGGCTGACCAGTGGCGACTACAGGTTCGAAGTAGGCTTCCTGATCGACTCGTTGACCACCACGATGATGCTGGTCGTCACCTTCGTGTCGCTGATGGTGCACATCTACACGATCGGTTACATGCAGGAAGACCCCGGATATAACCGCTTCTTCAGCTACATCTCGCTGTTCACCTTCTCGATGCTGATGCTCGTCATGAGCAACAACTTCATGCAGCTCTTTTTCGGCTGGGAGGCGGTCGGTCTCGTTTCCTATCTGCTGATCGGCTTCTGGTACACCAGGCCGACGGCCATCTTCGCCAACATGAAGGCCTTCCTGGTCAATCGCGTCGGCGACTTCGGCTTCATCCTCGGCATTGGCCTGGTACTCGCGCACTTTGGCACACTCGATTACGCAACAGTGTTCAAGCAAGCACCGGACTTCGCCAATACGACGGTTTCGCTGTTCGCAGATCGCGAATGGGCCACCGTGTCGCTGATGACGCTGACCTGCATCTGCCTGTTCATTGGTGCCATGGGCAAGTCGGCGCAGGTGCCGCTGCATGTCTGGCTACCCGATTCGATGGAAGGCCCGACCCCGATCTCCGCGCTGATCCATGCCGCGACCATGGTCACCGCCGGCATCTTCATGGTCGCCCGGATGTCGCCGTTGTTCGAGTTGTCGACCACCGCACTATCCTTCGTCATCGTTATCGGTGCCATCACGGCGCTGTTCATGGGCTTCCTCGGCATCATCCAGAACGACATCAAGCGCGTCGTTGCCTATTCCACGCTGTCGCAGCTCGGCTACATGACGGTTGCGCTGGGCGCCTCGGCTTATTCGGTAGCGATCTTCCACCTGATGACCCATGCCTTCTTCAAGGCCCTGCTATTCCTCGCCGCCGGTTCGGTGATCATTGGCATGCACCACGATCAGGACATCCGCAACATGGGCGGTCTGCGCAAATACATGCCGATCACCTGGATCACTTCGCTGGTCGGTTCTCTGGCACTGATCGGCACCCCATTCCTGTCTGGTTTCTATTCCAAGGATTCGATCATCGAGGCCGTCGGGATGTCTCATATCCCGGGGGCAGGGTTTGCTTATTTCTCCGTGCTGGCCGGCGTCTTCGTGACCGCCTTCTACTCCTTCCGCATGTATTTCCTGGTCTTCCATGGCGAGGAGCGGTTCGGCAAGGCCGGGCACGGTGATCACCATGACCATCAAGGTGATCATGACGACGAAGAGACGAGCCACGACCATCATCACGGTCTGGCGCCGGGGCAAAAGCCGCACGAGACACCGTGGGTGGTGACTTTGCCACTGGTGCTGCTGGCCATTCCGTCCGTGATCATCGGTTATATCGCCATCGGGCCGATGGTTTTCGGCGACTTCTTCAAGGATGTGATCTACATCGATCTTCATGCCCACCCGGCGATGGAGCATCTGGCCGAGGAATTCCACGGAGCTGCGGCGATGGGCATCCACGCGTTGACCACCCTGCCGTTCTTCCTGGCTCTGGGCGGCGTGGTCCTCTCGTGGTTCTTCTACATGAAGCGTCCGGACATTCCTGCGGCGATCCAGCGCCGCTTCTCGGCGATCCATACGCTGCTGGAAAACAATTATTACTTCGACAAATTCAACGAGGTCGTCTTCGCCGGCGGCGCCCGTTTGCTCGGCAAGGTTCTGTGGCGCGGCGGCGATGTCGGCGTGATCGACGGCATGGTCGTCAATGGCTCCGCGAAACTGGTCGGCTGGGTCGCGTCGGTGACCCGCCTGTTCCAGACCGGATACGTCTATCACTACGCTTTTTCCATGATCATCGGGCTTTTCGTGTTGATGACACTGTGGCTCAACCGTGCCTAACACCATGAAATATGAATTTTGCGCTGGCGTGAATAGTTCGCCGAAAAGCAAGGAATAACATGTCGAATTACCCGCTGCTATCTCTCGCTGTCTGGCTGCCGATCGTTTCCGGGCTGGTCGTGCTGGCCACCGGATCCGACCGCAATGCGCCGCTGGCCAGGATGCTCGCGCTGTTTGGTGCAATCGCCTCATTTCTGGTGACCATCCCGCTGTGGATTGGCTTCGATGTCGCCAACGGCGGCATGCAATTTGTCGAACTGAAGAACTGGATTCCCCGCTTCAACATCAACTATCACCTGGGCGTCGATGGCATTTCGATGCTCTTCGTCGTGCTCAACGCCTTCGTCACGATCATCGTCGTCGCCGCCGGCTGGGAAGTCATCAAGGAGAAGGTTGCCCAGTACAACGCCGCCTTCCTGATCATGTCCGGACTGATGAACGGCATTTTCACTTCGCTCGATGGTGTGCTGTTCTACGTCTTCTTCGAGGCATCGCTGATTCCGCTGTACCTGATCATCGGCGTCTGGGGCGGCCCCAATCGCGTCTATGCAGCCTTCAAATTCTTCCTCTACACGCTGTTCGGTTCGCTGCTCTTCCTGCTGGCGCTAATCTATCTCTTCGTCCAGTCGGGCGGCAGTTTCTCGATTCTCGACTGGCACGCGCTGCCGCTCTCGCTCAATGCGCAGATTTGGCTGTTCCTGGCATTCCTGATCGCTTTCGCGGTCAAGGTGCCGATGTGGCCGGTGCATACCTGGTTGCCGGATGCGCACGTCGAGGCGCCGACCGGCGGCTCGATCGTGCTGGCGGCAATCGCCCTGAAGCTTGGCGCCTACGGTTTCCTGCGTTTCTCGCTGCCGATCGCGCCGGATGCCTCGCATGAACTTTCGAGCCTGGTCGTCGCCTTGTCGCTGATCGCCGTGGTCTACATCGGCTTCGTCGCGCTGGTGCAGTCCGACATGAAGAAACTGGTCGCCTACTCGTCGATTGCCCACATGGGTTTCGTCACGCTGGGTTTCTTCATGTTCAGCGCCATGGGGATCGAGGGGGCGCTGGTCCAGATGGTTTCGCACGGTTTCGTTTCGGGTGCCATGTTCTTCTGCATTGGCGTCATGTATGACCGCGTGCACAGCCGGCAGATCGCCGATTATGGCGGTGTGGTCAACACCATGCCCAAGTTCGCCGCGCTGTTCATGTTGTTCTCGATGGCCAACGCCGGACTGCCGGCCACTTCCGGCTTCGTCGGCGAATTCATGGTCATCCTCGGTGCCGTCAAGTTCAATTTCTGGGTCGCCTTCGCGGCTGCCTCCTCGATGGTCATCGGCGCCGCTTACACGCTGTGGATGTATAAGCGGGTGATCTTCGGCGACGTCGCCAATCATCACGTGGCCGAACTGTCCGACATCAACAAGCGCGAGTTCGCGATCCTTGGCGTGCTGGCGATCTGTACGCTGTGGATGGGTTTGTACCCGCAAATGTTCACTGAAGTCATGCACGCCTCGGTCAACGATCTGTTGCGCCACGTTGCCACCAGCAAGATTCAATAATCGGTAGCCGACATGTTCGAGAATTTCGTTACCCCCGACCTCCTGCCAGCCGCCCCGGAACTGTTCCTGGCGTTCATGGCGCTGGCCATCCTGCTGATCGACCTGATCGTCAAGGACAGTCGGCGTACCGTGACCTTCGTGCTGACCCAATGCACGCTGCTCGGTCTGCTGGCGATCCAGTTATTCACCAGCACCGGGGACGTGGTCTACACCTTCAGCCACATGTACGTCGACGACCTGATGGGCGACCTGCTCAAGGTCTTCCTGTATCTGACGGTGATGGTCGTGCTGTTCTACTCGCGCGGCTACCTGCTCGACCGGGAAGTGATGAACAAGGGCGAATACTACGTGCTGGCACTGTTTGCGACGCTCGGCATGATGGTGATGATTTCTGCCAACAACTTCGTCACCATCTATCTCGGTCTCGAACTGCTGTCGCTCTCGCTCTATGCGATGGTTGCGATGAATCGCGAATCGGCCATTTCGACCGAAGCCGCGATGAAATATTTCGTTCTCGGTGCCCTGGCCTCGGGCATGCTGCTCTACGGCATGTCGATGATCTACGGTGCCACCGGCACCCTCGAAATCACCGGCATTGCCGAACGCCTCTACGGCGGCGGCGTCAACAAGACCTTGCTGACCTTCGGCCTGGTCTTCCTGGTCTCCGGACTCGCCTTCAAACTGGGCGTCGTCCCGTTCCACATGTGGATTCCCGACGTCTATCATGGCGCCCCAACCGCAGTGACAATGTTCATCGGATCGGCGCCGAAGCTGGCCGCTTTCGCGATCGTCATGCGCCTGCTGGTCAATGGCATGATCACGATGGCCGAGGACTGGCAGAACATGATGATCATCCTCTCGGTCCTGTCGATGGCGATCGGCAACCTTGCCGCCATCGCCCAGACCAACCTCAAACGCATGCTGGCCTATTCGGCGATCTCGCACATGGGCTTCATGCTGCTCGGCATCACCACCGGCGTCATCAGCGGGGATGCCCGCTTCGCGCTCAATGCCTACAGCTCGGCGATGTTCTATGTCGTCGCCTACGTGATCATGTCGGTCGGTTCCTTCGGCATGATCCTGCTCATGGCGCGCCCCGGTTTTGAAGCCGACAACATCGAGGATTTCAAGGGCCTCAACAAGCGCAACCCGTGGTTCGCCGGCATCATGCTGATGCTGATGTTCTCGATGGCCGGCATCCCGTTCTTCATCGGCTTCTTTGCCAAATTCTCGGTTCTGCAAGCCGTCGTCGCTGCCGGTCACATCTGGCTGGCGGTCGTCGCCGTGCTCTTCTCGCTGATCGGCGCCTTCTACTATCTGCGGGTGGTCAAGGTCATGTATTTCGATCAGCCGAGCGACGACACGCCGCTGGCGGCAAGCACCGACATGCGCATCCTGATGTCGGCAAACGGCCTCGCCGTGGCCCTTCTCGGGATCTTCCCGCAGGTCATCATGTCGCTGTGCGCCTACGCGCTTCTCCGTTCGCTTTGAGCGCAACCGAGGACGATTGACCAGACGCCCCGTTGCCGGGGCGTTTTCAATTCCGGAGATTGAAATGAGCCATGATAGCCACCTCATCGAATCCGAAATCGAATCCGAGTCGGTATTCGACGGCGCCCTGCTGAAAGTCCGCAAGGATCGCGTGCGCCTGCCAAATGGCAAGGAGTCGCTGCGCGAGTACATCGTTCATCCGGGCGCGGTGGTTGTCCTCGCCTTTCTCGACAACGGCAAGTTGCTCTTCGAGCGCCAGTTCCGCTATCCCTTGCGCCGCGTATTCCTCGAATTGCCGGCCGGCAAGATCGACCCGGGTGAGGCCATCCTCGACACCGCGCGCCGCGAACTGCTCGAAGAAACCGGCTATGTGGCCAACGAATGGGAATACATCGGCGTCATGCACCCGTGCATCGGCTACTCCGACGAGCGCATCGAAATCTTCGCCGCCCGTGGCCTGCACCTTGCCGGAGAGAAACAGCTCGACCACAACGAGTTCCTCGAAGTCATTGAAATGGCGCCAGCGGATGCCAAGGCCGCCGTCTGGGACGGCAGGATAACCGACGCCAAGACCATCACTGCGCTGTTCTGGCTCGACAAGCCCTGAACGAAATGTACCGATTCCCGTGGTCGACCGCAGGAATCGGGGTAAATTTGATTTTTGAGCAGGGGCACGGGACTGCAACCGACCACCAGCCGGATTTAGACGTGGCAGACGTGCCTTTCAGAATATGTGCCTTCAACGCTTGCCGGTGTCAGTCGGCTCGACGGCAGGGTAGCGGGGGTGGTGCCTAGGCCATCTTGCCAAGAATTCCGTTCATTTCGTCCCCGGAAAAGGCTTTCAGAGTCTGTCCGCGAATATTGCCGGCGGAGCCGATTGCCAGCGAGAATGCGGTTGCTGCCTCGTCATTCGGTGCTTCGATCACTGCAACCAGATCATATTGGCCGAGCGTCCAGTAGATCTGCGACATGCTGGCGCCGAACTTCTTTGCCGCCTCCTTGGCGGCGTCCGCGCGTTTCGTGGAGTCCTTGACGTTGCGGATTCCCTGATCCGTGTAGTTCATCAGTGCTATGTAAGTCCCCATGATCGATCTCCTCATAACGACAGGGACCTCGGACAGGCCGGCGGCGGTCCCGAAGCGCTGGCACAATAGTCGATGGCCGGATTGTCCGGCCTTGTCTATTGCCCTCCTGTTGAGACAGGTGCCCGCTATCGAAGTTCTGATACAGCAAACAAAAACGCCCCGGAAATACCGGGGCGTTTTGCCTGAAGCGTGGCGCTATCAGCCGCAGGTCCCCACCGCGCCGCAGGCCGTACAGAAATCACAGCCATCCTTGCGGATCATGGTGTAGTTGCCGCATTCGCTGCACAGCTTGCCCTGCGTCGGATGCACGGAATTGCTGGCATCTTCCGGTGCCTTCAGTATCCCCATCTGCTGCAGCGGGAAACCGCTTTCGTCGAGGACGCCGAGCATCGCGTAGCGATGAATGATCAGGTTGGCGATGTAAGCGACGGTCGACGGATAGGTCTGCTGCTTGCGCGAGCCGGGGATGAAGGCCATGAAGTCGCCGAGCGGTTCCGGGTAGTCGAGCAGCTTGCGCAGCTTCATGCCGATCCACGCCGGATCGAGGACGCGCATGTCGAGCGACAGCAGCTTGGACAGGCCGTCGAGGGCGCGCGGGTAGTTGCCGGACAGCCACATCGAGTAGGGGCGGGTGACGCCGTCGGGCAGTGTGATTTCCTTGAGGCCGAGAACGAATTCCTCGCCGGTCGATGGATTATTCACGTCCACCGTCCAGGACAGCGTGCCGTCGGTGCCGGTTTTCGGTTCCTTGTTGCTGAACAGTGCATCCTTGACCGGGGTCGGGCCTTCGTGATCGAGGGCACCGAGTTGTTCGACGCGGAAGCGGATGATCTGCGCCATCGCGGAAACTACAGATGGAACGCGCTTGCGCTCGCCATGCGGCGGCATCGGCATTTCGAAGGAGTCGCCGGGAGTCTTGGCCAGCGCGTCGAGCTTCATTTCCAGCCAGTCGTGATCTTTGGCGCGCATGTCCATCGACAGCGTCTTGGCGACCGCACCGAGACCGCGCGGTTCGGCCGGGCCATTGACCCAGACCTCGAACGGCCAGGCGTGGCCTTCCGGTTCGACGTGGCCGACGAAAAGCGCGAACTTGCCGATTGGCGAGTCGAGCATGTAGGTCCAGCACAGGTTGCCTTCCGGCAGGTTGGGGCGGTTCGGCCAGCGCAGGCTGGACAGTACCGGGGCGGGCAGGTCCTTGATCGACAGGCGGCGGTTGGCGTCGGAGACAAAATCCTGCGGAGATTTGACGTCGACCGTGGCGGTTTCGGCCTTGGCCGGTTCGACCGAGAGCACCGAGCCGAGAACGCTGTTCGGGCGGTAGGTCGCCAGGCCCTTGAGGCCGGATTTCCAGGCGCTCATGTAGAGGTCCTGGAATTCCTCGTACGGGTAATCCGCCGGCACATTGACTGTTTTGGAAATCGACGTGTCAATGTATGGCGCGACTGCGGCGACCATGTCCTTGTGCGCCTGCGCCGAAATTTCGAGCGCCGTGACGAAGTAGTCAGGCAACTTGGTGACGTCGCCGCCCATGTGCTTGTACAGGCGCCAGGCGTAGTCCTCGACCGAGTATTCCTTCAGCGTACCGTCCTGCATGCGCTTCTTGCGGCTGTAGGTCCACGAGAAGGGCGGTTCGATGCCGTTCGATGCGTTGTCGGCGAAGGCCAGCGAAATGGTGCCGGTCGGCGCGATCGACAGCAGGTGCGAATTGCGCAGGCCGTGCTTGCGGATTTCGGCCTTGACCTCATTGGGCAGGCGCGAGGCGAAATTGCCGCCGGAAAGATAGAGTTCGGCGTTGAACAGCGGGAAGGCACCACGTTCCTTGGCCATCTCGACCGAATACAGGTAGGACGCATCGCGCATGTACTCGGTGATGCGGGTTGCCATGGCGCGCGCTTCCGGCTTGTCGTAGCGCAGGCGCAGCATCGCCAGTGCATCGCCAAGGCCAGTGTAGCCGAGGCCGACGCGGCGCTTGTTGGCGGCTTCATGCTGCTGGCGTTCGAGCGGCCAGTGGGTGGCGTCGAGGACGTTGTCGAGCATGCGGGTCGATACGCGCACGACTTCCCCGAAAGCGGCGAAGTCGAAATCGGCGCGTTCCGTGAACGGATCCTTGACGAACGGCGTCAGGTTGATCGAACCGAGGCAGCAGCAGCCGTAAGGCGGCAGCGGCTGTTCGGCGCAGGGATTGGTGGCCTCGATGACTTCGCAGTAGTTGAGGTTGTTGTCCTTATTCATGCGGTCGAGGAACAGGATGCCCGGCTCGGCGTGGTCGTAGGTGGATTTCATCACCTGGTCCCACAGGTCACGGGCACGCAGCTTGCGGTACACCCACTGGCCATCTTCGCGCTGGTAGGCACCGGTGGAGCGCATCTCGGCATTCGGTTCGGCGCGGTGGGTCAGTTCGACCTCGCCGTCGTTGTCGACCGCTTCCATGAAGGCATCGGTGACACCGATCGAGATGTTGAAATTGGTCAGGTCGCCCTTGTCCTTGGCATGAATGAAGACTTCGATATCCGGATGGTCGCAGCGCAGGACGCCCATCTGGGCGCCGCGGCGGGCGCCGGCCGATTCGACGGTTTCGCACGAGCGGTCGAAGACGCGCATGTAGGACACCGGGCCGGAAGCGCGCGACTGCGTGCCCTTGACGTGGGCGCCCTGCGGCCGGATGGTTGAAAAGTCATAACCGACGCCGCCACCGCGGCGCATGGTCTCGGCGGCCTGCGCCAGCGCGGTGTAGATGCCGGGCTTGCCATCGGTGGTCTCGACAATGGAATCACCGACCGGCTGCACGAAGCAGTTGATCAGGGTTGCCTGCAGGTCGGTGCCGGCGGCGGAGTTGATGCGGCCGGCCGGAATGAAGCCGTTTTCCTGAGCCCAAAGGAACTTGGCTTCCCAATGGGCGCGGTCCTTTTCCTGTTCGAACTTGACCAGCGCCCTGGCGACACGGCGGCGTACGTCATGGACACTGGTTTCGGCACCCTTGGCATATTTCTCGATCAACACCTCGCTGGAAATTTCCTGCTCCGGCAGCGGGGCAAATTGGGGTGGTGCAGGAATATCGGTTAGCGAAAGTTGCTCGGAAACTGGGCTCATGGTGCGCTCCTCGTATCGTTTTAATGGGTAGGTCGGACAGGCGTCGGATTTCGTAAAGCTACTATATCTAGTTGGTCATGGCAACAAGTTGACTATATATAGTGTTTTCCTCATATTTTCCGGCGCCCGGCCATGCCCTTGCAAAGCCTGAAAAACAAAGCCCCGGGGCCATGCGGCGCCGGGGCTTCACTGACGAAATTTTTTCAGAGGGCGAGCAGGTTTTGCGCGTGATGCGCGATCATCCACTCTTCGTTGGTCGGTATGACCAGCAAATCGACGCCGCTTTCCGGCGTAGAAATACGCAGCTGGTCCGTCGCGTTGGCTGCATCGTCCAGCAACAGGCCGAGCCAGGCGAGTCGCGAGCAGACGCGGCGCCGGATTTCGGCGGCATGCTCGCCGATGCCGCCGGTGAATACCAGGGCGTCGATGCCGCCGATGGCGGCGGCGAGCGAGCCGATCTCGCGGACGATGCGGAAGCAGTAGAGGTTGATCGCTTCTTCCGCTTCCGGTGCGCCGGAGGCGAGCAGGGTGCGCATGTCCTGGCTGATGCCGGAAACGCCGAGCAGGCCCGATTCCTTGTACAGCAGGTGGGTCAGTTCGCGCGAGCCCATGCCCTTGTTGTCCATCAGATACAGAAGCACGCCGGGGTCGATGGCGCCGGTTCGCGTGCCCATCATCAGGCCGTCGATGGCGGTGAAGCCCATCGTCGACACCATGCTCTTGCGGTCGATCATGCCGCACATCGATGACCCGTTGCCGAGGTGGGCGACGATGACACGCCCGCTGGCGCGCGGCGAGTGTTCGGGCAGGGCGCGGGCGATGAATTCGTAGGACAGCCCATGGAAGCCGTAGCGCTTGATGCCTTCGGCCGACAGTGCGCGCGGGATGGCGAAGGCCTGGGCGACGGGCGGATTGGTGCGATGGAAGGCGGTATCGAAACAGGCGACTTGAGGGACATCGGGCAGGATGTTGGCGATCGCCCTGATGCCATTCAGATTGTGCGGCTGGTGCAGCGGCGCCAAGGCATTGAACTGTTCGAGTTTTTCGACAATGTTGCGGTCGACGGCGGTTGGCGCTGAAAAAAGCTCGCCGCCATGGACGACGCGATGGCCGACTGCTGCCAGATTCCAGCCTTTCTGCGTTTCACGCAGCCATTTCAGCAGGAAATTCAGGCTGGCCTGGTGCTGAGTTTCCTGGCCGCCGACCAGGTCGAGCGCGACTTCATGCTTGCCACCGGGGTCTTTGGCAATCAGTCTGGCGCTGGCGCCGATGCCGTCGATCTGCCCGGAAACGGTGGGCTTCTGGCGCAGGCCGCCGTTCAGCTCGAAAAGTGCAAACTTGATCGATGACGAGCCGGCATTGATGGTGAGGATGCCAAGGGCCATTCAGATACTCCCTTTTGTGCGGTTGGCGTGGGCGACGAGTGCGGCAATGACGCACGAGGCGACGCGGGTCTCTGCGGTGTCGGCGCGGCTGGTCAGGACGATCGGTACGCGGGTACCGAGGACGATTCCGGCGGTCAGCGCATTGGCCAGGTATTCGAGCTGCTTGGCGACCATGTTGCCGGATTCGAGATCGGGAACGACGAGAATTTCGGCATGGCCGGCGACCGCCGATTTGATGCCCTTGGTCTTGGCGGCGACGATCGACACCGCATTGTCGAAGGCCAGCGGGCCGTCGAGGATGCCGCCCTTGATCTGGCCACGGTCGGCCATCTTGCACAGCGCGGCGGCGTCGAGCGTGGACTGGATTTTCGGGTTGACCGTCTCGACCGCCGAAAGAATCGCCACCTTGGGTTCGGGAATGCCGATGATGTGCGCCAGATCGATGGCGTTCTGGACGATATCGACCTTGTCTTCCAGGGTCGGCGCGATATTGATCGCCGCATCGGTGATCAGCAAGGGGCGGTGATAGGTCGGCACGTTCATCAGGAACACGTGGCTGATGCGGCGCGCCGTGCGCAGGCCGTTGGCGCGCGCCACCACCTCGGCCATCAATTCGTCGGTATGCAGGCTGCCCTTCATCAGCGCCTCGGCATCGCCGGTACGCACCAGCGACACGGCAATCGCCGCCGCATCGTGACTGTGCTTGGCATTGACGATGCGGATGCCGTGCAGGTCGATGCCGAATTCCTCGGCAACCCCGCGGATCCGCGCTTCCGGCCCGACCAGGATCGGTTCGATGATGCCTTCCTGGAAGGCGATGACGGGCCCCTTGAGCGACTCCCTGTCGCACGGATGGGCGACGGCGGTCGGGATCGGTTCCAGCCCGCGGACCATTGCCAACGTCTGCTGAAAGCGCTCGCGCTTGTTATCGACGCTGACCAACGGGCGATCGAATTCCTGCACGTGCGAAATCTTCTCGGTCGGCGCCAGAACTTCGGCCACGCCGCGCAAAACCTGCAGGTTTTCCTGATTGGTGCCGACACAATCGAGAATGACATGCTTGTTGTGATCGAATTTCTGCTTGGCGGTGACCGTGATCGTGATCGTGTCGCCGATCGTCACAGGGCGCGCGAAATGCAGCGAATAGTCGATCAGGATTGTTCCCGGGCCAGGAAACTGGGTGCCGAGCACGGTGGAGATCAGCGACCCGCTCCACATGCCATGGGCCATGACTTCACGGAACATGCCGCTTTCGGAATACTGCGAATCTGTGGCAGATGGGTTGAAACAGCCGGTGAGGACCGCGAACAGCTTGACGTCCTCGGGCATCAGTGTGCGCGTCAGGCTCTCCGAATTGCCGACCTGGATCTCGTCGTAGATCTTATTGACGATATGACGTTTTTCAGTCGTTTCATTCATTGCCGCACTCCTTGGCTTCCAGATTCAATTCTCCAGAGTATATTATGTTGCAGTGCAACAAACAATGTCATTCGTGTGACGTAATGGCCGGGAAATCATCGGTTCGCAATCCGAGCCAGCAATGTCAATGCAGGTTGACCTGACGCAATCGGCTGAAATATTTCGGTGCTACGATGCTCAATGTCATAAGTAACGGGCAGGAGCTTGTCGTGACAATGAACGATGGTCAGAGCGCAGGCGTGGTCGATATTGTCGATCGTGTGGTGGACAG
>Ga0209507_1000904_pt1 | contig 26639 bp, 31 predicted proteins | sample AD_UKC028_MetaG_FD_184414 | JGI IMG/M metagenome (GOLD analysis project Ga0209507, IMG submission 184414) | Active sludge microbial communities of municipal wastewater-treating anaerobic digesters from USA - AD_UKC028_MetaG (SPAdes) (version 2) | ecosystem: Engineered > Bioreactor > Anaerobic >...
GTCCGCCATCGCGCCCGGTTAGCGCTACTGTCATCATGCCGATTTCCCGCGCCGCCACTATAGCCGCCAGCACGTTCGGGGAATGGCCACTAGTAGAAATAACCAGCAGCAAATCGTCGGGGCGGCCCAGCGCCCGCACCTGTCGGGCAAAGACCTGCTCGAAAGCGTAATCATTGGCGATGGATGTTAAAGCGGAACTGTCGGTGGTCAGCGCGATAGCCGCCAGTCCGGGACGTTCCATCTCGAAGCGGTTGATCAGTTCAGCGGCGAAATGCTGGGCGTCAGCCGCAGACCCCCCGTTGCCGCAGACCAGGATTTTTCCGCCCTGCCGGAGCCGTTCAGCCATCCGTTGCGCAGCTTGAACAATGCGCGGCCCTATCGCTTCCAGGGTAAGCCGCTTGGCCTCGATACTGGCGATGAAATGTTGTTCAATTCGCTGGAGAGGCAGCATGAATGTTACTCCAGTAGCAGGATAGTCTTGAATTCGGCGTTGCGTTTGAAGGTGAGATCGCCTTCAGGACTCCAGGATAGTTTGGGTTTGCCAGGACATAGGAGGGCTTCCGAAGGTCAATGTGCGCAGCGACTGCGCCATTCCCCTCTACCCCCTCGCAGGGAGGGGGAGAGGGGTTGAATGATGGCAGTGCTACAGTTTTAGCAACACGGCTCAAGCGGTGGGTTGATCATTCGCCATCCAGCGATGGAAAAAGCCCGCCAGCGCTGCACCGACGATAGGGGCTACCCAGAACAGCCAGAGCTGTTGCAAAGCCCAGCCGCCGACAAAGATGGCCTGGCTGGTGCTGCGCGCCGGGTTGACCGAGGTGTTGGTCACCGGAATGCTGATCAAGTGAATCAGCGTCAGACAGAGACCAATGGCAATGGGCGCAAAGCCGGTTGGAGTATTCTTGTGCGTGGAACCGAGGATGACGATCAGGAACATAAACGTCATGACGATTTCGCAAATGAGCGCCGCGTTCAATCCGTATTGACCCGGCGAGTGTTCGCCGAAACCATTCGCCGCAAAGCCGCCCAATTCAAAGCCTGGTTTGCCGGTGGCGATCAGGTAGATGATCGCCGCGCCGGCGATGCCGCCGAGTACCTGGGCGATGATGTAGGGAACCAAATCGGCTGCCGGGAAGCGTCCGCCTGCCCACAGTCCTACTGATACAGCGGGATTCAGATGACAGCCGGAAATGTGGCCGATGGCGTAGGCCATGGTCAGCACCGTCAGACCGAAGGCCAGCGAGACGCCGACGAAGGCGATGCCGAAGGGATTGGTAGGATCGGAGCTTGGGAAAGAAGCAGCCAACACGGCGCTGCCACATCCTCCTAGCACCAGCCAAAGCGTGCCGACAAATTCGGCAGCGAGACGATTAACTATGGGCATGATGAAAATCTCCTGCTTCAAGATAAAGATAAAAGCGATTGAATCCTCGATGAGGTCTTCTGGTTCCAAACCGGAAAGCGGTAAGGCGACTTCGTACACGATGTTCCGACTGTCGTAGCGAGGCGCGTAGTAGATACCGCCACAATTTTGGTAGAAGACGCCATCGACGATGATTGTAATGCAACTTGCAGGCAGTGTGGACACGATAACGCCCACTGTTGCCATTTGTGCAGGATAGTCCCAGTGACGGTCCACGTCGATATTTACCTTGGATATCGACATCCCGGTGGTTGGCGCTATACCACCGCTCACGCTTCCCCAGCGATCACCCGTAACCCGGTGAAGATCAACTCCGGCTCCAGTTGATACGCCGCCTGCAAATACGGCAAAACGCCCTCGGCATCGCCGCCGGTCAGCAAGCGTAAACCGGAACCGTGGTTAGCGATCATCCGCTCAGTGATGCCGTCGATGGTTGAAGCAACTGCATACAAGGCCCCGCCCCATACCCCTTCGCGGGTACTCTGGCCGAACAGGCGCGGCTCGCCGGTTTCCGGCGGAATCTGCCGGGTTTCCCGATACAACGCCTCACGCATCAAACGCATCCCCGGCACGATTACCCCGCCCAGATGCTGTCCATCCGCCGCTAGCGCGTCGATAGTCACTGCCGTTCCGCAATCCACCACATAGCAGCTTTGCCGGGTCAGGGAACGGGCCGCAATCAGCGCCACCCAGCGATCCGCGCCCAGCCGCTCCGGTTCTGCATAGGCGTTGCGCACCCCGCAGGCGGCCGTTGTAGACCCGACAAACTGCGCCTCAATGCCCCAGCTTTTCTGAATCCAGTCAGTGAACGCTGATCGGGCTTCGGGACCGGCCACGCTGACCATTAACGCGCGCTGTGGCGGCGGCAACGCCCGCCATTGACGCTCTGCCCATTCCGTCCAGTTTTCTGCACCATGACTCGCCTGGCCGCGCTGTTGGAATCCGCTTCCATCCCAGACTGCCCATTTAATCCGGCTGTTGCCCACATCCGCCAAAAAAATCATGCGGCAATCCTCAAGCGGATTTCCCCGCCGATATACGGCTTGATTTCACCGTTCGCCATTTCCAGCAACAATGCGCCCGTTGCGTCCACCCCCCGGGCGATGCCGGTAAACGTGGCGTTGGGCAAATGCAGGCTGACCTGGCGTCCCGCGACCTGATCGAATTGCGCCCATTCCGCCGCTAGATCAGCAAAGCCGCCCTGTTGAAATTCGATGAACGTTTTGACCAACTCACTGATCAGCGTCGCCGCCCAGCGGTTGCGGGAAATGGACTCCACTCCCAGAATTTCCTGTAGATCGACCCAAGGCTGATCGATAACGGTCGCCTCCTGACGCGGCAGGGCGAGATTGAGGCCGACGCCCGCGACGACATAAAAATCGCCTGCACTGCCACCCGACTCCAGCAGAATGCCGCCCAGCTTGCGCCCCTGCCACCACACATCATTCGGCCACTTCAGACCGACTTCGCTCACACCGGCACCTTTCAGAACACGAGCCACTGCAAGGCCGGTCGCCAGGCTCAGACCGCTCAAGGCTTCCAGCGGCCCGGCGAATCGCCAGAGCAGGGAATACGCCAGACTCGCGCCGAAGGGCGTTAACCAACTGCGCCCTTGCCGGCCCCGACCGGCGGTCTGCTGTTCCGCCAGACACACGGCGCCACTGGGCCAGCCCTCCTGCGCCCCGGTCAGCAGGTAGCGGTTGGTGGAATCCAGGACTGAATACGTCTCCAACCGGCTCACGCCCGCACGAGCCGTAGCGGTCAACCCGGCCAGAATGCGTTCCCGGTCCAGCAGTTCCAACGCGACACTCATCGCTCAAACCTCGTTCAGCGGCAACAAAAACCGCCTTCTCCCTCGCGGGAAAAGGCGGTGATGGCCCGTCTTGAAACTGGATTTAGAACAAATTACCCCAGGGGACGACCGAGAAAAAACTGAGCCACGAGGCGACAATGAGGATGAGGATCAAGATCAGCGGGAAATTCTGAAAAGTAAACATTGGAGTTCTCCTTTACGGTTTATAGATGAAAGATGGGGCAACGATGCTCAATCATTCAAGGATGAGTCATCCACCTTTTCGTTACGATGGGGAATGCGCGGGTCGTCATCGTCCATCAGGATTCGATGGGCCGGTCCTTCCAGATCATCGAACTGCCCACTCCGCACCGCCCAGAGAAAGGCCCACAGCGCCACGCCGATGACCCCAAGGGCCATGGGAATCAACAGGTACAGGATGCGCATGGGACGCTGACCTCTCTCAGGGTTGCCGAAGCCGCAGCGCGTTCACCACCACCAGCAACGAACTGAACGACATACCAATCGCCGACATCCAGGGGGTTAACCATCCCCCGGCCGCCAACGGTAATGCGATTAAATTGTACCCGATTGCCCAGGCAAAATTCTCCCGCATGATCACTAAAGTCCGTCGGGCCATATCGACGCCCGCCGGCAGATGTTCGAGTTTCTCCGACAACAGAATCATGTCCGCCGTGGCGTGGGCCAGTTGCGTCCCGCTGCCCATCGCCAGCGAGATCTGCGCCGCCGCCAGTACCGGGGCATCGTTGACTCCATCCCCCACCATGGCGACTGTGGCTCCCTGCCGCTGCAACGCCTGCAAGCGTTCCAGTTTGTCCTGGGGAGACATTCCGCCTTGAGCTGAGGCGATGCCCACCTCACGGGCAATATGATCGACGGCTTCCGCCCGGTCGCCGCTCAACAGTTCCACCGCCAAGCCCCGCGCTTGCAAAGCCGCAACCGCTTTTGCCGCGCCGGGCCGCAAGGCGTCGCTCAACTGGAACCAGGCCAATAACCCATGCTCATCGCCGAGCGCCACCCAAGTGCTGGCGGCGTCGAGATCATCTTTCTCGACAACCGCCGCCCCACTCAGGGCGACGACGAATGCCGGCTGGCCGATCCGATAACGGCGACCGTCGATCCAGCCTTCAATGCCGCTGCCCGGCGTATTGTGCAATTCCGTTGCGGTCGGGACACCCAAACCTGCCGCTTCGGCCAGCGCCCGGCCCACCGGGTGTTCAGAACCGCGCTCCAGCGCCGCCGCCAATACTAAACACTGTTGCGGCTCCAGGCTGCTCATCGGCTCGACCGCTGTCACCTGTGGCCGCCCAAAAGTCAGCGTGCCGGTCTTGTCAAAAATGATATGGGTCGCCCGCGCCAGGGTTTCCAGCGCATGACCGCGAGTCGTCAAAAGGCCCATTCGGGTCAGTGTTCCGGTAGCGGCGACAATGGCCGTTGGCGTCGCCAGCGATAACGCACAGGGACAAGTCACCACCAGCACGGACAGCGTAATGCGGAATGCCGTATCGAAATCGCTGAGCGACCACCACGCCGAAAAGACCACGGTTGCCACCACCAACAAGACCGCGATAAACCCGCCGGCAATGCGGTCAGCCAGCAGCGCCAGTCGCGGCTTTTCACCCTGGGCGCGATCCAATAGCCGGACAATCGCCGACAGGACCGTATCGACGCCGACCTTCTCGATCCGCATCACCAGTGGACTCTCGACATTGACCGAGCCACCGATCACCGTTTCGCTAATATGTTTCGGCAATGGCAGACTTTCCCCGGTCAACAGCGACTCATCGACGCTGCTCGCGCCTTCTTCCACCCGGCCATCCGCAGGAATCGTCTCGCCCGGTCGCACCAACGCCCGGTCGCCCGGTCCCAGCTCCGCGATGGGCACAATCACTTCGACGCCATGGTCATCCAACCGGGTCGCGGTCGCCGGCAACATCCGCACCAGCGCCTCGGAAATCTGCCCGGCCCGATGGCGGGCGTTCATTTCCAGAAAGCGTCCGGTCAATAGAAAGAACACAAACATCGTCACCGAGTCGTAATAGACCTCGCCGCTGCCGATCCAGGTATGCCAGACGCTGGCGGCGAAGGCGGCGAGAATGGCCAGCGAGACCGGCGCATCCATGCCCAGTTGCCGGTTGCGTAAATCACGCCAGGCGGCGATGTAAAACGGTTGCGCGGAATAGGTAACGACCGGCACGGTTAAAATCAGGCAAATCCAGCGCAGAAATTCCCAAATCCAGTCCTCCATACCCTGGTATTCGCCGACGTATAACCCAACCGCCAGCATCATCACCTGCATGGAGAATAGACCGGCGACCGCCAACCGGCGCAGCGCAACCGCCCGTTCGCGTTTTTGCAGGGCTTCCTGACGGCTGGGATCAAAGGGATGGGCGATGTAACCGATAGCAGTGATGGCCGTCAGAATTTCGCTCAACTTGGTTTGCTGCTCGTCCCAGCGGACCCGGGCGCGGTGCGTGGAATAGTTGACCCGGAATTCCAACACGCCGGGCAGGGCGTTAACATGTCGTTCGTTGAGCCAGACACAGGCCGCGCAGACGATGCCCTCCAGAATCAGCGCGGCTTCGCGGATATGCTCGCTTTCAGCCCGGACAAAGCTCTTCTGTAAATCCGGACGGTCGTACAGTTCCAGCCCGCGCAATGGTTCAGGAATCATGTCTTCAGCGCGGCGCGAGGGCGCGGTGCGATGGCGGTAAAAGTCCGTCAGACCGGCGGCGACAATCGCCTCGGCGACGGCTGCGCAACCGTGACAGCACATTGGCTGGCGCTGACCATCGATCACCGTAGCGTAGGGAATGCTGGGCGGAACCGGCAAACCACAGTGGAAGCAGATAGTTTCAGCCGTGGATGGGTGATTGTTCAAGCCGGTTCACCCGTTAAATGAACTCCTCCATTGATCTTCAATTTGATAACTTCCATGCTTTCCAACCCATCGTTATCGACGACTTTGGCCGCAATGCAATATGTCCCGGCTTTAAATTTATAAACCTGTTTCCCTTCTTTATCTCTCAATATTTCGGGCTTGAACACGCCTTGTTCCTGATCATAGCTCCAGTCCCAGGCGTAAAATTCAATGCCAGCTTCTGATTCACCTTGGGCGGTAAACTCAATTTCCCGCGCCTGCTTGTTATCCATTCCCAAATCTTTTAACTCAATACTTAACCGTGGTTTTTTCGCAATGGGAACGATATCTTCAACTTTGACCAGATCAATGATCGTGTTTTCTTCATTTTTCAGCCGGGCGATTTCCTGAATCGCGCCTTTGCCAAAACTGAAAGCGATAATCACTCCAACAGATTCACGGTTTTTTTGATTATTTTCAAATCGAGTCTTGTCATAGCGCTTGCAGGCGGACAGGAAATTATCAACCACATTCCGTCCGATAGTGTCGGAACGCTTGACCTGAATCGGTTTGCCATCACGGGTTTTACCATCAATGCCGGAGTCGTTGATTTGTTTGGCGTTGGCTACGCCACCGAACTGTTCAATAATCCACGTTTCAAACGCAAACGCATCTTTATAGCGTAGCGTGTCGTAATCATATTTGTGCAGTTGAACGATGAACGGCTGGGAAAACAGATCGCTTTGCCCTTGCAGGCGCAATTCCGATACCTTGATGGCGGCGACCGACTGATCAATGCCGATCCAGCGCCGCTTGAGTTTTTCAGCAGCAATAACGGTCATTCCGCCACCGACAAAAGGGTCTAAAATGGTATCGCCTTCATTGGACGCGCATTGAATAATTCTTTTCAATAAGGCTTCAGGTTTTTGTGTGGGGTAGCCGATTTTTTCTATCTTTGATTGAACATTTATAATATCTAGCCAACAATCATCTATGGGTGTACCTTCTTGTTCATCGAGATAACGTTTTAATCGTGGGACTCCCCCTTCTTTTGTCTGAACAATCAATCCCCGCTCATAGGCTTCCTGCATTTTTTCCTTTGTCCAGCGCCAAACGCGGGTGACGCCCAAAAATTCATAAGTTAGGTTCGGTCGGTCTTTATTAGGGTTAGCAAGATTGTCTAAACTGTACTTTCTCTTTGTATCGGGTTCGACGTATTTGTAAAAGTCTTTTACATATTTTTCATCATGCAATAAATATTGTGGAATCCAGGTAAATTTATCTGATTTAGCATAATAAAAAATCGTATCGTGATTTTGGGCGTAACGTTTGAATGCCAATCCTTTTGCATTTGTCCTTTTCCAGATAATCTCATTTCTAAAATTCTGCTCACCAAAAATTCGGTCGAGAATATGTACTCGGATATAAGCATTTGCGTGCCAATCGCAGTGCAGAAAAATAGAGCCAGTCGGCTTCAATATCCGGTGCATTTCCTCTACCCGATCTTTGAGCCACGCAATGTAATGATCAATCCCACCTGACCAGCGATCCTGAAAGCTGCGGATTTCCCCCACATCACCCCAAATGACTTCATAGTTGCGATTGGAAAAAAACGGCGGGTCGAGATAAATCAAATCGACACTCGCCATTTCGATCTTTTTCAAAACTTCAAAACAATCGCCTAAAATAAGCTGGTTCATTGACTCTTGAACTCACCCACTGCGGTGCTGGCCTGGATTTCATGCAGATCATCACCCTTACGAATGCTCAACACCAGATCCCAGCGACCGGCAGCGGGCAAGGTCACTTTGGATTCATAAACGCCCGGCGCAGTTTCATCCAGAGCAAAATCGACATCCAGCTTGCTGGTGGACGTGCGGAGGAATTGCCCAGCCACGGTAGCACCGGTCAACGGTTCGCCCTCAGGAGTCTGCACCGCTACTCGAAACAAGGCGGGTTCACCTAAAACCGGTTCTCCAACCCAGCCCTTGTGAACCTGCCAGCCCCGCTGGCGCTGCCGCTCCACCTGCTGGAGATACTGGTTATACAGCGCCTCCTTCTTGTGGAAATCGTGCGCGATCACCCCAGGGAACATCGACATGGTCTCGCGTTGACTGGCGGGTTGGGGTAACAGCCAGTTGCGAACCCATGGCGGTACGCCATGCTCGGCAACCACGATGAACACCGCGCCGGACACCGCCACGAAGATGAAAAATCCGATCAGCGTCGCGGGTCCCCAGTGCAATCCCTGACCGCTGGAACGGACACCGAGCAGCATCCCACAAGCCATCGCGGTGAGAAGATAAATCGCCAGATGGATCGCGAAGATATCGCCGCCCGGCCAGCGCAGAATGCTGTAGGGCACATACAGGCCCACCGTCATCAGGGCGGTGACGGTCGCGGCCCATTTCGCGCTGACCCCGGCAAAGCGGAATAAGCCCAGATTCACCAGCACAATCAGCGCAACACCGATGCCCAGGCCGAGCAGCAAATCAGTCATCAATCACCTTCCGGGACGTAGAACGGCACTTCACGACGAATCGGCTCGGCTGTAGCGCCCTCCAGCGCCTCGATGACAAAGGTTACCTCGTCACGATCATTCTTTTTCCCAGAGTCATCCTGAACGGGTGGAATCTGCACGCGCGCCAACAGTTTAATCCGCTCCTGTGGGGCTAGCTTGAGTCGTTCCATACTGTCCATATCCAGCACCGCGCCCGGCAGTCCTTCGATGCGAATACCTACCGTCATCGGTGCCGTCAGCTTGTTATTCAGCTTGATCTCATAGGTATTGCGGATGCTGCCGTCCGACAACTGGGTGTACAACGGCTGGCGGATTTGCTCGACCATCCCGGTATAGGGCGAACGGGTGACGACGCTCCAGATCAGGAGTACCGTCGCCGCCGTCAAAATCACGCCATAACCAACGGTCTTGGGCTTGAGCAGCGTCGTTTTGCGGCCCTGGAGCGCATTTTCCGAGGTATAGTGGATCAACCCACGCGGCCATTTCTGGTTATCCATGATCGTGTCGCAGGCGTCGATGCACAGTGCGCAGGAAATGCACTGGTATTGCAAGCCGTTGCGGATATCGATGCCTACCGGACAGACCTGCACGCAGTAGCCGCAATCAATGCAATCGCCCGCGCCCTGCGCCTGCCGTTCTTCACGGGTTTTCATCCCCTTGCCCAATTTGGCCCGGCCCTGCGTTCCCTCACCCCGTTTAGCCTCATAGGAAATAATCAGGGTGTCATGGTCAAACATGGCGCTCTGGAAGCGCGCATACGGACACATGTAGACGCAGACCTGCTCACGCGCCAGCCCGGCCATGACGAAGGTGGTCGTGGTCAGAAAGAAGGTTGTGAAATACGCGGCGTAAGGCGCACGGCCCAGCAGGAAATCCACCACCAGCGTCGGCGCGTCGACCCAGTACATGGTAAAGCTCAGACCGCTCCAGAAGGCGATGAACAGCCAGATCGCATAGGTTCCCCCGCGTTTAATGAACTTTTCGCGGTTCCAGGGACCTTTATCCAGCCGGATGCGCGCCGGGCGGTCGCCCTGAATCCATTTTTCGACCATCATGTAAAGATCGGTCCACAGCGTCTGGAAGCAGAAATAGCCGCACCAGACCCGCCCGGCCAGGCCGGTGACGAAGAACAATAAAATCGCGAAGATGATCAACACTCCGGCTAGCCAGAAAATGTCCTGTACCTGGATAGTCAGGCCGAAAATGTAGAAATGTCGTCCCGGCAGATCGTACAGCACGGCTTGATCCGGGGCGTTAGGCCGGTCCCAGCGTAGCCACGGCAACAGGAAAAAAACGAGATACGCCAAAACCAGAACGCCGGTTTTGAGGTTACGGAATTGACCCTTGACGGAACGGGGATGAATTTGAATACGTTTCTGATAAAGCGAAGGGGTTGGTTCGGACATGGTCCACCCGATTTTCGGTGAGGAAACAGCAGAAATGATGATATTGACCGCGATTGAAGCTCAACGTCATTGCGGTTCGTCAACTCAGGGGTGAGCAAGCGAGAAAATGAGGAAACCCATAAACGTTTCACCCCCCTTCCGGGGGGTGAAACGTTGATCCGGAGCGCATCCCTAAAGCTTACTTAACGCCGCTCAACTGATGAACGTAGACCGCTAGTAACTTGATGTCGGTAGAGGACAGGCGATCCTTCCAGGCCGGCATCACCCGGGTGTTATTGACGCCATTCGAGATGAAGGTTTTAAGTGCCGCCTGCTTCTCCTGTGGAGTCTTCAATGCGGGGATGTTCACAATCGCCCAGATCTTGTCGGTCAGATTAGCCGAGCCTTGCGATGGGAGACCTTTGGCGTCAGCACCATGGCAATAGTAGCAACCGCCGACTTGACCCTGGAAAATTTCCTTGCCGCGCGCTGAGGCTTCGCTGGGTTGCGCCTCATTGGACAGCGTCAACACATATTCAGCGACATCATCGAGTTGCTCCGGCTTGAGCACAGGGCCAAACGCCGGCATGAAACCCTTACGGCCCTGCATCAGCGTCTCGTTGATCTTCGCCATCTTGCCGCCCCATAGCCAGTCGTCATCCGTCAGGTTCGGATACAGGCCGACGACGCCCTGACCGCCGCGCCCATGACAGGCGGCACAGTTGTCGCCAAACAATCCCTTGCCGACCGAGCGCACAAATTCCATCATTTTGGGATCCTTGACGATCTGGTCATAGTCCGCCGCTTCCACCTTGGCCAGCATGGCCTTGCGCTGCGGATCAGTCGCCGCCGCGCCTAGATCTTCCAGCAACAGAGAACGGGTGTTCCAGCGGTATTCCTTGGCCTGTTCCTTGCCTGTCCCCTTGTCAACGACCGTGTAGTCCACCGTCCCTGTGCCTTTGATCCAGGTATCTCCGACCGGCCAGGAGGGATAGACGAACCAGTAGAGAATCGAGAACACGATCGTGCCGTAAAAGCACCACAGCCACCAACGTGGCAGTGGATTGTTGTACTCCTGCAAATCGCCATCCCAGGCATGGCCGGTGGTTTGCACCGTACCGGAGGATTGTTGTGTATTCGCAGTCTTGTCACTCATTGTTTATTGTCCATCACCTTGCGGGATTGGGTGAGATCCTTCGGCCCGCGCCGTCCGGGACGGTTGCGGTTCATCGTCGTCGAGTGGAATGTACTTATAGGACTCCAGTCGCCGGGTGCGGTGCTTACCCGTGAACACATAGAGCAGAACGCCGCAAAAAGCGCCGAAAAACAGCAATAGCGCTAAAGGCTTGGAGTTTTCCATGCTGGTGAACCACAGCAGCCAGTCGGACATCGGTCGGAAGCTCCATCCAGTCCCCCCGAAGGGGGACGTTGGTTGTTAACGGAACGTGGCGAAATAGCCTTCGTCGTACTTGGTGAAGTCCACCATGGTCCCCAGCACCTGCAGATAAGCGACCAGCGCTTCCATCTCGGTGATCTGGCCTGGAAGACCGTCGAAATCCCGCTCGCGCGCCTGATTGAACAAGCTATCCCGGGCCTTGCTGATATCCAGTTGCACTGCGACCGCCTCGCCGAACTTCTTGACGTTGGCTTCATACTCGGCCTGGGTCACGGAATAGGGGACGCCGGTCGCCCGCAAGGCGCGCATCCGGTCCGCCACATCCGAAGTGTCCAATTCCGTATTCAGCAGCCACGGATAGTTGGGCATGATGGATTGCGGCACCACTGAGCGCGGCGCCTTCAGATGCTGGACGTGCCACTGATTCGAGTACTTACCACCCAGACGCGCCAAATCGGGGCCAGTACGCTTGGAACCCCACTGGAAAGGATGGTCATACTGCGATTCCGCCGCCAGCGAGTAATGGCCGTAGCGCAGCCACTCGTCGCGGAACGGGCGAATCTGCTGGGAATGGCACAGGTAGCAGCCCTCACGCACGTAGATGTCGCGGCCGCGTAATTCCAGCGGCGTATAGGGCCGTACCCCGTCGACTTTCTCAATCGTCTCGTTGATGTAGAACAGCGGGACGATTTCCACCAGACCGCCGATGCTGATCACAACCAGGATCAGCAACAGCATCAGGCCGGAGTTGGTTTCAATATGTTCATGTCGCATGATGATTTATTCTCCGAAGCGCTGTTCGCTCAGGCCTTGGCCAGCTTGGCGGCCAGCTTGGCTTCCACATCCGCCTGCTCGCGACGGGCCGCCCGCAGGGTCATCGCCATGTTGTACACCATGACCAGCACGCCGGAGACGAAGAACGCGCCACCCAGCGCCCGCCAGACATACGGTGTGTGCATGAACTCGACCGTCTCGATGAACGTGTAGGCCAGGTTGCCGTAATCGTCGAAGCTGCGCAGCATCAGACCCTGGCCGATGCCCGCGACCCACATCGAGGTGATGTAGAGCACGATGCCGATGGTCGCCAGCCAGAAGTGGACATAGATCAGTGTCTGGCTATACATCTTCTTTTCCCATAACCGGGGAATCAGATGGTAGAAGGAGCCGAAGCTGACCAGCGCCACCCAGCCCAGTGCACCGGAATGCACATGGCCGATCGTCCAGTCGGTGTAATGCGACAGGGCGTTAACGCTCTTCAGCGACATCAAAGGGCCTTCAAACGTGGACATGCCGTAGAACGACAGCGAGGTGATCAGGAACAGCATGATCGGGTCGGAGCGCAATTTATCCCACGCGCCGGACAGGGTCATGATGCCGTTGATCATGCCGCCCCAGGACGGCATCAGCAGGATGATGGAGAAGGTCGCCGCCAGGGTGGAAACCCAGTCCGGTAGCGAAGTCCAGTGCAGGTGATGACCGCCGGCCCACATGTACAGGAAGATCAGCGCCCAGAAGTGGATGATCGACAGCCGGTAGGAATAAACCGGGCGGCCCGCCTGCTTGGGTACGAAGTAGTACATCATGCCGAGGAAGGCCGCGGTCAGGAAGAAGCCGACCGCGTTGTGCCCATACCACCACTGGGTCATGGCGTCCTGCACCCCGGAGAACAGGCTGTAGGATTTGGTCAGGCTGATCGGCACCGCCAGGTTGTTGAAGATGTGCAACAGGGCAACCGCCACGATGAACGCCAGGTAGAACCAGTTGGCCACATAGATATGCGGCTGGCTGCGGCGGCGAATGGTTTCCACATACACCGCGAAATAGGATACCCACACTAGAGTGATCGCGATGTCCAGCGGCCATTCAAATTCGGCGTATTCACGCCCTTGGGTAATGCCCGAAACGTAGCTCAGCGCGCCCAGCGCGACGCCGCCAGTCCAGCCCCAGAAAGTGAACTCGGCCACCCAGGGAAAGGCCAACCGCGCCTGGCAGGTGCGTTGTACGACGTAGTAGGAGGTGGCGAATAGCGCGCTGCCGCCGAAACCAAAGATCACCAGAGTGGTGTGAACCGGGCGCAGCCGCCCAAAGGTCAGTTGGGGAATATCGAAGTTCAGGAAGGGCCAAGCCAATTCGCTGGCGATATACACGCCAACGGACATACCGAGCACTGCCCACACCATCGCCATGATTGTAAATTTGCGGACGATGTCGTAGTTGTACTGCTCGGCTGGCAACGCTGAGCTTTGGGCCATGTCCAAGTCTCCTTAGCAAGCCATGTTGGGATTTTTATGAGCGTTTTCCAATAATTAAAATCAGGATGGAAAAACGCGCCGGGGTGGGTCTTGATGACAGCCTATTCTACTAATATCTGCGCGGTTTCCTCAATCAGCGTCGGCTAACAGGATTAAAAAACCGGGGAGCATCCGGGACCTTTTCGCTGACGTTTCCAGATACCGGCTACCCAAGCTGGGGCGCGGCGTAATGATCGAGCAGCAGCGCGGCGAACACGCCAAACAGGTAAACGATGGAAAAACCGAAGGTCGGCATGGCCAGCCGATCATCGCCGGTGGCGTAAAGCCGAATGGCATAGCTGAGAAAGCGCAGGCCCAGCCCGACCGCGCCCAGCAGATAAATCCAGCCGCTCATCCCGGTCAGAAATGGCAGCAGTGTGATCAGAAATAGCAGGATGGTGTACAGCAAAATGTGCAGCCGGGTGAACGCGACGCCGTGCGTCACTGGCAACATCGGGAGATCAGCGCTGGCGTAGTCATGGCGGCGGTGGATGGCCAGCGCCCAGAAGTGCGGCGGGGTCCAGACATAGATAATCAGGAATAGCAGCAATGCGCCGGGATCGACCTGGCCGGTGACCGCTGTCCAACCCAGCAGCGGTGGAGCCGCGCCTGCTGCGCCGCCAATCACAATGTTCTGCGGCGTGGCCCGCTTGAGGAACAGCGTGTAGATCACCGCATAGCCGATCAGGGCGGTAAACGTCAGCACCGCCGTCAGCCCATTGGCGAACGTTAGCAGCAACACGAAACCGAGCGCGCCGATGAGCAGCGCAAATCCCAGCACTTCCCAGGCTTCCAGATGCCCGCTCGGTAAGGGCCGACGACAGGTGCGGGCCATCAGGGCGTCCACCCGCCGGTCGACCAGGTGATTGATGGCGGCGGCAGAACCGGCCATCAGGGCAATGCCCAGCGAGCCGAACAGCAGGATGGGCCAGGGAGCCATGCCGGGCGTCGCCAGCAACATGCCGACCAGAGCGGTAAAGGTAATCAAGGCTACGACGCGGGGTTTGGTCAGCTCCAGATAATCCCGCCAGCGGGCGCGCAAGGTGTGAAGGGCGAGGGTGGTCATGCCGCAGGTTCCGGGCGCAACCGATGGTTGAGTACCACCAGCGCCAGCAGCAGCAGCGCCGCTCCCGCGTTGTGAGCAACCGCCACCGGCAATGGCAAGCGCAGCAAGACATTGGCGATGCCCAGGCCAATCTGGATCGCCAACAACAGGGCGATGATCCCTGCCATCATGCGCATCGGGCGATTAGCCGTCCACAGCCGTCCGACCAGCCATCCTAAATAGAGCAGCACGGCTACCGCACCCAGTCGGTGCATTAGATGAATGGTGACGCGGGCATCGTTGCCCAGCACCCCGCCCTCATAGGAAACGCCGAGTCCCCGCCATAGGGTGAACGCTTCGTTAAACGCTAATGGCGGAATCCAGTGGGTCTGGCAGGTGGGTAAATCCGGGCAAGCCAGCGCCGCGTAATTAGCGCTGGTCCAGCCGCCGAGCGCGATTTGCACAACCAGCAACGTTAAGCCGAGCAGTGCGTACTGGCGCAAACGCCGATCTTCTACCACTCGCTCCTCCTGGCCATAGCGCCCCTGACGTAAAACCAGCCAGGCCAGGAGACTCAGCGTCGTCAGTCCGCCCAGCAGATGCCCCATGACCACAACTGGCTTGAGCTGCCAAGTTACCGTCCACATCCCCAACAGCGACTGAAACAGGATGAGTCCCAGCAGGGCTAGCGGCAGGGCCAGCGGTTGTGCCGGATCACGCCGGTTTCGCCAGGCCAGCGCGGCCAGCGTTAGCACCAACACACCCAATAGACCGGCGCAATAACGATGGATCATCTCTTTCCAGGCTTTCGCGGGTTCCACGGGACGATGCGGATAGGCAGCGTTAGCCTCGGCGATTTGCCGGGCCTCATCGGGGAGGTCGAGTAACCGTCCATAACAACCGGGCCAGTCTGGGCAACCCAGTCCGGCATCCGACAGCCGCACATAAGCGCCTAGCAGCACCACGATGAGCGTTAACGCCAGCGCGATCCAGTCCAGTCGGTGAAAGAGCGTCGCCCGGACCCGCTTTAGCCGATCTGAGACCATTTCAGCAACCGTTGCAGGTCTTTGAGTACGCCACGCGGCTCTACCGTGACCGGGTAGCGCATCAACAAATTGCCCAGCGGATCGATCAGATAAATCCAGTCGCCGGTTGCGTCGGCGTCAGCAAACGCCTCCGCCAGCAAGCTTTTTATGCCAGCAGCGTCTACTCCGACCGTCATCGCCGCATGTTCACCGGCCAGCCATTGACGCAACGGAGCGTCAGGCAGTGCATCCAGCAGCAGTACCGTTGCCACTCGTTCCATCTCCTTACCCAGCGCCAGCCGGACCTGTCGCAAATCGTACAGCGCGGTATGGCAACGCGCATCGCACTCGCGGGCTGAACCGGCGTAGAGCAATATCCAGCGTCCCCGGAGCGTTGTCGAACGCCCGTCGAGTGCAGTCAAGCGGAGATCCAGCGACCGGGCAGGATTTAATAACTCACCGTGCTGAACTGTGTGGCCGGGCGTCCAGTGTCCCGCCAGCCACCCCGCTGCCGCCAGCGGAACCGCGAAACAGGCAACAATGAACAGCAGATACAGCCGTCGCCACCAGGGAACCGGGATCGTCGCGCCGTTAATCGGAAGAGTTTGCGCATTCATTAGATTTGGCTGAAATACGGCGAACATGAGTCGCGAGGTACAAAATCACCAACGTCACCGCCAGCGCGAACCACTGGACGGCATAGCCCTGATGGCGTTCCGGGCCGAAACCGCCGAAATGGGGTCGCCAGTCGCGTATATAACCCTGCGGCTGATTCGGCTCCAGCAAAATCAGCGCGGGCCGCAGCGGATAACCGAGAATAGCCGCCAGTCGTTCATAATCAATATAGGGCGTGACCCGGGGCCAGTTTTGATCCGCGCCAGCGGCATCGCCGAGCCGCAGCCCCGGATTAGCCGGTTGCGCCAGCCAGCCGTTTACTGTAATCGCTTCAACAGTCACGGCGATATTGGGCAACGTTTGCCGCGACTCGCCGAGCGGCGTCCAGCCCCGGTTGACTAGAATCGCCCCGCCATCAGCCAGCCGCAACGGCGTTAGCACATGGTAGCCGGGCTGCCCTTCGCGCAACTGGTTATCCAGCAAGACTTGATGCTCATTGTCGTAATGACCCGTTGCAATCACCCGGCGATAAAGACTATCCCGGTCGGCAGTATCCAAACCGTCCAGCGGCGCTGGCGGCCACCGGGACCGTTCGGCAAACGCCGCCTGGAGTTCGGCTTTCTGTCGCGCCCGGTCCAGTTGCCAGAAGCCGAGACTGAGCAGCACCGGTAATAACAGTAACACCGCCAGAGTTGACGCCCAGCAGGGTTGAAAAATCCAGCGACCCATCCGCATTGCCGATTCCGCTACCGTCCATCCGGACTACAATGAAAATTACGCCAATACGGGGAATTGCTCATGCTGATCAAATTGCTGGTGGTGTTCATGCTGTTGCTCATTCTGTCCAGTCTGGGTTCCGGGCTGGTCTTCATGATCCGTGACCGGGGACAGGGACGGCGCACCGCCAAGGCGCTCACGGTGCGCGTGGCGCTATCGGCGGCGCTGTTTATCTTGCTGATGTTGGCCTATGCCACCGGCCTGCTGGCCCCGCATGGCCTGTAGCACCGCCGCTCACAGCCAGTAAACGAAGATAAATAATCCCAGCCACACGACATCGACGAAATGCCAGTACCAAGCGGCGGCTTCAAAAGCGAAATGACGCTGCGGCGTGAAATGTCCGGCTAGGGTGCGCAACAGAATGACGGTCAGCATCACCGCGCCAATGGTGACATGCAGTCCATGAAAGCCGGTCAACAGGTAAAACGTGGAGCCGTAGATGCCGCTGCCCAGAGTGAGGTGCAAGTCCTGATAGGCGTGGCGATACTCATAGACCTGCAAACTCAGAAATAGCGCTCCCAGAGCGACTGTTGCCGCGAGTCCCTTGATCAACTGGGTACGACGGCCCTCCACCATTCCCCAGTGCGCCCAGGTGATCGTTGCGCCGCTGCTCAATAGAATCAGCGTGTTAATGGCCGGTAATCCCCAGGGATGCATGGGCGCAAAAAAGCCGCCGATCGCGCCGGGACCGTTGGTCGGCCAGGCGGCTTCATACTTGGGCCAAAGCAAACTCTGAGTCAGCACCCCATGGCCGGTTTCCCCGCCCAGCCACGGCACCGCATAGCTGCGGGCATAGAACAGCGCGCCAAAGAAGGCGGCGAAAAACATCACTTCCGAAAAGATGAACCAGACCATCCCCCAGCGGAATGAGCGATCCATCTGCGCGTTGTACAAGCCCTTTTCGCTTTCATAAACGACCGTGCCGAACCAGCCGAACATCACCGTCAGCAACAGGGCGACGCCGATCCAGAACAGCGTATCGCTGCCGCTGTTCAGCCAGGTCGCCCCGCCCAGCATCAGGGTAAACAACCCGATGGAGGCGATGATCGGCCAGTAGCTTTGGTGCGGCACATAATAATGATCGGACACAGACTCTAGCGCGTGGCTCATGTGAACCAACTCCTAATCGTCGGCGGTGAAAAGGGTACTAAGCACCGTCCCGTTTAAAAAACGTGTAGGACAGCATCACGGTGCGCACTTCCGGCGGTAACGCTGGATCGATGCGGAACGTGGCCGGCATATCCCGTGCCTCTCCCGGCTGAAACGGTTGTTGGGTAAAGCAGAAGCACTCGATTTTCTGGAAATGCTGCGCCGCCAAGCCCGGTGTCAGGTTCACGGTAAAATCGGCGCGAGCATCACCGCTCCTCGGGTCTAGCGCGCCACTTGGGGCCATTGCGCCTGCGTGTGCGGTACGATTACAAGCCATGGCGCTTCTCCCGTTGTTCATTTCGATTAACAAGTAGACCGCTAATAGAATCTTGTCAATATCCGAGCTTTACGCCGGGAAATTTAGGAGGAGACTGCGCGCCGCCGCCGTTGCGCCAGCGGAAAGACCGTCGAATCGGCGACGCTGGAGCGGATTTGACGCGGCGACGGCCCGCAGGCGTGCTATTAACGATTAGTGTCAGTTTTCTGGATTGAAGCGGCCACGGCAGTTGTTGCTGAATTACGTAGTCCCGGTGGCCGAACAACCCGCTATCGACCCGTCAAAGGATACAACCAGCCAGCGATGCGGCCACCTTCGGGGTTTCGGTTAGCGGTTGGCGGCACGTCCAGCAGCGTGTACCGCCCGCCCACCTCGAACAACCGGATTTGACGGGCGAAAGCCTGGGGATTTTGCCAGGGCTGGTTGTCGTAGTTCTCCTCCGCTAGGGCGACGTAGCCCTGATTCAGGTCCACCGCCACGACCACGGCGGCGTGGCCGTGACGCCATTCGGGATCGGCCCGGTCGGGGTAATACACCACCAAATCTCCCCGCCGGGGCGGGCGGCGGGCGGCGCCATTGATGGAGCGGGCCAGGGGAAACGGTTGCTGAGTTTCGAGGTTTTTCCCTTCGGTGAGGTACAGAATTTCGTTGGCGCTATCGACGCTGCCGAAGGTGATGTCGAGGTTTTTCATCCACCATTTGCGGGCGTATTCCACGCACTGGTAGGTTACGCCGATGTACCGGAGGTTCTCTTGCTTGGGGTCGTCCGCGTGCACCGAGACGGCGCCCGAGGTGCGGTCGAGAAAAGAATATTCGGGCCGGATGCAGGTCGACACGCAGTTGGAACGGCCCTCCGCGCCGTCGGCGACGCCCAGCACTGTGCCAAACGGCGTGACACAGGGACCGTCGCAGGTGCGCTTCCCTTCAGCGAACAGCCGATCACTGTCCTCCTGCGAAAAAGCCGGTGGTTTGGGCAGAAGGCCAAAACCGTCGGTATGCGGTAAATCCACTCCAACAACGGTGGAGAATGCGGGTGGGGGCGCTGCGTCCGGGGCGGTGTCGGTTCGGGCGGAAGCCAACCCGGCCGGAAGAGCCACGCCGAGCAGGAGCGCCAAGGCCATGCCCGATGCGCTAACCCAGTCCCGATCATTGATTCGTTGGTGCCGCGACATCTGGTTTACTCCCGGTTTTTGTCCTGAAATTGTGGACCTCTGCCATCAAGGCGGGCGGCTGTTTTCTACGCGGTCCACGCTTGTAGTTCGATGATATTGTCTTCGGGATCGGTGACGTAACACCAGGTCACTTTCGCGCCGGTGGCAACTTCCAGGGTCACGATCTCGCCGATGGCTCGACCGCCCCGTTGGAGAACCGCTTTTCGTGCGTCCGCCACATCCGCCACGGAAAACGCAATATGTCCCAAGCCAGGACGATCCACAGCGGTCGTGCCGCGCTCTGGCCGCGTGTCGTAACTGAAAATCTCCAGCGTGGGGCCAGCCGCTCCGTAACCGGGCAAGCGTAGATGGACGCCACGCAGATGGGCACCGGGAATACCCGTGCCGGCTTCCAGTTGTTCGCCCCAAAAGTCGCGTTCCGGCGGGACGGGGACGCAACCGAAGAGTTGCTGGTAAAAGTCACTCAGCGCCCGCCAGTCGTCGGCGATGAGGTTGGTATGGACGTATTTAGCGTCGATCATCGTGCAGTTTCTCCCGGGTTGCTTGGGTCCACGACTCAGCTACCCGCGCACAATCCCTTGGGCGTCCAGCCGCTGGCGGGAACCTTCCAGGATTGGGTCACGTCGTGAACCACGAGCACGATCGAGCGGCGAGTCTCGGTGCCGATGCTGGTGAGTTGCATCGGCTGGTCGCCCGCGATCAGGAGCGGTTCTCCGCGCCCGCGTCCGACCTGTTTGCCCTGGGGGGTCTCGACGCACACCTCGCCCGAGAGGGTGTACAGTGCCTCGGGTCCGGCATGTTGGTGGACATCGGTTTGAAAGCCCGGTGACGTCGCGGCTTGCAAGTAGCTCGCGCTCATATTCGCGCCGCTCGCACCGAGCGGGAGCGGGCCAATGGTGGCAATATGGTCGCCCCCGGAGGACCGCCATTCCGTGTCGGCCAAGGTAAACAGCCACACACGGTCGAAAACCTCGACCACGGTGCCTCGCACGCCCTTGGCGGCCTCGGCTGCGGCTCGGGTCGGATAAGTGTCCAAGTGCCAGTAGAGCGGTGCCTGCGACAGTTTGCCCAGTTCGATGACCGCCAGGGGTTGAGCGCCCGGGCGTTTGGCCTGGGCGAGCGCCACATCGCCGCTGGCCAGCGCCACGACCAAACAGGCGACCAGATTCACCGAGAAACAGACACGCCCTAATCGCGCCATCGGACTTCTCGTATTTCCTGCTGATTCAGCGTTTGGTGTAAAAATTTCTCGGTGACTTTTACCTAGGAGCGGTTGATTTGGCTGAAGTTTCGGCCAATTAGCGTCGTCAATAACCAAAGGTTGTTTCATGGACATCATGACCTCCAACCGGTGTTGGTAATAGCAACCCCCCGCGTTTTTATCAACAATTCGATTGCCAACAGGATGTTATTTTTATCTCCCTCCTGATCGGTTGAAAAGCGCGCTAAACGCCGTCCCGTTTAAAAAACGTGTAGGACAGCGTGACGGTGCGCACTTCCGGCGGTAGCGCCGGATCGATGCGGAACGTGACCGGCATATCCCGCGCCTCTCCCGGCTGAAACGGCTGCTGGACGAAGCAGAAACACTCGATTTTCTGGAAATGCTGCGCTGCCAGTCCTGGCGCAACGCTGGGAATCGCTTGGCCCACCATGGGCTGGTCAGTCAGATTACGGGCGTGGAACTGCGTCTGGTAGTACTGGCCAGGATGAACCGCCATCCGGGCGACTTTTGGGGCAAATTCCCAGGGCGCATTGACATTCAGGTTGGCGACAAACTCCACCGTCACCACCCGCGTTTCATCCACCGCCATCGGCTCCACAGTCGCGGCTTGCCCCGCCGTCTTGCCGTTCAGGCCGGTGATTGCGCAGAACACGTCATACAGCGGCGCCAGCGCAAAACCGAAGCCGAACATGGCGACCGTGATCAGCAGTAACCGGCGCAGTAATCGCCGGTTGGCCTGCTGGAGCGGCGCGGACGCTGCGGGAGGTGATGACGGTTGATGATCCACGATGACCGGCCTTTGCCCTACTCGTGGGCGATGGACTTGTCGGTAAACAGGTAATCCCGCAGTTCATGATCGAAAGCCGAGTCTTTGCGGCGAATCCATTCCAGCACCATCGCCGCGTGTTCCTTCTCCTCATCCCGGTTATGCGCCAGGATCGCCTTCAGTTCCGAATCCTTGCAGGTGTCCACTCGCTGGTTGTACCAATCCACCGCTTCCAGTTCTTCCATCAGCGAGATGATCGCCCGATGCATATCCCGCGTCGCGTCGGACAGTTCGTTGATCGGCTCGTGATAACCTTCATGCGCCATGACAGTGTGTTCCTTAGGTTACGCCCGTGGCCGGGCCGTTCAGTTTCAGGTCAATCCACCCGTGGGGCGGTCTGGAAGGTGTGATACGGGGCCGGCGAGGGCAGCATCCACTCCAGACCGTGCGCTCCTTCCCATACCTGGTCAGTGGCGGGTTCGCCGCCACGGATGGTCTGAATGACATTGTAAAGGAAGAGCAGTTGCGAAAACCCGAACAGGAAGGCGCCGACTGTCGAAATCATGTTGAATTCGGTGAATTGCAGGGCGTAATCGGGGATGCGGCGCGGCATCCCGGCCAATCCCAGGAAGTGTTGCGGGAAGAACAGCACATTGACCCCGATCACCGACAGCCAGAAATGCACACGGCCCAGTTTTTCATTGACCTGATGCCCGGTCCACTTCGGCAGCCAGTAATAAACCGCCGCCATGATGGAAAACACCGCGCCCGGCACCAGGACATAGTGGAAATGCGCCACCACGAAATAGGTGTCGTGATACTGGAAATCGGCCGGAGCAATAGCCAGCATCAGCCCGGAAAAGCCGCCGATAGTGAACAGAATCACAAAGGCGATAGCGAACAGCATCGGCGTCTCAAAAGTCATTGAACCTCGCCACATGGTCGAGACCCAGTTAAACACCTTTACCCCGGTCGGCACGGCGATCAGCATGGTCGTGTACATAAAGAACAACTCGCCGGTCAGTGGCATCCCGACGGTAAACATGTGGTGCGCCCAGACGATGAACGACAGAAACGCGATGGATCCAGTGGCGTAGACCATCGAACTGTAGCCAAACAGCGGCTTGCGGGCGAAGGTCGGGATGATCTGCGAGATGATGCCGAACGCCGGCAAAATCATGATGTACACCTCGGGATGACCGAAAAACCAGAAAATATGCTGGAACATGACCGGGTCGCCGCCGCCGCCGGCGTTGAAAAAGCTGGTGCCGAAATATTTATCGGTCAGCAACATGGTCACCGCCCCGGCCAGCACCGGCATCACTGCAATGAGCAGAAACGCCGTAATCAGCCAGGTCCACACGAACAGCGGCATTTTCATCAGGGTCATGCCGGGCGCCCGCATATTGAGGATGGTGGCGATGACATTGATCGCGCCCATGATCGAGGACACGCCCATCATGTGGATCGCCAAGATCACGAACGGGAAGGCATCGCCGGTTTGCAACACCAGGGGCGGATAGAGCGTCCAGCCGCCGGAGGGTCCGCCGCCGGGCATAAACAGGGTGGACAGCAGCAGGGTAAAGGCGAACGGCATGATCCAGAATGACCAGTTATTCATGCGCGGCAGCGCCATATCCGGCGCACCGATCATCATGGGAATCAGCCAATTAGCTAATCCGACAAAGGCCGGCATGACCGCGCCGAAGATCATCGCCAGGGCGTGCAGGGTGGTGAGCTGGTTGAAGAAATGCGGATCGACGATTTGCAGGCCCGGCATGAATAATTCGGCGCGAATCAGCAAGGCCATAGTCCCGCCGACGAAGAACATCGCCAGCGAAAACAGCAGGTACAGGGTGCCGATGTCCTTGTGGTTAGTGGTGAGCAGCCAGCGGCTCAGACCGCTCGGCGGACCGGCATGTTCGGCGTGGTGCGGAGAGGGCGGCGAGTAGGCGGCGTTCATGGTCAAGTTCTGGGGGTTCCGTTCAAAGATGGGACGTTGAGTCATGGTCGCTGGCGGCGGCAGTCGGGCTGGCCGTTTTCATCTTCGCCAACCATGCCTGAAATTCGGCTTCGGGCAGGGCCTCGACGACGATGGGCATGAAGGCGTGATCCTTGCCACACAGTTCCGCACACTGGCCGCGATAGACGCCGGGCTGGTCAATCTGGGTCCAGGATTCGTTGATGAAACCGGGGATGGCGTCGCGTTTCCAGCCCAGCGCCGGCACCCACCAGGAATGAATCACATCGGCGGCGGTGGTCAGAATGCGGACTTTCTTGCCGACCGGCAGCACCAGGCGCCGATCCACTTCCAGCAGGTAGTGTTCATGCTTGTGCTCATGGTTATGAATCTGCGCCTGCGGCGTGGCCAGTGTGCTGAAGAACCCGACGCCTTCGTTCAGATAGTCGTAATGCCAGCGCCATTGATAGCCGGTCACTTTGATGGTCAGTTCGGCATCCCGTGCATCCGCCATGCGGATCAGGGTCTTGGTTGCGGGAACTGCCATAGCGATCAGAATGGCCATCGGCACAATCGTCCACAGCACTTCGACCAGGGTGCTCTCGTGGAACTGGGCCGGTACGGCGCCGCGCGATTTGCGGTGATGATAGATGGACCAGAACATCACCCCGAACACCACTACACCGATAGCGACGCAGATCCAGAAGATCATCATGTGCAAATCATGGACTTCCCGACTGATGGCTGTCGCCCCACGGGTCATGTTCAGCGTGAAATCCGCCTGCGCCCCGGTCGCCCAAGCCGCCAGTACGCTTCCCATGATCATCACTCCACTATAGACAATGCGACGGTCGATCATGCCGCTCCTCCTGTTAGCCTCATTAACAAGTAGACTGCCAGGAGAATCTTGTCAATACCCGAGCGTTGCGCTGGGGATTCTGGCGGCGGGCAGGGTGGTGTGGGCGATGGCGTCAGATCGGGTGGGATTTACTGCGCGCCTGATTTTGGGTGGATGCCGCGACGTTGCGTTCCACAGCCAGGTGAGTGAGGAACTGTTCGACCTCAGGTTTTCCCATATCTTGTGGATGGCGCTTCTGATGATACAAGATATAGCGTCTTATCCAGTCAACGTAGGCTTGTTCGGTACGAATGCTGTAATTCTTGAAGCGGATTTTTTGACGTACTTGATCAAGCAACCTGGGTTTGACATCCATAACTCTTCTCAATCATACTTTGCTTATAGGTTCTTCAAAAACGTGCTGCTTCCTGGAAACAGCATGTATCGAAGGACCATGAAGGTGTTGACGCTAATGCTCGGCGTGTTAATGCTGTTGTTATCGCACAACAGCTTAAATTGATCAATAGGTTGATTGAAGCTCGCCGGATTAGATGTCAAATTCGACGTAAGATAAGGCGTCATTTATGAGGCCTACTTCATGTTAGGCGACGGAGCAAGAAGCTATGAACATCAAGTTTTTAACCAAAATTTCCTTAGTCAAAGGCTTGGTAGAGCGTCGGCAATTTTAGCTGCTACGCTCACTACAGGAGCGGTCTTATGGCCGAATGAAGGATTCTGTTGGAGTTGCGCCCCTAAATCATGCTATTCGGATTTTAGTTGTGATGCCGGATGCTGGTGCTACAAAAAAGGAATTTCAGACGGTACTTGTGTTCCGAAATAGCCTCGCAGGTCGGGGGGTCAAAGAAGGCCCCCCCGACTTTAAATTAATCATAGTCTAACTGTATCTTTCAAGGTGTTGTGCGTAATCCGCCTAAAGCTGCCTTACAACTTCGTGTATCCATATTAAGGGATAGCAACTCATGACTAATCCAGTGCTTATTGCTTCCGCCGCACTTGCCGCTTACAACCACGCAAGTAATATCATCAAGTCTCTTTTTGAGTTGAAAATAAGTACGGCTATTGTCGAACAACTCAATGTTCTTAATAAAGAAATCTTCGCCATTCACTCTAGCAATCTTGAGCTTCAACAACAACTCTCGGCGGCGCATACAGAAATAGCAAATCTCAAGAAAGAAATTATTAGCTTTGAACAATGGGACAATCAGAAGAATCGCTATAAACTTTACTCCCCATGGAACGGGGCTATTGTTTATGCGATTACAGAAGCTAACAGCAATGGAGAACCAGCGCATTGGCTTTGCGCAAAGTGTTTCGATGAGCGTAAACGCGCTTTCCTGAACCATAGAAGAAATAAAGATTCTGGATACGAAGAGTTTTTTTGCTACTGCGGTTATGTTGTTACATCCGAACATCGCGGCCACCGAAATGTCGAATATGCACCAGAATAAAAACTGGCCTAACTGTGTGCTGCACCGGAGACCGCGCCATAGCCAGTATTGGCATTTGAACGCTCATCGCGTGGCGCGGCCCTGGTGAGCAAATTCGTTCGTCGGCGCGTAGCGCCGACGAACGGGGCGCGAGTTGAGCCAACGTCGGGTTCTCGGCGCTTCGCTGCCGTCGAACCCTCGTTGGAGCGTCACCCCTACGGGGCGACTTTGTCGTCCCGTACTCGCATCCCTGCTGCTCATCAACGACTCGCGGAACTTGACAGTTCCCCATCGGGCGGCAGGTTCGCTCCGTGCGGGATGACGCTCAACTCGCGCCCCGTTAGGCATTTAGTAATTGGGCAAAAAGAAAGTGTTATAGGATATGTGAAGCTATGACGATGCGTATTACCCGTTCTCCTATCTGGAATTATGTGAATGGAACACCAACTCTTCGCGTTCAATGTCCGAGATGTAATTAATGAGGCAGATTTTCATCTGGCATGGGACGGTGAAAAAGGCTTTTTAGGGTGGCTCATATTGGGTTTTGAGGACAGGCTACCGGCTGCAACAGAGTGTCTAGCAGCGATCCCAACAAAGCCTGACCGCGCTGCCTGACGTTATGCACGAACTCAAAGAAACCCAGGTAAAGCGGCAGC